>JAABUZ0100005242.1_pt1 | contig 17169 bp, 19 predicted proteins | sample 5562091 | NCBI WGS metagenome assembly JAABUZ01 (sample SAMN12813069, study PRJNA571459) | rock metagenome | isolation source: Antarctica rocks | place: Antarctica: Victoria Land, Linnaeus Terrace sud | collected 2015-12-21
ATGGTGAGGGCGGTGGGGCTCGAACCCACGACACACGGATTAAAAGTCCGGGCCAGGCAAGGTTTCAGAAGGCGTCCGCCAATGTTCTCTTTGCACGTCCAGTCCGTTCTGCCCGTCCTGTCGCCGCTTTCGGGCACCTCTGTCGCGGGCCACCTGTCCACCATTGTTCGCCCCGCCCGCTCATCACGCCCAGGTTGCCGTCATGGTTGCCGTCAGATCAGTCGCCAGCAATCCGTTGATCTGCTTGGCGATGCAATCGCCTTGGTGGATAGACTCGTCGCCATCCGGGTACGGCTTCCAACCCAGACCCCTCACCGGCTTCCGGGCATCTTGCCATCGGGTGTTGCGGTTGATTGTGGGCGGCTGCGGGGTAAGCTTGGAGAGCCCAAGGTGATTGAGACTATTCCGAGTGTGGGATATCGCGTGCGTGATGGTACTGGTGGAAGCGAGCTTCAGGATTGCGCGTGACCACTCGGGAAATCTGTGGACAGAGTCATCTGAAAACCGACGTCATGGCCAGGTCTGTGCCAGCCGATCAAGCTGCTGGCGGTAGGGCGAGCTTCCTCTCGTGTATACGTCGGGGAAACGGTCGAAGAGGCCCACTGTGTCAGCCATCGCCTGATCGAGCCAGCGGATAGTCTCCAACAGCTCCTGGTGCAACTTTGGCAGGTTTTGCCAGTGGCAGATGGGCTCGTGGTGGAAGACGCGATTGCGAAGTCGCCGCATTTCGGTCATCCGGGCAGAGACGGTGTGGCGAGTGCGACGCCGTCGCGGCAGATTCGGGAACACATCTCGAAGCAGGCGCGGCCATAACCGTTGTTCGTACCGTCGGTCCAGCAGGCTCGTCCAGAAGCCGAAGTGGAGCTCCGCTACGATCCGGCTGGACGTCACCGGCTTTGAGCTTCGTCCTAGCCGTCCGAGAGCTGCCGCGACGTCCGCCTGTTCGGACGCGTGCAGAACCGGAGGACGATGGATCAGCCACTCCGTGGTTCCATAGCGGCGAGTCGCGGCGTCGTGGATGTTGTTCCGAAGCGCAATCTCCAGGCTCTGGAGTGTAGGATACATCGCTTCGCAGAGCGCCATGTTCCAGAAGTAACGTTCAAGCAAGTCGAGATTGGTGTCCGCGGAACTCCGCCGGTAGGCGTTGATACGATCGCTCGACAGGGCCTCCCGAAGCGACGCGAGAAGATCCGGTGGTGTTGACACAGGTCCAGTGTATGGGTAAACTTCTAGTGCAGTCCTCGGGCTATTCCTCTCCCGGCCACGCGCCGGTGATGAACCCGAGGTTTTTCATTTCCAGGCTCCTGGAGGCATATCCCGCATTGAGGCGCTCGAAGTCATGACGACCAACTTTCCGTACAATGACGTTCTCGCCGCGCTTGCCGAGCTGAGCCGCCTCCGCTCCGAACACGCAGCCGAACCGGACGCAGACGTGCAAGACGCCATCCAGATAGACATCGACAAGCTTGAACGCTTGCTGCGGCAGAAGTTCAGTCACAACCTTCTGCTCAACCACGCGGTGGACCGGTTCTTAGGTGCGCTTGCCCGTGGAAAAATCCAGGCAGGCAAGGAACACCACGTGGTGCCGCAGCTGTATTTGCGAAACTTCCGTAGCGATCCAGCCGGACCAACTGGCAGCGCCGCCATCTGGGTTTTCGATGTCGCTACTGGGCAGGTCTCTGAGCAGAAGATCGCACGCGTTGCCGTCGAGACCAACGTGTACCGGGTGCCAAAGAGCCTAACTGAGCGTGCCGGTGGACCGCTCCTCATCGAGTGGTTCCTCCAGTTCTTCGAGAGTACGTTTGCCCCAGTATTGACAAGTGTTCTGGCCACAGGCACCATCACCCCGGCTGATCGACCGATGTTGGCTCTCTTCATTGCGTCGCAGAGTGTCCGCTCTGCATCGATGAGGGAGCAGCTGCAGGGAACGCAACGGCTCTCTAGACCCGAAGCCGCTATTCAGCAGGGGCAGCTGATCCTGCATGGGGATCTGGACAAGTTTGCCGCGTGGCTCGCCGATCAGATATGGGTTCTGGCCCGTCCTGCCGCGGGCGAGCATCTCTACACCTCCGATGAACCAATCGTAGGTTTCCGATCGACGGGGGTGCCAGTACAAGATGACATCTCGTCGCTAGGGCTGCAGATCGAATTTCCGCTCAGCTACAACGCCGTTCTTCGCATCTTTGACCGGAGTGCCAATGAGAGCTATCAACATCTCGACGGTCGAACAGTTGGTCTGAGCCGTGAGGGTCTGCACTGGTGTAACGCCCTGCAAGTCTGCTTTGCAGACGACTTGGTGTGCGCCAGCCAGCCTGACTTTGCCGTCGCTAAGACTTTGGCAGCAAAGCAAGCCTTCTACGAGGGAGAGGATGCCAGAAAGGGCCTGTGCCAGGTGTTGCTAGCGGGGGCCAATCCTCTGTAACTGACGCTCTCACAGGCCAACAAACGCGAGTCGCACGGTCATCTCGATGACGTCATCCCCTTCGGCCCTACGTGAGCGAGATAGAAGCGATGGGCCCTGGTCGTCGGGCAACGGCTCGTTGGGTACTACGCGGCAGTGGCCCTGCAAAGGTGGTACATCCAAGACCGCTAACATGTGCGCATAGGCTACGGCGTCAGACACCGGCACGGCCAGGCACAACGCCGCGGTAGAGTTGGTCGGCGCGAGCTGGCCGACGGCTGAGAACTCGCCAGTCGAATACAGCAAGAGAGTGGCGGGAGCGCGAATGCGGAGCCGAGGTATTGGCAGCTCGAAGTGACCTACCTACCGATCGGCTCGCATCACGCCCTGTAACGACCCAAGGTTCGATCTGGACAGAGGGGTGGCGCGTGAGACGCCGGTGGATCGACGGCTGCAGTAATACGCATTGCACTTTGAGCCGCAGAAGCGCGCGCATCCGGCCTCGAAACCTCTACCGTGTCAAATGTCAAAAATAGGGCGTGCGACCCTTGCACAATCAGGGTTACGCCCACGTGGTAGGACGGCTGTACGTGGCATTTTCGGCTCGATATAGCGCATTCTCGTAGAATGGTAGGAAGTATGTCCCACAAGTAGGGGTGGTGCACCGAGGAAGGCGACTGCCGCATTCATGATAGTCCCAGGATGAGCAGGAGCGGGAAGAACAGGCACCGATCACGCCGCAGGAACGCTCAGCGACAAGGTGGGAGTGATCCATCGAACACAGCCTTTCCCGAAGGCGAGTGGAAACGAAGCAGGAGTGGATCGCACGCCGGCCGCGGCTTCCGTTTTCAAGACCGGATCGCAGCTCATATGTCCATCCTTATGTGGACGGGCTCCCTTGATCTCGTGAGGTCGGTCGTACCCGAGGGCCTTGAAGACGTGTCGCTCGAGACGGATGCTGCACCCGTCCACGTGCAAGTGAAGTCCCGGCGGCCAGAGCAGCCGCCCCTGACTCAGGGTGAACTGGCGACACACCTTTGCAAGATCTGGCCGAAACACCTGGAGCGGCTTCAGCGGGATGCCGCCAGTCGGGTCGTCCTCGTGCTGGAGCGACACGTCGATGGATGGCCCGATACAGGCTGGCAGCAAGTTCTCGCCGACGATCCGGCCACGGCGGAGACCTTACGTGCTCCGCTTGCGGCAAGGGGATTCGCGAACGAAATCGATCGCCTTCTCGAGTCGACAAGCATCGTTGTTCCGGGCGACATGGAGGCGGAGGATCTTGACGCCATCGCCCGTGGCCTCGGGATCGATGTGCCGGGGGCGTGCCAGTCGCATCTCCACGAATTGCGAATACGCCTGGGTACCATGGCCGATGAAAACGGCGTGCGTGCCCCTCAAGATCGAGCACGCATGACGCTACCCGATATGCAGGCGCTTCTGGACAGTGTCACCGGGCGAGTGGATGTGGCCGCCCTATCGCGGGCGCTCTCGTCGGGCATCTGCCAGCACGTCGACTTCGGCCGCGCTGTCGAGGATGATCTGTTTTACGAGGGTGTGGACGTGGTTCCTGGACATGTTGGTGCTGGCCTTGTACTGGATCGACCTGAGCTCGTTGCTGATGTTGTGGCAGGGCTCGATCACCAGAGGTCGGTTCTGATCATTGGACCCTCTGGTTCGGGCAAGTCGGCGCTTGCATGGCTTTCGGCCCTCCACACCCGCGAGGAGGTCCTCTGGTATCGCGTGTCACGGCTCTTGGAGGATGACGTTCCCCTCGTGCTTCGCCTGCTCGATGCAAGTGTTCCACGTGCGATGCGGCGCATCGGTCTCGTGGTTGACGGTTTGGGACGTCCCCACACTAACGGCTGGGATCGCCTCGTGTCGGAGGTTGCGCACCGCCCCCACGTCTGCATGGTCGGAACGATCCGGCATGAGGACGTGATCGTAGTCGAGAGCGCTGCCTCCAGCCATCAAGTCCGGCCCCAGCTCGACGAACCGCTCGCATCCAGTATCTTCGAGCGCCTCGTGGAGCGCGGAGGAACCCAATGGGCGGACTGGCGGGAGCCTTTCTCCCAGTCCAGGGGGTTGCTGCTGGAGTACACGCACATCCTGACGGTTGGGCACCGTCTCGAGACCACCATTCGCTCCCAGGTGGCGGAGAGGCTGCGCGACCCGGATCGTGAAGACGAGACGCGTATTCTGAGACTCATCGCGACGGCGCACACATTCGTAGCAGCCGTACCCTTGCGCCGTTTAAACGCAGCACTCGGTTTGACCGACGAGCAGATTCGCCGGCCGCTCGTGCGCTTGGTGGAGGAACATGTTATCCGCATCACCGGCGATGTAGCGGAGGGGCTGCACGAGCTCCGGTCGCGGGCCCTCATGAGCGCTGCCCACGATCCCCCGCCGCCCACATTGCGTGGCACAATTGATCTAGTGTTTGACACGTTAGAAGTTGACCAGCTTCAGGCATTCATCGCTGGCGTGCTCGACGAAGGCGCCATGCCTGATCGGGATGTCTTGGAGCGCATCGCCATAAGGCTCACTGCAGACCCATCCGGGGGGATGCTAACCGCCGTGGCACGCGCCCTCCGCACTACCGATTTACGCAGAAACGGAAGGAAGTGGGTACAGATCCTTCGCGAGGTTGGCGTATCCGAGGCGATATGGGAAATCACTGTCATGTTCGCGATCACTGGGCAGAATCCGTTTCAGTCCACCGTGAACCCCGCCGGCCAAGCTATACAGCGTCTGCGCGCAATCAATGCCAGTACCCAGCAGGATCTGCGGGAAGCCCTCCTCCAAAGGCTGCCGACCGCGATCTTGGCAGATGTCTGGAAGAGCATTAGTTCCTCTGACGACGCCTCAATGCTCCTTGAAGCATTCCGTGGTCTCTCGTGCCAGGGCCTACTGGATACGGGGCGCGAGCAGCTTCAAGCGCGCGCAGCCGACGCCTCGGTCGAGGAACTCGCGCGGCTCCTAGCCGCTGTTCGCGGACTGTCAGCGGACGTTGCTATCGAAATCACCCGGAGCATGGGAGGCGACGCCGCCATCGAGCATCTTTTCCTGCGCCAGATTCCCTGGCTTGAGCGCCTCCGGGTTGCGGAGGACGAGACGGGACAGGTGCGCGTCGAGGGCGACGTGCTCCTCTTTTCCACTGAGCAGATCTCCGACCCACACGAATACGTCGTCAAAGTATGCCGACTGGCCCTGGACTGCTTCCCGGCGGTGGACGTAGCCGCTATACGAGCGGTGGACCCGGCGGGAGAGAGCGCCGGCTTTCGCGACTTCGTGCTGGCCGAGAAGCAGATTCCTCGCGTCAATCTGCCGGCCGAGGGGCAGGTTGAGTTGAACAGGGAACGAATCCAGGCCTTTGTCGCGGTGGCCTCGCAGCACAGCCGCACCGAGAGGTTGACCAGGGAGCGGGAGGTTCTGAGTGCAGCCGTGCGAGCGCTGCAACATGGCATCGATGAGTGGCTGCGCGACATCCCGAGATCGTCCTCCCTCGAGTCAGAGTTACAAGCACTTCGGGAAGCTGCCCTTGCTCTGCCTGCGCCTGACATGGCAATGCTCGACGCCGATCGCCCGAAGTCGGGCAGCGCGAGCGTCTGGAAGTTCGCGATCGATGTCGCCAACAATCTCCTACAGCGCCTGTTCGACCCAGCTATTCCGGCAGCAAACCTGCTCGGCTTCGTTGGCGATGGGCTTCGCAGCGAGGCGGAAAAGCTCTGCGATCCAGAGGGGTGGGAGCCGCTGTCCAAACCGCCGATTTCCCTAGCGCGGCAGGCTCTTCGAGATCTAACAGGGCTTCATGCCATCCTTACGGAAGTTGCGGCCGGGGGTAAGGACGTACGGCTGGAGATGACACGCATGGCTCGCCGAGCCAAAGGCTCCGCGCTAGACGCGTGCGCTGGCAGAGCGCACCGCCTCTTTGATGCTCGGATAGGGCGGCAGATGGGTCACCTTGTCCGTGAGCTCCGTCACCGAGGCTACGATGTCATGGTGGCGCAAGGCACCATCGCAAATCGGGATCCATCTACATGGCCTCCCGTGGAGCTGGCTGTTCTCGTGCGCATTGATTCGCTCGGTCCGCGCTGGCAGGCGATCGCAGCCGATGTAGTTGAGAGAGCGGGCACACAGATGGGCCTTGCAGTCAGCATCCTGGTCGCGCCCGTGCGCGACGGAAAAGTCGTCGCGTCTGAGGCTGCTCGGAAGATTCCTGATCTCTTCCCTGCTCCAGGTGAGCTGAAAGGCTGGGGGGCCGACCTGCCACTCCCTCTTCTCAACGAAGAGCGTGCACTTGCCTTCGCCGCCCTGGTCGGCGCCATCGTGCAAAGGTCCGCACTCCTACGACTCTCATCGAACGGTCGAGCTACCTTGGACGCAGAGCGGCGGGCAGTGTCCGAGGTTGAGGCTGGAATCTCCGATGCTGAAACCGCGTTCGCCGAGTCACTGTCCGGCGTGGATCCTAGCCTCGCAGCAGAGGTTGTCGGCTTCCTCAAAGAGCTCTTGGCAAAGTTGGAGCAAGAGGGGGCCGCTGTGTCGCAAGGCGGGAGAGTTAACCAATCCGTCGCGTCTGAGTTCACATCGGCTGTGGCACGATCAAGCCCATCTCCGCTGTACAACATGTTCACGCTGTTGGCGTGGGCGCTGATCGAGTCGTCCGTCGCACCTGACGGTGCGATCGATCGAGTCCTTCGCGATGTCGTGGCACGACAGATTGACGACGCACCTACCTCAAGCGCTGACGAAACATAAGAGGGCCCATCGGTTTCAGTGTTGTAATCTGCGTCATGCCTGTGGAAGCGTCTCATTCGCGCTGTCATCCGTTGTCCAACTCTTGGCAGCATCCCAGTTGCTCTCGGCGTCCGCGGTCCACACGGTCGCCCGGCTCGAGTGCGCACACCTCCTTCCATTTACCGGCTCACGGCGTTGTACGAGCGCCGTACCCGAGTGGCGGTGCGGCGAGCAGCATCTGTAGATACTCGCACAGCACGGCGGTGAGGAGCAGACACGCCCGGGCGTCCGCGGTGGAATACGCCATCTGGTGGTGTGCTGCCGAGGTGAGGTCTACTAGCGCAATCCAGCACTGATTGAGGAACCGTCGCTGGTCCTGGGGTAGCGGCAGCCCGGCAAGGTCTGCCATGGCATCGCCGACCGGATGCCCCTTGCTGGCGCCGAGGTGTTTCTCCATTAGGTTTCGCACGTCCCGGCACTTCTGGATGCACTCGCGGTGGCGCCCAGAATCGTAATCGCGCCGGGCGGCGTCGAAGTAAGGGACAACCTCCCCCGGCACTGCGCCGCCGCTCCGAGGCAGCGCAATTTCTACCAATCGGAGGTGGTCGAGACCAAGGCCAGGCAGGACCTTATCCAGGTCGAGGCCGGCAGGCGTATCGATAGATTGCCGACGCTCGTCTCCAGAAACGGCGCCACGCTCACGCAGATGCCCATAGTCATGTTGAAGGAGTAGTCAGGGATGGGCCTCAGACTGTGCGCGCCTGGAGCTTCACCCCCGGCTGCCAACATCCACGCGATGGAAGCCGATACTGTCACCCAACCTTGAAACGTGGTATCCGGCGAGCGGTGGCGATGTGCTTCCATTTGTACGATCATCGCCTCGCTTACTTGGAATTGCATCTCAAGGTAGGAACGACCCGGACCGTGGGGATTGGAGCGTGTAGGGAAACTAGCCGTGAGGTCACGCGTCACCGGCTCCCCTATCTGCGTAGACGGACTGATCTCGCCGCAGTAGAAAGTGTATGTCAGGCTAGTGACGACGATGGATTGCGTAGCGGGGCGCTGATGCAGGTTGATCTCCACCGGCACAACGAGCCGGGGGTTGTATGATCCGCCCTCGCCGCGCACCTGATTCTCATTAAGGGTGATCTCGCCGATGAGGTGCATGCCAACCTGAATGTTTGCGGAGCTCACGGTTACCTCTTTCCGTGTGACGGCTGTGGTCGATGAGAGGGCCGTCGGCTGTCACCAGCGCCCCGCGTCCATGGCCCCATCAACTCGTCCGGTCGCACGTGCAGAGCGGCGGCGAGCTTCCTGCTGCTGCTCGGCCGCGCCTTGTGCCGCCCCGTTTCGACATTCCAAACGCTGGCCGGATTGACTCCGGCCAGCTCTGCCAGCTTCCGAACGCTGAGTGCGGCACTCTCGCGCCGACGCCGCAGCCTCTGCCCGGTGGCCTCCTCTCCGTCCATATCTCACCGTACTTGTGCTGGCTACTTTGTACTTCTGCGCTCCTCAAGTGGCCACGCTCTCACGGTAAGCGAACCCAGCGAGTGTCGTGATGGAGCAGATCCACGACCAACGGGGAGACGATGGTCGTATTCCCTCATTCAAAATGTTACCGGGGCACATAGAGTTCCCTCAGATAGGAATGTTACCGAGGGGAACGATGGCAGCCGACGATGTGATGACGATTGATGAGCGACTCAAATACCTGCGGCGTATGCAACCACGGTACGTGAAAGCAGACCGGAAGGGGCGTGGACAGCTCCTGGGTGAGATACAGGCGGTGACTGGGGTACACCGCAAGAGCGTGGTGCGGCTGTTGGGTGGGGGCCTCACGCGACAGTGACAACGGACGCGGCGGAGACGGGTCTACGGGGCGGCGGTGGACGACGTGATCCGGGTCGTGTGGGAGGGCCTGGACTACGTCTGTGCCGAGCGACTCCTTCCGGCGTTGGTACCCACGGCGCAGCATCTAGTCCGATTCGGTGAGGTGGTGCTCCCAGCGGAGGTGGAAGAGCAACTCGGGACGATGAGCCGGTCGACGGTACAACGGATCCTGACGCGGATCGGGCAAGACACGCCACGCTTGCCGCGGCGAGGACCGGAGTAGGCAAACCGGCTGCGGCAGGCGGTCCCGATGGAACGGATCAAGTGGGATGTACCCGATCCTGGTCACTTCGAGACCGATCTGGTCCACCACAGTGGCTCCAGTTCGGCCGGTACGTACATCCATACCCTCCAATTGGTCGATGTGGCGACGGGCTGGAGTGAGCGAGTGGCCGTCCTGGGCCGCAACCAGGAAGCCATGGAAGGCGGCTTCCGACGGGTGGTAGAGCGCCTGCCCTTCCGCATCACTCATCTGCACCCCGACAATGGATCGGAGTTCTTCAATGACCACCTGATTCGCTTCTGGGGTGAAGCCATCACCGGCCTATCCTTGAGCCGGAGCCGCCCGTACCACAAGAGTGACAATCGGTGCGTCGAGCAGAAGAACGACACCTTGGTGCGGGCCTATCTGGGGACCGAGCGTCTGAATACGGCCGTCCAGTGCGACGCCCTCATCGCCCTCTACGATCACATGTGGACGTACTATAACCTGTTCCAGCCGGTGCTCCACCTGGTCTCCAAAGACATCGTCGATGGCACGCTCCGGAGGAGGTGGGATACGGTCGCGACACCATATGAACGACTGCTGCGTACGGGTGTGCTTGATCACGCGCCCACCGAGCGCTTAGCCACGCTCCATGCCGAGACCAATCACCGGCAACTGCGCCGCTCCATCTACCAGCCCATTCCCCGCATGTGGGATCTCCCTGCGGACGCACGGAGGGTTGCCTGATGACGCCCGGTGCGGTGGACTTGTGGGCAGCCGTTCCGCCTGCCCACATATCCACCGCGCCTACGATGACGACGACGACTTCGACCACGCGACGTGAGAAAGGAGGGGGCTGCTCCCGGTAACATTTCCATGTGAGGGAACCGTGACTATTTCGGGTCCCTCGGTAACATTTCTCTTTGAGTTGACACGTGGTCACCCCGCTTTCGCCCCATTATGGGTCCGTCTCCTGGACTTTACGCTGCGTAGTTCATGGCAGAAGGGAGCTAGTCGGCACAGCGCTTTTCTATCGGCCCCCCGCTATCTTCATCCACGCAAATCGCTGCCAGAAAGATTCAGTGATGAATTGTATGTCTCCCCTTGCCACCAAACAACGGCATTCGGACACGTTGCCGTCAGCGTTGCCATCGCGGTTGCCGTCAAAAGCAGACGCAGGCGGTCTTCCTTGTCTTTATGTAAACGAAGAGACACGCGACGTGCGAAGCCAGAAATGGCGTCGAACCAAGGAAATGAGGCTGCGATCCCATGACGCGGGGACGATGCACATGCCGATTTGAGCAACACAGAAATATCCGTACGTCACTGATCAAAAGTCACTGTCCATCTAAAACAGGGGATGCACGAAAAATGGCGCCAGCTCAAGGGAAATGGGAGCTGGCGCCAGGTGAATTGGTGAGGGCGGAGGGACTCGAACCCCCGCGGCACGGATTAAAAGTCCGAATTTGGGCGGGAATCCGGGTCTGTCCGCTAGCGTTCATCGTGCCCATAGCACACGCTCTGCCCGTCCTGGCGTAACGTCGCAGCATTCTATTCGCGGTTCGCCCGTCTGCTGATGTTCGTCATGTACGCGCGTCCCGTCGGCTCTGTCGTCAAAACTGTCGTCAGAGTGACGGTTCAGATTTAGGTAGACCGTTGCACGATTCACCTCTCGAATGCGGATTTCGGGAAGCATTTTTGGCTGCCTACTCAAATCCCTCTGGGCGCGAGGGTTGTTGCCTCTCGGACCGTGCTGCAACCAAGTGCAGTCACTTTCAGAACCGTCGTACGTCAAAGCCTTCGCGGCGCACCGGGTCCACCGCCAATCCCAGCGATGCCCGTTTTCCGTTTCCCCGCCATCGAGTCCCCAAGGTTTGCTTCTCGCCGCGTAGAAATCGCCCCAGGAACAATTGCCCGGCTCTTGTCCGACAAAAACACTCATCCTACACATGCATTAAAGTCAAGCGGCCGACACGCATTCAACAGTTTGAGCGCACTGGACATTCACCGATACAGGTGCGAATTGCCCGCCAGCTCCAAGGCGACCAGGACCTGGCGGGCTACTTCCGTCCACTCCCCGATGACTACTGGACAGGCGCACTCCTTGACAACGACATCAATTGCTACCCCAAGGGCCCACGTGCTTGATGGCCGAAGATCGTCGGGGGCAACCCACCGAAATTTCAGGACCGAAATTGGTCGAGCGGTGGGGCGTGAAGAGTTGTCAAACCATCAATCTTAACGTACAGAAGTATGAGCGGCAGCGCGCACGCGACCACGCGCGGCACAAGCGTCGTGATCCGTGACCCCAAACTTCGAAGCCTGGGATCGCCAGGTCAAGGGTTGCCAGTTCCACGACCAGGACTTCCCAGGGTGGGCGCGCGCGACGTACCGATACTCCCGACGCCACATGAAGTAATCGAGATCGTGAAAGACCTCGCTTGCACACTGTCGCTGGAAGTACTCTGCCCATCCACGAATGATCGGATTGAGTCGTTGGATGACGGCCTCGGCATTCGCGCCCCGCAGACGCAGCCATTCGTCCCGAAGGCGCACCTTGATCGTGTGCACTGACGCAGGACTGGGCGTAATCAGCAGCTTGCGCCCTGAGCGCGTGCTCCGGACCGGGTATTGACGGACCGTGAAGCCCAGGAAGTCGAACCCTTCGGTCAGGTGAACAATGCGCGTCTTTTCCTCCGAGAGGACAAGCCCTCGCAGTCCTAACCATTCGCCAAGGGTTTCTTGTGCTTGTCGGGCGTCTTCCCGGCTCCGACAGAACACAACCAGATCATCGGCGTAGTGCACCAGGGCGCGGGAGCCATTGAGGTGACCGTGGGAGTCGTAGGTGATCCCTAGGGCCGCCTCCATGCCGTGTAAGGCTACATTGAGTAGGAGGGGGCTGATCACTGTCCCTTGGCTGGTCCCGGTCGGCGTGGGATGGAGTACGCCCTCTTCCAGGTAGCCCGCGTGCAGCCATTGCTTGATCAGTTCCCGTCCCGGGACTGGTCCAATGGCGGCAAGCAAGAATTCCTGACAGAGGTTATCGAATGCCCCCTGGATGTCTGCATCCACGATCCACCGTCGGGTACTGCGAGCATTCGCCAGACCATAGATCTTCTGCATGGCATCATGGCAACTCCGTCCCGGTCGAAACCCGTAACTGCTGGCTTCGAACTCCGCTTCCCAGGCCGGTTCGAGGGCATTCTTGACCATCGCCTGGAGGGCACGGTCCCGGATGCTGACGATCCCGAGTGGCCGGACCTTCCCGTTGGCCTTAGGGATGTACACGCGCTTGACCGGCAGAGCGCGCCAGGGCTGGTAGTCGGCTAACGCCTCCACCAGCTTGCCTCGCGCCGCCGGGGTCTTGACGACCACCTTGTCGATGCCTGGTGTGTCCTTTCCATGATTGATCTGCGTCACCCGCCGGACTGCCTGCAACCGATTGGCGTAGCTGCGCAGCATGAGCTTCTGAAGGCGGGAGACGGTCTTGTGGTCTCCTTGCTGAGATGCCCGAAAGATCCGTCGTCTCAGATTGCGAACCCGCCGATTGACGTGCCGCCAGTTGACGTCCTGCCAATCGGTTGATCTCGTTGGTCCGTTTGCAAGGATCGCTTGCACCTAACTTTCCCTCCGATGAGCGCTCCGAACGTCGTCCTTTGGGCGAACCACCAGATCCACGTCAGCCCCCTTTCGGGGTGGGTATTGCCCTATCCGGCGGGTTATGACTTCCCCGTGCCTTGCGGCGGCTGGCCTTCGCTTCTTGGATCTTCCTCATCCCACTGGAGGGTTCCGCCTCCCTTACGGTTGGCCTACTGGATCAGTCCAGACTCCATTGGGGTTTCCACGTTCCACACGTTCAAGCTGGGATCGGGGTGGGTGCCGTCTATACTCCGGGGTCATGGTGTCCCTGCAGAGGAAGCCCTCTGGCTCGACCAGGACTTTTGCCGGATCCCGGCCCATGTGACCCATCATGCCGTCTTTCGCCCATCGCATCAGCATCTGCGGTTAACGAAGCCTCAACGACGGTCACCCGTCCGATCTTTCCCTTGCCGGGATCGGCCGGATGGTTCGGCCTCGGTTCAGCGGATCATTATCCGGAGAGCACTGTCCGGCCAGCATCCCACGACACCGGAGGAGATTATCACCTGGTTGGAGGACACCGTCGCTGCCTGGAACCAGGACCCGACGCCGTTTACCTGGGACGGCAAGCGCAAGGAGCGGCGCGATCGAGCACGACAACGCCGCCTGGGCGGGTCCTGTGCTGTTATCACGGATTCCCACTCAAATGCGGCATGACCCACTAGAAACCGTCTGAAAAGGGGTAGGGCCCGCGAGCTGCAACCTTTGTCAAGGCATGGCATCTCCCGCAATGATGGCGTCCCGGGACCGAGCGCCGTGCCCTTGGCGCCGCGTTTGCGCCCATGCTGGACCTCCGCGTAGGGCTTTTCAGACAGCTTCTAAGTAGGGTTGCAAAAGTTGTTGGCATAGTTCAGGCGGCCAGGCGCTGGGCATCCTCGGGTGTGAAGGAGCCGAAGAAGTCATGGACAGCCTCGACCAGGGACTCGATGGAGCCGTGCAAGCGGTTGGCGGCAATCCGATCCTTGAGGCGCCACCAGACCTTTTCGACCGGGTTGTGCTTGTGCCCGCTGTAGGCCGGCAGGTAGAGCAGATGCACCCGAGGGTGATCGGCCACCCATGCCTGGACCGCCTTTGCTTTGTGGATGCTGGCGTTATCCAGCACCAGATACAGGGAGCGACCAGGGTAGGCAGACGTCAGCTGATCCAGAAAGGCCAGGAACTCGACCGCCCGCTTGCGCGGAACGATCTGGTAGTGCCACTGCCCGGTCTCGAGATCCAGGGCTCCGAAGACCGAGCGCTTGCGGTTGGTGCCGGGAGTCGGGATGCGGCACTGCTTCCCCTTCGGCATCCAGAGGGCGCGCAACACCGGCAACAGATGCACGTCACACTCATCGGCGGCCAGGATGACCGCGCTGGCGGGAAGAGCGAGAAGCTGGTGACAGAGCGGCCACATGATGGACGCCGCAGCGGGATCCTGTGGCAGGTCGTGGCGGGGACGGCGCCAGCGGAACTCCAGAGAGAGCAGGTTGCGACGCAGCGTGGCCCGAGAGAGCGTCACGCCGAGGCGCTCGGCCAGGTGTGCGGCCAGTGTCGCGATCGTCCAGTATCCGAACAGGTAACCATGCTCGGTTGGTCCCTGCTCCATCTGGTGGCGGATCGTCTCTCGGGCGACCGTATTCGCCTTGCGCGGCCGCCCGCTTCTAGGGCGGCCCCGGAGTCCTTTCACTCCCTCCACTTCAAAGCGCTCGATCCAGCTCCGGACCGTCGCCTCGTCGCACTCGAAGACGGCAGCGATCTGGGGGACGGTGTATCGCCGGTCGGACAAGAGGATCATCCGAATGCGCTCGCTCACCCGCCCGACCTCTCGTCGGGCCAGTTGCTTCGACTCTCGCTGCTCCGTCTCCTGGAGTGGCCGCACAAAGATCATCAAGTATGCTCCCCTCTCGCGCTTGGAGCATACCCATGCGACCAGCAAACTCCCAAGAATTATTGGAACTCTACTTAGTGGGTCATTTGCCACGGGCGTGGCCATTCCGTCAAGCCCCATTCCCGCGCGGGGAGGGCTTTTGGTGCGAACAGAAATGGCGATAGTCACGACAAATGACCCACTAGTAACACGCCCACATCGCGTAGTAGACACAGAAACCGCAGAATGCGTAGACACACTCCAGCCAGGCCGGACAGGCCCACAGGCAGCCAATAGCGCCGGGACCACAACAGCCGACCAGGGATTTCCAGAAGCAACTCCAATAGTCATCGACGACCACGACCTGGCCGTTGACGACCGAGAGACCGGTGGTCTTGATGTACTGCGAGGCGGCTTCCAGGCTGTCCGATGGACCCGAGTCCTGGAGGTAATGGATGATATCGCCCTGCACCCGCTCCTCCCCGGTGGCGGTTTTCGACCATGCAATTAAGGCGTGATCTTTGCTCCCCTCCTGGGCCGTGAACACGAACGTCAATAGCTCCGAGCCGTCGAGCCTGATCGCGCCCCGGGAGTGGGGCATCGAGGGACGGAAGCCATGCTGCTCGATGTAGGAGCGGATCAGCCGAGCATTCGGGTTACGCATGGCGGCACCAACCAGCGGTTGGAGCTGGTCGACCCTGGACTGGCGTGATCCCGGTTGGGTTCGCGGTGTCAGCCCGTGTGCTCGCAGGTAGGAGGCTACCGGCCACAAGAGCAGACCCGAGGGCCACGGCTTTGGCGAGCAGTTCACGTCGGGACAGCCCTCCGCTCCCGGCGAGTATCTGCTCAACCCCCGCATCGGTTGTCCCGTGCTGTCGGGCCAGGGCGAGGTACCCCACGGCGCATCCCTCACATCCTTCCTGAAGCTTGATCCGGGCCATCCGTAGGGCATCCCGGCGGATCTTCATTGAGTCACGTGCGCGTGTCATGCTGTCCTTCCTTCGTGTCAACCAAGCGTTTCAGTAGCATGGATCATTTCGCGGGCAGGGCAAGACGTGGGAATATAGATGTCGTCTCTCTCCTTTCCATGGGATAGTGAGGGCTGAGATCATCCAGAGGACAAGGATTTCGGTGATCCGACGATGGGCAGGCATCTCTCTCTGATGTTGTATTTAGAATACAACGCTACAAGACTGAATACAACACCCGTATCATGCCGGTGCGGGAGTTAGTGCCGCATGGATTTTGGGGAGCGCCTGCGACAGCTACGGGAAGCACGAGGCCTGAGCATGCGACAACTGGCGGAGCGATCTGGCGTCGACGTGGGCGTCATCAGCCGGGTCGAACGGGGACAGTACAAGCCGCCCAAGATCGGCACGATTGAGAAGCTGGCGCGGGCGTTAGAGCTTGGTACGGCGGAAGAAGCGGGTCTGCTGCGACTATCGGGTCGCCTCGAACCTGAGCTGACCGCCGGCGAGCAGCCGGTGGTTCGCGTGGAGACGGAGCACGACCTTCGTGATCGCCTGGCGGCGCTGGAGGAGCGGGTGCGGCGGCTGGAGGAGCGGTCGGGAGAAATTGACTAAACGCCTCTCCACTGACTTCTCGTCACTGGGAACGTAAAGGTCGCGTGCGAACGCGCGGCAATTCACACGACCCAGGCGATGAAGCGCTAGATTTCGGGTAATGAACAAAATCCCAGCGCAACTCGACAATCATCTTCACCATGCGCTCCGAACTGCCCGCGGGTCAGCACACTGTAACGCCGCCCTTACCCGCTTGCGCGGGGGCACCAAGAAGGGCGTCTACCGGGCCGGCTTGGATGACCGCCCAGTCATCGTCTACGTGTGGGATGAGTCTGAGAACTACTGGCCCACCGGGGCTCCTAGCGACACGCATGATGCGTCCGATCCATTCGCTGATGCCTCCGGCGCCGATCTCTTCGCCGTCTCCCATTAGTACCTGCAGTCGCTCGGCGTGCGCACGCCCGAACTCTATCTTCTCGACACGTCGAGAGCGGAGTCGCCAGCCGACATCGCCATTGTCGAGGACATTCAGGGTGGCACCCTCACGGCCATCGTTCACCTCCCTTGGAGCAGCCGGCCCGGGGCCATGCCGTTCCTCACCATCCCGGCGCCATCGCTTGGCGTCAGCACGATCTTGAGTGCGCGCCATCGAACCCTGCCCGAACGGGCCGCCCGGCTGGTGCGGCTGCTCCGTCGCTGGCTGCCGGACCGTCCCATCGTCCTCGTCCTCGTCGGGGACTCGGGCTTTGGTGTCGTTGAGCTTGCGCTGGCGTGTCGGGAGGCAAAGGTGACCTGGGTCGCCCGGATGCGGATGACGGCGGCTTTGGACGCGCCGGTGCCACCGCAGCCGAAGGGGAAGCCCGGCGTCAAACCGAAGAAGGGACCGCGCCGGCCCACGCCGGGACAGCACCTCACCAGCCCGACGACC
>JAABUZ0100005243.1_pt1 | contig 17168 bp, 13 predicted proteins | sample 5562091 | NCBI WGS metagenome assembly JAABUZ01 (sample SAMN12813069, study PRJNA571459) | rock metagenome | isolation source: Antarctica rocks | place: Antarctica: Victoria Land, Linnaeus Terrace sud | collected 2015-12-21
CACCCGGCCGGCCGACGCCTTTGCCCACGACGGGCTGCCGGACACGGTGGACTGGGCGCCGCTGTGGCCGGCCCTACTGCTGCTGGCGCTGCTGCTCTTCCCGCTCGACGTGGCGTTGCGGCTGCTGCTGCCGCGTGACGCCATGTATGGGCGGAAGGCGTAAACCCGACTTACTCACCACGGAGACACAGAGGCACGGAGAATGAGAGAGACACTTTGTAACCTCCGTGTCTCCGTGTCTCCGTGGTGCAAATTGTAAAGAACATCTTTAGCGAAGGTATGATTATGTCAAATCCATCAGACCCCACTCCCGCTCCAGTGCATGGCCCGGCCACGCCAGGGCCGGCCGCGGCGCTGCTGCCGCTGGTCACGCTCGGCGTCGCCGCCTACGCCTACGTCAAGACCAGGGGCGCGGGCGTCACGCCGCGCCCGGTGCAGAGTACCGTCACCTTCAAGGACGTCGCCGGCGTCGACGACGCGCGCCAGGAACTGGCCGACGTAGTGGGCTTCCTCAAAGCGCCGAAGAACTATCGCCGGCTGGGCGCGCGCATCCCGCGTGGACTGCTGCTCGTCGGCGCGCCGGGCACGGGTAAGACGCTGCTGGCGCGTGCGGTCGCCGGCGAGGCCGGCGTACCGTTCTACAACATGTCCGGCGCCGGGTTTATGGAGAAATACGTCGGCGTCGGGGCGGCGCGCGTGCGCGCGCTGTTCGCCCAGGCGCGCAAGTCCGCCCCCTGTATCGTGTTTATCGACGAGATCGACGCCGTCGGCAGCGCGCGCTCGACCGCCCGCGACAGCGGCGAGCGCGACCAGACGCTCAACCAACTGCTGGTGGAGATGGACGGCTTCGCGCCGGCATCGGGCGTCGTCGTGCTGGCCGCCACCAACCGGGCGGACATCCTGGACGAGGCGCTCGTCCGCCCCGGCCGCTTCGACCGCCGCGTCACGCTCTCGCTGCCCGACCGCACCGCCCGCCGCGCTATCTTGGGCATCCACACGCGCGACGTGCCGCTCGACCGCGACGCCGACCTCGACCGCCTGGCCGCGCAGTCCGCCGGGATGACGCCGGCCGACCTCGCCAACGTGGTCAACGAGGCCGCGCTGCTGGCGGCGCGGCGCGCGGCCCGCCACGTCACGGGACGCGACCTCGACGCCGGGCTGCTGCGCGTCGCGGCGGGGGCGGAGCAGCACGCGCGCATCATCCCCGACGCGGTCAAGCGGGTCATCGCCATCCACGAAGTCGGCCACGCCGTCGTGATGATGTCGCTGCCGCACTGCGACCCCGTGCGGCAGGTCCAGGCGCTCCCGCGCGGCGACGCCCTGGGCGTCACGGTGACCGCGCCGGAGGACGACACGTACCTGATCTCCCTCGACGCGTTGCGCGACCGCATGGCCGGCCTGATGGGCGGCCGCGCCGCCGAACTGGAGTTTACCGGCCAGTTGACGACAGGGGCGCAGAAGGACATCTCCGAGGCGTACGCCATCGCGCGGCGCATGGTCACCGAGTTCGGCATGAGCGCGCTGGGGCCGCTCGCCGTCAGCCGCGACCACGGCATGGGTCTGGACCTAGCGGGGCAGATCGACGCTGAGGTACGCGTGCTCGTCGACGAGGCCGACCGCCGCGCTCGCGCCATCGTGCAGTCACGCCGCGCCGCCATCGCCGCCATCGCCGACCGATTGGTCGTCGTGGAGACCATGACCGGCGACGAGCTAGCGCCGTTTCTGCGAGAGTATCCCGCTCCCGCTCCCGACCAGGGCTAGTCTGCATTAGTCATGAACACCCGTGGCGCCACGGAGACACGGAGATTTTTAAGGGCGTGACGCCATCCCGCCTCGCGACATAGCAGGAACGTTTGCCCCTTTCTCTCTCCGTGTCTCCGTGTCTCCGTGGTGAATAAGCGTGGCTAGCACAACTCATGCCTTATCATGAATAGGTAATCGCCATATACGTGGTGAAAGGCATGTGCATGCAACAACAATCAATCCACCTCGTCGCCTCCGTCGCGCCAGGGCCATCAGAGCCAAACGGGCCGGCGGAGGTATCCTTCCAGATCGAAAACACCGGAGAGAGCAGCCGCCACTGCGTCGTGACGGTCGCCGGCCTGCCCGCGGCATGGTACGCCCTGGATCCCCATGACATCCTGCTCGCGCCCGGCGCGAGTTCGTCGCCGCGGCTGACCGTACGCCCGCCACAAACGGCGCTGGGCCGCTACTCGTTCACGGTGTCGGCGCGGACGGACGACGCCAACGTCGTCGAGGCGCTCAGTTTCACGCTCGTGATGAGCGCGGGCGGCGCGATGCGCGTCTACCCGGGGTTAGTAATGATGCAGGCCGGGACCGCCGTCACGGCGGAGACAACCGGGGCGGTTGTCGCGGCGCGGCCAAAGATCCCGCGGCTCCTGTTTCTGGCGGCGCCGCTCCTACTCCTGCTTTTGCTCCTGGGCGCCGCCCTCAGCAAACAGTCGCCACGCGCCACGCGCACGGCGGCGGCTCCCGTTCTCTCGCCCACAGCCACGCCGGCCCAGCGCGCCGGCGCCGGCCTTGCAACACCGACGGCAACGGATGCCGGGACGGGGGCTTTTGGCGACTCTAGCGGGACACCACCGCCAACCATTCCGGGCGAGGCGCAGACGGTCACCGCGGCCGAAATGGTCATCGCCAGCAAACCGCGCTCGTCGCCACCGGTACCGGTGGCGACGAGCGTGGCGCGCGCGGTGCAAGCGACGCGCCAGTCCGCGGAGATAACGCCCGCGGCTCACCCTGTACAAGCGGACGTCGGGCAACAACAATCCGCCCAAGCGGTGTCGAGACAACCGTCATCGACGCCCGTAGGCGCGGCGCGACCGGAGGTTACGCCGGTAGCGGTGGCAATGACGCGGCCGACGCCGGCAGCTGAGACACGCCCCATCGTTTCGTCCGCATCGACCGGCGGCGGCCGGATCGCGGCGACCGGCGTCCGCCACACTGCGGCGAGCAAGCCGATGTACAGCGTCGCCGGGGTCGTCCGTGCGCACGCCCCGCGTCAGACCTATAATACGCGCATCGTCAACATGCGACGGCAGGTCACAACCAGGCAGGTCACAACCAGGCAGGTCACGACAGGGCAAGTTCATCAGGTCGCCACGTATCGGCGCGTGGTCGCGCACGCGCCGGCCCAGTCGCGGCGACGCCAACCCGCGCGGTCGAGCTATCGGCGGGCACAAACAGGACAACCGCAAGCTCGGCACGCTATCATCGCGCGCCGCTCATCGCGACGGTATAGCGGCGCGGCGCGGCAGGGACAACACCGCGTGATACAACATAGCTCCATCGTGCAACGCCACCAACAACAGTCCGCGGCACGCCGCACCCAACAACGGACTGTGGCGCGACGTGCGCTGGTCACTAAGGTTGCCGCGGCACGCACGGGGAGCGCGTTGCGCGTAACGTGGCCGGCTCACGCCATCCTATACTTCGACCACCCGGACGCGCTACGCCTCGCCACCGCGCCGGGCGCGTCCATCGCCGTCACGCTACAGACGATCATCCGGACGCGCGGCGTCGGCGGACGGGAGCTCACGCTGCCGTATCACACCACCACCTATGCCACGGCTGACCGCTACGGCCGGGTAAGCATACCACTGCGCTACGCCTACGTCCCCGCCCAGCCCACGCCCGCCACGCTCATAGTAGTAGCTCACACGGCGTACGGCGTGTCGCGGCGCAGCGCGTCGATCACACTGACGCGCTGAGTTAAGAACGCGGGCGCCGCTGGCGGGACCAACTATGTTATCCTGCCAACGGCCCCCACGTTCTCTCATCCTCGCACAGCGGTTCCCGTCCCCTACGGGCAGATCGGATAGCCCTCGTGATAATCCTACGCGCGCTGGCATTCGTGCTCGGCGTCGCCCTCGTGTTCCGCACCCTGCTCTCAGCTATCTGTACCTTCGTATTGCCGCGCAGCGCCGACGACATATTGAGCAGGGCCGTCTTCCTGGTAGTCCGACGCATCTTCGACCTGCGCCTGCGCTGGGCGCGCTCCTACCAACAGCGCGACCGTGTCCTGGCGATCTACGCCCCGGTCGCGCTGCTCGTGCTGCCTGGCGTCTGGCTCATCCTCGTCCTCATCGGGTACACCGGCGTCTACTGGGCGCTCGGCGTCGACCAATGGCGCGCGGCCTTCCTCGTCAGCGGCTCCTCGCTGCTCACCCTGGGCTTCGCCACCGTCGGAGATCTGCTCACGACCGTGCTGACCTTCTCCGAAGCGACGATCGGGCTGGGCCTGGTCGCGCTGTTGATCGCCTACCTACCGACGATGTACGCGGCGTTCCAGCGGCGTGAAGAGGCCGTGACCCTACTGGAGGTGCGCGCGGGGTCGCCGCCCTCGGCCGTGACGATGATCACGCGCTACGCCGCGCTCAAGCGGCTCGATAAGCTGGGCGACCTCTGGGCCTCGTGGGAGATCTGGTTCGCCAGCATCGGGGAGAGCCATACCACCCTGCCCGCGCTGGTCTTCTTCCGCTCGCCGGACCCAGATCACTCGTGGGTCACCGCGGCCGGGACGGTGCTCGACACCGCTGCCTTCATCCTCGCGGCCGTGGACATCCCGCGCGACCCGCAGGCCGACCTGTGTCTGCGCGCGGGCTTTCTGACGCTGCGCCGCATCGCCGACTACTTCGGCATCGCGCACAACCCCACGCCCGCGCCGGGCGACCCCATCAGCATCACCAGGGACGAGTTCGACGCGGCCTACGACGCGCTCGCCGCCGTGGACGTGCCGCTCAAGCCCGACCGCGGCCGGGCCTGGCGCGACTTCGCGGGCTGGCGCGTCAACTACGACACCGCCCTGCTAACCCTGGCCCAGCTGACCGTCGCGCCCGCGGCCCCCTGGACCTCCGATCGCCCCCCGCGCCAGATCCCCGCCGCCCCGCCGCACAAGCGGGGCATCCTGCCGCGACGGGCATAGCAGTAACGTGCGAAAACGCCGTATGGCCGACGTCCATGACACGCTAAGAAGCATAGTGAAGCGCGCTATGAGCGAGCGCCTTGCACGTCAGCCAATCCTTACATACACTGTCGCGAACAGTCCTCTGATGATCGAGAGCGTGTCGGCGTCGCCACGAGCACGTATGCTTATAGCATAAATTGACCGTACATATGCTAGGAGCATCGTAATCGAGCACCAAAGCGCGCCTAAAGCACGTAAGATGGGGGTAGTTCTGATACTGCACCATGAAGGAGGAGCGTGCTGGTGTTCAGCCTCCTGCGCCAGCGCAACTTCGCCTTACTGTGGATCGGCGGCCTGACATCCGGCGTGGGCAGCGCCATGCTCTTCATCGCCCTGCCCTTCTACGTCTATGCGCGCACGCACTCCGCCCTGGCCACCGGGGCCATGTTCATCGCGGGGATGGCGCCGGCCGTCCTCCTCGGCTCGGTCGCGGGCGTGTTCGTCGACCGGTGGGACCGGCGGCGGACCATGATCGTCGCCGACCTGGCGCGGGCCGCCCTCCTGCTCCTGCTGCTCGCCGCCGACACGCGCGATCGGCTCTGGATCATCTACGCGGTGGCGTGCGCCGAGTCCGCCCTCTCCCAGTTCTTCACCCCCGCGGCGGGGGCCTTGCTCCCGCGCCTCGTCGAGGACCGCGCGTTAGTCGCGGCCAACTCCCTGGGCGCGCTCAGCGGCAACCTGACCCAACTCGTCGCGCCATCGCTCGGCGGCGCCGTGCTCGGACTCCTCGGTTTGCCCAGCGTCGTCCTCGCGGACAGCGCCTCGTATCTCGTGTCCGGCCTCTTGGTCGCACTCATCCGCCCGCCGCGCGACGCGACCACGCCGGCAGGCCAGGGGTCCCATCCCGACGCGGCCGCGTCGTGGGCGAGGGCGTGGCGCGAGTGGCGCGACGGGCTTAGGGTAATCCGGCGCGACCGCGTCCTGGCCACGCTGTTCCTGGTGAAGGCCGCATCGGCCTTGGCCCAGGGCATCTTCATCGTGCTCATTGTGCTCTTCGTGAAGGATGCGCTGCTGGGGGGCGCGGTTGTGCTGGGCTGGCTGTCGACGGCGCAAGGCGTGGGCGGGCTGGTCGGGGGACTCGTCGGCGGCCGGGTCGGACGATCCGTCGCCCCGAACCGGATCATCGGAGCCGCACTCCTGACCGTGGGCGCGATCTCGCTGGTCACCTTCAACGTCCCGGTCCTGCCTCTCACCCTCGCGGGCTTTATCCTAGGAGGGACGGCCATCGTGGTGATGGGGATCAACCAGCAGGCACTGCTACAGAGCAGGGTGGACGACCGCTACCGGGGCCGCGTCTTGGGGGCCATCGGCACGACGGGAGCCTTATTGACGCTGCTCGGGACAGGGGCGGCTAGCGTGTTGGGGGACCGCCTCGGCACCGTGGTCGGCCTCGATCTCGCGTGCGGATTCTGGCTCATCGCGGGGGTGCTCGCCGTGGCAATGCTCCCCCGTGACGCCGGCCCACCTCCACGCGCGTCCAAGGCGCCGCCTCTACACGTCCCCGATCACGCCGTACCTGCGGGCGACCCTACTTGAAGACACCTGGATGCGAGCACTACGACCCGTATGCTCAAGGCAGACGTCAAAATCAGGTTAATCGCGCTTGACAAATTGTGGTCCGACAAAAAATCGTCTAATTTCCTCGCGCCGCTGAAGCGGAAGATAACGTTGCGGAACATTCCCTGAAAGCAAAAACCCATCAAGTAAGCTCGAACCTACATCGAGCAACGGCCCTACACTGCCGAGGGCGGTGTCCTTGATGGGAAAAAGGCCCGCGTTCCTTCCGACACCGAAAGGGACTTGCACCTTTTATCTAACTTTATACTACCTGCCTTTGCGCTATCGTGTCAATACAAGAGCGCACCGCTTTTTTGCGTTAGTCAACCGGGCATGCGACACATTTATCAGGAGCACTGGCTCTTGCTGCTGGCTGGCATGTCGTCGCAGGCATGCGTGTCGGTGCTGACAACCGTCGCGGGCGCCACCGTTTGCCGGCTGGAAGCCGGCGCTCCCAGTAGATACGTCACGCGCCGCACGGGGGAGTGCGCCCAGACAGACCTTTCAAGGTCCGTCCCCTGCCATGACCTTTTAAGGTCAGGCATGTCTCGCGATCGTGGGGTACGCCCCTCGCCCCTCGCCCCTCGCCCCTCGCCCCTCGCCCCTCGCCCCTCGCCCCTCGCCCCTCGCCCCTCGCCCCTCGCCCCTCGCCCCTCGCCCCTCGTCACTCGTCACTCGTCACTGTGGCCGCAGCAGCCAGTCGCGCCCATTCATATAGACGGCCTGGACGAGCACGCGGCGTAGCTCGGCGTCGTCCACCTCGCCCCGCTGCAAGCTCGCGCCGAGGTGGTAGCGGATCAGCTTGCCGTAGGCGTCGGTCATCCAGGCCGGGACGCGCGCGTATTTGTCGACGGTGTCCAGGCCCGCCGGGAAGCCGTAGCCGGGCAAGAGCCCCGCGTAGAGGTAGACGCGGCGCGCCGCGTCGATGGACTGCTCCTCTCCCAGGTCCTTGAACGTCTCCACGCGCACCGGCTCGCTATCCGGCGAGACGCGGACGTAGCGCCCGCGCACGGCGGGGAACCCAATCGCGTTGTTGCGCAGCGCCGTGTAGTCGACGGATCCCGGCGCCGCGTCGTTGGGCAACAAGACCGGCGCCGCGCGCAGACCGCTGTGCTTGACGCCGATCCACGACTCCGTCGCCTGCCCCGGCGCGAGCAGCAGGGACAGCAGCAGCGTATCGGTGTAGCCCGTGCTGTCGAGCAGCCGTTTGGGCGAGGAGAAGCCGGTGCGCCCGTATAGCTTGTTGAAGTAGTCGCCATTGCCCTTGACGCGCAGTCCCTGGAAGACGCGCGCCAGCAGGATGCGCTCGACGAACTCGCGGCCGCGGCCGCCACGCTCGATCACCCCCGCGATCAACGGGCGCCTGGGATGCGCCCGCGCGGCCGCGATCAAGCGCCGCTGCAGGAAGGCCATCAGCGCCAGCGGCTCGAACAAGCGCCGCGTGGCCCACTCGGCGGCGCGCGGGGTCATCCGCGGGTAGATATCGCGGCGCGCCTCGCGCAGGAAATCCTCTTTGAGTTTAGCGCCGGGGGCGTGGTCGAGGGCGTAGTAGCTCAAGAAGAGATCGACATCGCGCTCGGTAAACGGCGTGTGCCCAACGTACTTGTCGATGACGTGGTACACCAGGGGTCCGTGGAACATCAGCACGTCGAGATCGGGGCGGCGCTCCAGCGCGGCGAGGCCGCCAAAGAGTTCGGCGATGATGCGCACGATGTCGGGGAAATCGTCGCGCTCCTTGCTGCCCCCTTCCAGGTCGCCCAGGATGATGGGGTAGTAGCGGAACTGTTCGCGCGCGGCCAGATCGCGCTCGCCCGCGCGCACGGTGTACGAGCCGACGCGCAAGAGGATGGGCGCGTGGCCGGCGATGGACGCCTGGCCGACGCCGCCGTCGATAAACGTCGTCACCTCGCCGCGCACACGCGCCCATGAGAGGTCGTCGACCGCGCGTAAGGGCAGGACCGAGTGGGCGCGGCGGCCCTCGTCGGCCGCAGCCATAGCGCGCTTGAGGTCGGCGACGAAGGCAGCGGTGTTGCCGATGTAGCCCTCGCGCAAATTCTCGGCCACGACGAGCGCGTTCTCGGCCAGACGCAGCAAGAGGCTTGGCTCGTGCCGCAAGTCCGCGCGGACGCTCTCCTCCGAGGTCCAATAATACCTGTCGCTGGGGTGCCCGATCATAAGCGCCGATTTCCGCCTGTCCGCCGTGTCAAGGAGCGCCACTAGTCTACGCGCCCGCGATGCGACGACGCGTCATCGTGCCGCGCATGCATTGTAGTATTCTATACCACATCCAGACAAGCATTGACACTCCACACGGCTTGCGCCGTGGGATTCTTGGCTCATCCAGCAGCCTTGTCCACCAAACGTGCGTCTGACGGATAGAGGGCGGACTGTCCCCAAGCGTTACTTTCGGCGTGCCCCGCCGTAGTTTCGTCTACCTGGCGCAGCCCCAGCGCCAGGATATTGCGCGCCGCGTTATGATCGCGGTCAAGAATTGTCGTGCAGCGCGGACACATGTACGTGCGTTCGCTCAACGCCTTCTTGACGCGTGCGCCGCACCCCGAGCAATCTTGGCTCGTGTACGCAGCCGGCACGGCCACGACGACCTTCCCGTAGACATGGGCGAGGTAGCCCAGCCATGACACGAACGCATGCCAGCCCGCATCCGCGATAGACTTTGCCAGGGGGCGGTTCTTGACCATGTTGGCTACCTGCAAATCCTCGTAGGCGATCACGTCGTTGGACATGGCGAAATCATATTCCTTCGCCAGGACCGCGCAATACTTGTTCAAGTCGTAGGGCTTCACGCCACGCTCGTCGCGCCATTTGCGCACGCACTTGTTCCTGATGAACTGTGTGGTACGGATGGCCTCGTCGAGCGCGGCGTACTGACGAGCAGCGCCCGCGAGCTTGAACTCTAGCACAATCATGCCCTAAGCATACCACACCTTAGACGCTAAAACACATCTAAATAGTACGATGCGGTACACTCCATCGGTACGCTACGCGCCGGTAGCCCGCGCGCGAGGAGGGCCTGTCACTTGTTCATCTATCCCCTGATCGTGGCCGTGGTATCGCTGGTCTTTGGTCTGGTCGTGCTCGCGCAGTGGGCGCGGCGGCGGCGGCCGCAGCAGGCCGTGTGGAGCTTCGCCCTGCTGGTGGGGGCGGCCGTGGGCTCGTTCATCTTCGTCGGCTTCGAAGGCGTGGGGCACGAGCTTCTGTTCCGGCTGTACTACATCTGCGTCGCGCTGTTCCCCGCGGCTTACCTGGGCATGGGCAGCCTCTACCTGGTCGTGTCGCGGCGCGTCGCCGATCTCATCCTAGCCGTGCTTGCGATTGTCAGCGCGCTTGGTGTGGCGTTGATGCTGGCCGCGCCGCTCGACCACACCGCGCTGCTCGCCGCGCAACACGCCGGCACGGAGGGGACGGGCGTGCTCAAACCGGGCCTGTGGCTGATCCCAGTCATCCTGAACAACGTCTTCGGATCGGTCGCGCTCATCGGCGTGGCCCTCTACTCGGCCTACAAGGTCGTGCGGCGCCAGGCGCCGCCGCGCTTCGTCATCGCCAACGTCGTCATCGCGGCCGGCGCCTTCATTGTCGCGGGGGCTGGATCGTCGGCGCGCCTGGGCAACGCGGCGCCCTTCTGGATCGTCACGACGGCCGGCTATATCGTCCTCTTCGCCGGCTTCCTACTGACAACCAACCTCGCCGCGATGGGCGTCCATGGGGGACGCGATGTCCGTGTCGGCAGCGGCGCCACCTCGACCTAATCTAACCGACCCGCCGATACTTCGCGAGCAGCCTCAACGCGGTTCCGCGTGTCCAGCCTCTGAATGGTCAAGGAGAGGTCGTCGCGGTCGTCGCACGCCAGCCCCTGGTCCTCAGCCAGCGCGATGCCTCTCATGTGCCGTCACCCGTGTCCGCGCCAATCGGCGCGGCAGTCTGCTCCCTGACCGTGGTCCCCGCGCCGGCCGGTAGGTGACCGCGAGGCGGAACCCGCCCTCAGGTCGAGTTCCGGCCTCGCAGCGCCCGCCGAGCGCGGTCTCCGTGCTAGGACCGTGCTCCGTCGATGCCACTGTGGCCCTCACTCTGGGATGACACCCGTCCCGTGCCAGCCAGCAGGCGCGCGGCGACCGCCAGGCCGAAGACCGACTGGGTCCCACCCGCCAGCCGTTCGAGGAGCCCCGCCGGGCCGTGCGCGATCGACGCCCCGAAGGCGGCGATGAAGACGATAGTGAGCACCCCGGCGAGCACCGCGAAAGGCGCCCACACGCGCCAGCCGGGTTCCCGCGCGAAACGCGCGGCGAACACGACGCTGCTGGCCGCCAACGCGGTGATAGCGACGATGGCCGCCACTTGGTGGATCGGCCCGTGCAGCGTCGGCGCGACTGCGGTCGCCACGCCCACCGGGTAGCCATTGGCGGGGTCTTGCGAGAAGATGCCGTCGGTGATCAGGCCCAGGGCGGCGATGACCCGCAGCACAGGGATAGCCCGCGCGCCCAGGCCCGGGGCGAGAGCCGCGCGGTAGCCAATGGTGGAGATGAGGATCAGGAGGCCGAAGAGGATGAAGTTGATGGCCTGGACCCAGCCGCCGGGGCCGAGGCTGAGCGCGCTGATGGGCTGACGCCAGGCGTCGTAGCCGGGACGGGTCGCGCCCTCGATCAGGTAGGCGACGGTGAACAGCACCGACCCGGCCATGCCGAGGGCAAGCAGCTGCCTGATGGTCGTGGGGGATATGGCCGTGTCGTTCCGTGTCCAGGTCATGACCGTGTACTCCTGTTCGCTAGTGTTGAGCTTGTCGGAGGCTACCACATCGGTTATTCTCCAACGTTGCCAATACAGCGCCACGGCGTACGCGGGGGGCAGGCACAGCGGCTCGAGGTCGTTGGTCAGGTAGCGCTGTACTGGGCGCGCGCCCAGGCCAACTCAGGCGGCAGCGGGCGCGTCCGGTCCGCCCATCGCGCCTGCATCCGGGGGAGCAAGTCGTCGAGCACGCGCCGGAACAGGGCGGCCGGGAAGGTGCGCAGGCGCGCCGAGAGCGCCTGCTGGCTCACCTGGACCGGCGCGGTCCACAGCAAGCCCTCGCGGTGCAGCACCCGCACCAGCGTCGAGGCCGAGCCAAGCGGTCGCGCAAGCCCAGGTCGTGGTAGTGCGCCACCTGTCCCAGCGTGAGCGGGTGGATCAACTGGGAGCGCGGACGTCTCGTCCGCCCCGGCGTCCATAGGCGGGGGCTAGCTATCCCCACGGGGCTGGCGCGGCGCCGCCCGTCACGCGCTCATCCCGGCGCGCCCAACGGGGCGGACGAGACGTCCGCGCTCCCAGAGCCGCGGGGGACGGGCGAGCAGCGTAGCGAGCGCCGGCAGTCCCAGGCTACCCTGAGACGTCCGCGCGCTAACGACTTTTCACAGACCCTGGGTCGTCGACGACCGCCGTGGGCACGTCATCGTTGTCAACACGTTCAGCAACAGCGTGAGCGTCCTCGACGCCTCTCGCTAAGAAGCCCTCGTGATAGGACAATGATAGCGTCCCATCGGCCCTTCCTTTCCTTGCGCCGGTCACTGGCTATGTCAGGGGCGCGCCCGTCACTGGCACATCATGCACGGACATCCAGGATGGCGCCTCGACGCGCCCCCAGCGCCAGCGTCAGGCCCGCGCTGTCGACGCCCTCGATGCGCGGCGCGCCGAACAGCGGGTTGAGGCGCCGCGTCTCCGTCGAGGCGGGCAGGTCCAGGCGCGCCGTGCGTGGCGCGTCGTCGACGTTGACCGCCACGACCAGCCGCTCGTCGTCGAGTTCGCGGACGAAGGCATAGATGCCCTCGCCGGCGTAGAGGCGGCGGTAGGAGCCGGTCCGCAGGGCGGGGTGCGCCGCGCGCAACCGGATCATCTCTTTGTAGTAGTGCAGCAGGCCGTGGTTCCAGCTGTCGGGGCGGTCCCATGGGAAGCTCTTGCGCGCCCACTGGTCGGGCAGGCCGCCGGTGAGCCCGATCTCGTCGCCGTAGTAGATGCTTGGCGCACCGGGAAAGGTGAACAACAGCAGCAGAGCGAGCCGCACGCTGGCCTCGTCGCCCTGCGCGATGGTGATAAAGCGCGCGGTGTCGTGGCTGTCGAGCAGGTTATACTGCGCCAACTCCACCGGCCGCGGGTAGAGCCCCAGCAGCCAATCGACGCGGTCGGCGTAGCCCGCGGCGTCGATCGGCGTCCGCGGGTGGTAGCCGCGATCCTTGACGGTCTCCAGGTCCGTGCGCGGCCCGATCACGAACTCGATCAGCGCCTCGGTCAACAGGTAGTTCATCACGCCGTCGAACTGGTCGCCCTGCAGCCAGGGCCGTGCGTCCTCCCAAATCTCGCCGACGATATAGGCCTCGGGGTTGATGGCCTTGACGCGGCGGCGGAACTCCGGCCAGAAGCCCGGCGTCGCGATCTCGTTGGGCACGTCGAGGCGCCAGCCGTCGATGCCTTTGCGTATCCAATACTCGCCCACCTCCATGATGAACTCACGCACCTGGGGGTTGTCGGTGTTGAGCTTGGGCAACGCGCGCAGACCCCACCAGGCCCGGTAGCCGGCCGGCTTCGACTCGTCATAGGCGTTGATAGGGCCACCGTCCAGGTAGAACCAGTCGCGCCACGGCGAGTCCTGGCCGTTCTCCAGGATGTCGCTGAACTGGAAGAAGCCCCGGCTGGCGTGGTTGAAGACGCCGTCGAGGATGACGCGCAGCCCGCGGCTCTTGCAGGCGGCCAGCAGCTCGTCAAATGCCTCGTCGCCGCCCAGGAGTGGATCGACCCGATAGTAGTCTTGCGTGTGGTAGCGGTGGTTGGCGGCCGACTGAAAGATTGGGTTGAGATAGATGGCGGTGACGCCCAGGTCCTGCAGGTAGTCGAGATGTTCGGCGACTCCCAGCAAGTCGCCGCCCTTGTACCCGTGCACGGTCGGGTCGCTGTCCCACGGCTCCAGATTGCCGGGCTTCTCCACCCGCTCGCTCTTGGCGAAGCGGTCGGGGAAAATCTGATAGAACACGGCATGTTTGACCCACTCGGGCGTCATGATGTCGGACACTGTATCTCCTTTACGAGTCGTTAGTCGTTAGTCGTTAGTTCCACGCAGGTTAAGCCGCCGTGGCGCTGTCTACTATCCCACTATCGGTGGCTGTTTGACCTTCGACTATCGACTATCGACCTTCGACCTTCGACCTTCGACCTTCGACCTTCGACTTTCGACTTTCGACTATCGACCTTGGAACTCCGGCGGCCGCCGCTGCATAAACGCGGTCATAGCTTCCACCAGATCGTGTGACTGCATGAACGCGGCGTTCCAGGCGGCCACGAAGCGCAACCCCTCCTCGATCGACTGGTCGCGCCCCGCGTTGAGCACGCGCTTGACGCCCTGCACCACCAGCGGCGGGTTGGCCGCTATCTCTTCGGCCTGCGCGCGCGCCGCCGCGAACAGCTCCTCGGGCGTGTCGTAGACCCGGTTGACGAGCCCGATGCGCAGCGCCTCGGCGGCGTCGATGTCCTTGCCGCTGAAGGCCAGCTCGCGCAGGCGCCCCTCCCCTATGATGTACGGCAGCCGCTGCAGGCTGCCCATGTCGGCCACGATGCCCATTTTGGCCTCGCGCAGGCTGATACGCGCGTCGGCCGAACACAGGCGAAAATCGCAGGCCGCGGCCAGGTCCAGCCCGAAGCCGATGCACCACCCGGCGATCGCGGCGATGACCGGCTTGCGGCACTCCGCCACGGCGCCGCACGAGCGCTGCATGCGCAAGATATGGTCGTAGAGCGCGGTGCGCTCCGCAGCCAAATTCTCGCCGGCCACGTTGAAGTGTCCCTCGCCCAGCGCGGCCTGCAGGTCGAGCCCGTACGAGAAGTTCCGGCCCTCGCCCCGAATGAGCACGGCCCGCACCTCGCCGTCCGCTTCCAGCGCGGCGAAGACCTCCGGCGCCTCGCGCCAGAAGTCGGGTCCGAACGCGTTGCCCTTGCCCGGCCCGATCAGCACGACTTCGGCCACCGCGCCGTCCCCGTGCCGCTCCACGCGTAGCGCGCGGTAGGACGGGGCCTGATCGCCTTCCAGGGCTGTCGGGGGTGTGCTTAGTGTAGTCATCGAAGTATCCCTCCAAGCTGCTGTAGAAGACTCAACGTGTCCTGATTGCTCCACAACTCCGCAAACTTGCCATCGGCGATACGCACGAAATCCATTCCCGTCCATGCCACCTGCTTGCCCGTAGGGGCAAGGTGTCCAAACGTTCCTTGGTGGGTTCCACGTAAGACGAAGCGAAAGGCAACCATATCCCCCTCACTGATGACCTGTTCCACCATCCCCAACGCGTCAGGAAAGGCGGCGCGAAAACCCGTGACCATGTGCTTTACGTCCTCCGGGCCACGCCGTAATTCGGGGTGCGTGTGATCCACGAAATCGGCGGCGATAATCTCATCCGCGATCACCACGTTGCCCGTATTGTAGAGATCCAGGTAGCGGCTGACGAGCGCCCTGCTTGTGTTGGCTGCCATCGCATATCTCCCCACCAAAGTCTCGTTGTCTCACAGGCCGCGCTCCGATACGAGAGGGCAGCTTTCATGCCCACGTCGCCGGATCGCTGCCGTCGATGTACAGCGGATGGGCCGGCGGCTTGCCCTCGACCCAATAGTGGTCAAAGTTCGTGACTCCGGCAAGGTCGCGCAGCACATCCTCATCGACGGCTTGGCGCCCGCTGTACGAGGGCGGCTCCTGCGCCAGCATAGCCATCGTGGCGTCGCACACGATCTCGGGCGTGCGCCACTGGCTGCGGTCCATCAAATTCCAATTGATCGAGGCCTGGCTCTCGATGATCGTGCGCGGCCACAGCGCGTTGGCGGCGATGTTGTCATCGCGGTACTCGGCGGCGATGCCGATGGCCAGGCGCGCCATGCCCATCTTGGAGATCATGTAGCAGACCTTACCGGGCGATGGATCGGTACTGATGGCCGGACACATATTGACGATGTGGCCCCAGCGCTGCCGTTGCATGTGCGGCAGGGCGTAGTAGGAGGTCAAGTATGACGCACGCACATTGACCCCCATCATCAGGTCGAAGCGCTTGGGCGGGGTATCGGTCACGTTCTGCCACCACAGCGCCCCCGCGTTGTTGATCAGAATATCGACGCGCCCAAGCTCGTCCACCGCGCGCTCGATCAACGCGCGCACAGCCTCCTCGTCACGCACGTCGGTTGGGACGGCTACGGCGCGCCACCCCAGCGCCCGCACCCCCTCGGCCGTTTCATGGATCGAGCCAGGCAGCCGCTCGGTCGACTCCTCACTCTTCGCCGCGACGACCACATCGGCCCCCTCGCGGGCCAGGCGTAACGCCAACGCCTTGCCAATGCCGCGGCTGGCCCCCGTCACCACCGCCACGCGCCCTGTTAAATCAGGGTGCAATGCGCTCTCTGCCTCTCCCGCCATCAGTGTATCCTCCACCCAACCTCATTATCCACCTATAGAAACACGGTCGCTCCCATCAACAGGACTTAGCCGCGCCGCGCTATCGTGACCGCTCTTCATCAGGCGCCCCGCGTCCTCGTTACGCCGAATTCCTTCGCCAACCATAGCCCCTTCCCCACCGTCTTAAAGCCGAGATGCTCGTATAAACGTTGAGCGCGCGCGTTAGCGCTATGCGTCGCAAGGAGCGCCATATCGGCGCCAGATGCTTGTAAGCGCTGGAGACCAGCGAGGGTTATGGCTCGTCCTAACCCCCTCCCTTGCATGGCAGGGCGCGTGCCCACATGGTCGATCCAGCCCGCCTGCCGCTCACCGGTCCGCCACTCGCGCTTGCTAATCGAGCATTCGCAAAATGCGGTAAGTACGCCGTCAGGCTCCACGGCGACTAGATCGAGTGCCGGGGAGTGGTCGGGCGTGTCCATCAGAGCGAGTCGGTGCGTCCGGCTCAACGGCATGGACACCTGGTTGTAGAGCGCGAGATACGCGTCAACCTCATCTCGACCGGCGAGAGCACGGATCGTGAAGCTCGCCGCCGGCACGGGCTCGGGTAGGGGCGTATCCAGCGGACGCGCCATGTAGAGGGCTTGAGCGGTCAACGGTGTAAAGCCGTGGCATACCAACAGGGCGATGGTGGCGGCTTCATGGTCGCCGACCTCGTGCTCCAACATGATCGGCGCGGCGCGTTCCTCCGCGATCTCTTGACCGCGCGCCCGCGCCCAGGGCAGCATCCTGTCCGCGAGGAGCGTGTCAGGCGCACGCGGATGCGTGATACAGGCAAGCTCGAAGCGCGGGCTGTCCGGCCGGCCCTGTAAGAGAAGCGCACAGCCCCAAAGGCGACCCTCGCTGTCGGACCACACATGGGCGTTGCGCTCCGGCGACCATAAACGCGAGATGAGCAGCATGCGCAGCCGGTACATAGTAGGATAGCAATCCGGACGTCCACCAGCCCGCTGCACGAGCAACGCATCAAGCGCCCGGTCCGCATCAGCAGCGCTTACGTATGGTCGGTCGTACACGTCAACCTCTTTCCATCGCCGTGATGATTCCCACGCCTACAGGTCGGGAGCTTCTAGGGTCTTGCACCCATGCGCGCTCATCTACGAGCCAGTGGTTTGAGGGACAGGTCCGGGATGGATAGCTTCATTAGAGTTCGTCGAGATT
>JAABUZ0100005245.1_pt1 | contig 17160 bp, 19 predicted proteins | sample 5562091 | NCBI WGS metagenome assembly JAABUZ01 (sample SAMN12813069, study PRJNA571459) | rock metagenome | isolation source: Antarctica rocks | place: Antarctica: Victoria Land, Linnaeus Terrace sud | collected 2015-12-21
GAGGATCGCGCCCGGGGCGGCTCGAATACGAGCAAGCTGCTGCACGCCCTGTTTGATCTTCGCCAGGCGCAGCTGACGGTGTCGGGCTATGACCTGGTCAACCAGCGTCCCGCCCGAGGCGTGTCGAACACGAGCCTGCTGATCAACCTTTACGTCGATGACACGATCCTCAAGGCCTATGAGGAGCGCGGCACCCACGGCCTTGACCGGGCGGCCTTTGGCAAGACCTTGGGTGCCAAGCGGCGTGGGACGATCGCCTGGCGCATGCATCCCGACTACACCCAGCGCCTCGCCGAGACCGACCTGCGGCGCTTTGACTGGGTCAAGGCCCACCAGCTGCGCGGCGTGGCGCTGGCCCTGTGGATGGTGTTCACCTCGCCCCGGGTCCCTTACCGACCGGTGTTTGAGTCCGATGCGGGTCTTGAGATGGTCGAGGTGCCTCTCACGCTCGGGCATTGCCAGGCCCTGGGCGTGCACAACTCAACGGATGCCGGGCGGCGTCGCACGCTGAATGAGGCGGGCGGTCGGGTCTGCGCGGCTGATAAGTCCTTTCAGGCGTTTGAGGCTCACGGCGGTCGCGGCAAGGACTCCTTCCTACGGATCATGCGCAGGCGCCCAGCAGGTCTCCCGCTTGATCGTCCGCTCGATCCCGCCGGGCAGCTCTCGCTGGCGGCATAGAAGCTCCTTCTTCCTCGGACGGGCCCCGCGCCTCCGCCTGGTGTCAAGTCCGGGCTTAGGCGGCTGCGGCAGCGTGGTGGGCGATGTAGACGCCCGGGCCGGTCGGCTCTGGGACCGGGGCGCGGGCGGCGGATAGGCCCTCCAGGTGGAAGGTAATCGCCTCGCGCATCTCCACTACGCACTGCTCGATCGAATCGCCGAGGGCAACACAGCCAGGCAGATCGGGCGACCAGGCCCCCCAGCCGCCATCGTCGGCGTGCTCCAAAAGGATGGTGTATCGCTCGGGGTCGGTCATCGCTTGAGTCCTGCTTGACGAAGGATGCTCGCTTCCAGGCCGGATGGCAAGTCGCGGGACGGTTTGCCGGCCACGGTCACCTTGCCCGGCTTCGTCGGGTGGCGGTACTGGCGATGACTCCCGCGGGTCGCGACCAGGGTCCAGCCGTCCGCCTCGATCCGCTTGATCACCTCCCGAACTTTGCTCACGGGACACGGCCGGCGTCGCGCTCGCGCTGCTCTCGGCGGGGCAGGGGTTAGCCCTCGGGGTCGGCGGGAAGCATGTCGGGGCCGTTTTCGCCTATGAACTGATCCCACTCTTCGGTCGTCAGCTCGTGTCCGCCGGCGCGCTGTGAGATGGCCTCCCAGGAGGTGTCGGGCGCGATTATGAGCTCCCGCCTGCCTGGCGGTCGCAGATGACGTAACGGCCCTGCACCGCACCCGTGAGCTGCACGTGGGTGTCGATGGCTTCCGGCATGGTGAGAATCATCGCAGAGCGTCGAGGTAGCGATGCAGGAGGCTGGTGGCCATGGGGATCCCGTCGAGGCGGTGGGCCTCGTCGAGGTAGTCGGCGAGGAGGGCCTGCAGCGCGCTGTTTCCGTCCTGCTCGAGCTCACGCTCGATGAGATAGGCGCGCCCGTGGCCCTCGACGGGGCAGTCACTTACGCGCTGCGGTCGAGAGTTCAAAGCCAGCGCCGCCCATCGTCGCCTCGAGCGCCGGGTTGTCGCCGAGGACGGCGGCTTCAAGGACGAGGTCGCCGTCAGTGGTGAACGGCGCGACGGCGAGGTCGGCGTCGCCGATGCGCAGGTAGACGGCCTGAGCGCCCGCGAGGATCGCCGCGGGCGCATGGGCGCCAGGGCTTGCAGCGCGTCGAGGAGGACGCGGCGCGCGGCGACGTGGCGGGGATCGGGGTGGGCAACGCCGCCGAGCGCGGAATCAGACACCGGCCCGCCGGGGACAAGGGGCAGGTCGACGCGGTGAAGCTGCGCCGCGTGAGCCGGGGCGGCAAGCGCGGGGAGGAGTGCGAGGCACAGGGCGAGCAGGCTGAGGTGTGAGCGAATGCTCATGGCAGCGAGAACGGCCGGCTTGCGCGAAAAGTTGCGCACACGCATCCGGTGCCCGCCGATGGGCAGGCTTGGGATGGGCTTGACGTTGCGCAGCTGCAGCCGGCGGAGAGGATCGGTGAGGCGCATTCCTGCACCTACCGATCCGCCAGGGTCTGGCGTGAGCCCGCGGTTCGTCGTCGCCTATGCGCCTCTCGATTTCCGTGACACCCTGACACGCTTGCCGAGGGGACGCCCGATCCTGCTGGCTCATACCGGCGAGGTAGGCCTCGACGACGTCGACGCAGCGTCCTGGGCGCTCCGGGACCCCGAAACGCAATGCCAAGACCTTCATCGACCCATGGGGCATGGCCGCAGAACCCAAGGCGGTGATCAATCGCCGGCCAAGAATCGGGGATATTATAGTGATAATCGGTTATCCCGCGTCTCGGCCCATCACGTGACCGGGGGGCCGACGGGAGGCTGCACCCGCCAGTGACGATTCCGGAGCGCCAGGAGAGAGCATCCGTGCGGTGGCATCCCGGCGGCACGACTCTACGCAGGTTTCTAGCTTTTGGAGGCTATGCGCTGATGGTCTTAGGCGTGCAGTACGTTTCACCGACGTCACCCCTAGATACCTGGGTGAGCGTTGCCGTCGTCGTCATCACTATTGGTGTCGGGTTCTCGGTTGGACGCTGGTGGGTGCTCTTATGGGCCGGAGTGTGGTTCCTAATCCTGCTGCTCCCGAGCAGCTCGGACCGGTCAGAGAACTTGATCGCTTTCGTGATATTGATGGGTGTACCGTCAGCGGTACTGTTGCTAGGTGTCGGGGCAGCGTGTCGGAGCGCCCTCTCACGCTGGCATAGGAGGCGGCCGGCTAGATCTTGAGGTGCGGGCGTGCGGGTGGCTATGTCGCGGCCGAGTCTGAGATAAGGATCATTCCCCACGGGCGAGACCCGCACGTTCTCGCATGGCCGTGCTTCTGGATCGAACGCGCCTCGGTGGTGATGTGCAGTGGTTCATGAACCTGATGTCTGCGCGCAGTGGCTCAGGGCGTCAATTCTGTTGGTGCCGACCACCTCGGCTCGCCGACGGCGCGGGATCCCAACTCGTTGGCTCTCTTGGTAGTGATATATGTGCCGCCTGGACGCGCTCTTGCTGGGTTTCGCGGTGACGTGCCGGAGCGCTGTCTCACGCTGGAATCGAAAGCGTCCTGCTTGACCACCTAGCAGACGCCGGGCGTCTCAGCCCCAGGGCTACTACACCACCGAGGCCAGCCTGGAGACCGACATCCGGCGCTACGCGCTGGGCTGAGCGGGGACAACCGCTTGCCCCCGGGTACTTCGCTCAGCAGGTGCACACGCGCGGGGCGGAGCTTGCGGTCGAGGTGAGGAGCATCGTAGGGCGTCGAGGTAGCGGTGAACTGGCGGAAGGGGGATATTCCAAATGCCCGAATGCATCAGTCTCCTTGTGGTCGTGGACTTTCACGAGGTACGCGTCAGCGAACCTTCATTGCCATCCAGCCGGAGCGATCGGGCAGTCAACAGCGGCCCGACAGGGCCGAGCGAAGCGAGCCGCGAAGCGGCGCCCTTGACGGGCCGTGAGCGGAGGCTAGGAACGAGGCGCTTGGCGTTGCGCTGGAAGAATTCGTATCCGGGGTAGAAGGGTCGGACAATCCCAATCGTGATCCTCGACCCTTGCTAGGACTCGTCAGCAATCTCGGCCGCCGTCCCGTTCCCGGATACCGCGCATTGCAGGTCCGACTGAGGCGACGGGGGAGAACCCCGAGTTGCCAGCAAGGGGGGTGAGTTCGGTGATGTCGACGACGAGCCCCCGGGTTGGAAAAGCAGGTCTACTGCCGCAGCAAGCGACGAAGTGCCGCGACAAGGTCCGCTCGGCGCCCGGACCGGGTGGGTCGAGCATCGCGGTCGGTAGATCAGGATCTTCGGAGCTGCGGGGTGCTGCGGCCGGCCGGTGCGGTCACGCCCGGCGGGGTGGTCGTGTGATGGATGGTCGGGCGAACCGTAGTGTTGATGAGATGACAGCCCGGGCCGCAGTCATCGCGATCTCGATTCTTTTGTCGGGGTGCGGCGGTAGCGCCGCCACTTCTGGCCCCGAGCGAACCCGCTCGTCAGCCGGCAATCCTCATCCAGGCACGGCCGCTGTGCCGGTCGGTGCGGCGGGCAGCAGCCGCTGCGCCGCGCCTGGCGTTGCTCTTCGCCTAGGCCGCCACGCCCGTCGGGATGGTCAGCGAATACGCTTGCTCGTACGCGCCGGCGTTGTGGGTGCGATGCTTGGTGGCGTAAGCGTGGAGTGGGGGGACGGTCGTGGAAGCGGGCTGGCAATCGATTCGGTTCGACCAGGCTTGCAGACCTTTGTGTTGACCCATGACTACCGACGCCCGGGCAGCTACTTGATCTCGGTTGTGGCGGAGACCGGCAGTGGCCACGGTTGCAAAATTGTGCGGTCCACACCCGCAAGGCTCCGCATCGCAATACCGCTCGGCTGACGAGCTCGCATCGAGCAGCCGGTGGACGGCGCCGACCCGAGACATACCGCCGCCACTCCCCGCTTTCCGCGCGCGAAACGGGTCTCGCGACCCGGCCCGCGGTTCCCTCCCTTCCGCGCGCATAGGAGGGAAGCGACCAGCGTCGCTGATGGACCCGCAACCGCCGGCGAAGCGGGTGGCCATCGTCTGTGTTCCCACAGCGTCGTAAGCAGGTCTGCCGTCAGGGCTGATGGAGACCCGTCGTCAAGAATGGCTTGACGAGTAGGAAGCGTCAGGATATCCTGACGCTATGAGTGACGCAACGCGGCTCGCGACCGAGATGACGAGCAAAGATCCGGCGGTGGGGCTCAGCGCGGTCGCGTCGCTGCGGGCGCTCCTGCAATCGCTCGAGCAGCTACAGGTCGAGAATGCCCGCGCCCAGGGCTGGTCATGGCAGCAGATCGCGGCGGCTCTCGGCGTGAGTAAACAAGCGGTCCACGAGAAGCACCGCGGTGGTCGGCCGCTCCTCCGGCGGTCGTCACGATGAAACTGCTCCGGCAGCGGCGATCACCGCCACCGTTCATGCACCGGGCGACGCCATTCATGAACGCTGCAGGCAGTGCCAGCCGACTGCTGGGCCACGACTACGTCGCCACTGAGCATCTCCTCCTCGCACTATCTCGGGACCGTGACAGCGCGACGGCGCGGATGCTCGCCCGGAAAGGCCTGTCGACCGACGGGATCCGCGGCGAGATCTTCACGCTGATCGGAGTCTGCGATTCCCCTCGGGGACAACTTGACGGCGATGCGCTCGCCACCCTCGGTATCGACCTCGACGAGGTCCGCCGCCAAGCCGAACGCGCCTTCGGGCCCGACGCACTCGAGCGCACCTGGGCGGGCTGCACACCCGTCGCACCGCGGCTCAAGAGAGCCCTCGAGCTCGCGGTTCGTGAAGCTGGAGACACGCTCCTCCTTCCCGAGCACGTGCTGCTCGGACTCGCGTCCGTCGGAGACTCCGTCGCGGCCCGGATCCTCGCAGCTCACGGCATCACCGCCACCAAGCTGCGCGCCGCCCTCCGCGGCGACGGGCCAAGCCAGCAACGGGACTGAGGGTCGGGGCGCCACGTGCGCACGCCGGCGGACTCGGCTTCGTGCAGGATGGCCGCCCGCAGCGACGGGCCGACGAACCCGCATCGCGCTCGTTGCGCGTCTGGTGTCGCTGACGTCAGCATCCCTGGTCCTCGCCCGTGGCTGTCGGGCAAAGGCGTGACGTCCGGCGGGTTTAAGACCATTTCGTCATGCCACAGAACTTCATTGCTTGTGACCGGGGGCAGACGATGTTGATGCCGCCGGATTTGACGGATTGGGTGCCGGACGATCATGTGGTGTGGTCGATCTTGGGGGCGGTCGACCAGGTGGACCTGGGGGGGTTCTATGGGGCGTATCGGGAGAACGGTCAGGGGCGGGCGGCGTATGAGCCGTCGATGATGGTGGCGCTGTTGCTCTACGCGTACGCGCGCGGGAACCGGTCCTCGCGCGGGATCGAGCGGGAGTGTCGCGAGGATGTGGTCTACAAGTTGATCACGGCGATGCGGGTGCCGGATCACTCGACGATCGCGGAGTTCCGCCGCCGGCACGAACGAGCGCTCGGCGAGCTGTTCACCGAGGTGCTGGCGTTGTGCAGCGAGGCGGGCTTGGTGGAGGTTGGGGTGATCGCGATCGATGGCACCAAGATCCGCGCGAACGCGTCACGCGGCGCGAACCGGACCTATGAGAAGCTGGTCGCCGACATCCTTAAGGAGGCCGAGGAGACCGACCGGTGGGAGGACGGGCGGTTCGGGCCGGATCGCGGTGATGAGCTGCCCGAGCATTTGCGCACCGAGGAGGGCCGCCGCGCGGCGTTTAAGGCGGCCAAGGAGCGACTGGCTGAGAAGGCCGGCCGCGACGTGGAGCCTGAGGTTGCGCGGATCGAACCGGATCCGCAGCGGTTTGAGTCGACGCCAAAGGCAGGGAAGCTGGCGCCGATCGCGAGAGACCTGAGTTGCCGGCGAAGCGAGCACATCGGCCCGGCCGCGAACTTCCCTGTCATTACGCGCTTCAGGTTGCGCTCGAACGGGCGGCGTAGCGATTCCATTCGCCGCCGGCGAGCCGGTACCACTTGCTCGCGCTTGTGTCGGAGATCCCGAGCAGCTCAGCCAGGATCGTTGGCGGCAATGCAGCGGCGAGACTGCCGATCGCGCTGGTGCGACCGCCGAGCGTTCTGACACCGATGCGCTTCAGCCTTCTGCTCGCACGCGAGTGGCTGAGCGGCTCCCCGACTCGCATCCCCTGAAACAGCCAGGGTGCTTCGGCCCCAGCGGTCGCGGTCGACGCGCGCCCAGCTGGGTTGCGGGCAAGCGTCGCGGTGAGTTGCGCGAGCGGCTCGGGGAGTTCGACAGGCTCGCGCCCGAGGTGGATGCAGACGCGATCACCCTCGATCGCGACGTCGTCCATCTTGAGGCTCAGTATTCGGGTCAGCGGCTGGGCGTAAATCAGGATCAGGCAGCCAGCGACTCTGTCCCTGAGGTCAACATCGTTGTCGTGCAGCAGTCGGCGCACGACGGTCAGCCGCTCCTCGTTGGGGATCGGCTCGACGTGAGTTCGGGCCGGTTTCCGATCGGCATTCAGCGGCGCCATCAGCCCGCCGCGGGCCGCCCACCTCAGGAACGGTCGCACACTCGCGGTCGAGCTTGAACCCACCTGCAGCCAGCGATCGAGGTGCTCCTGGCGCACCTGCGCGAGCGTCAGATTGTGCGTCGCCGCCCAGCAGCTGAGCTCCACGGCGGCCCGCACCAACCGGAGACTGCTCTGCGCGGACTTCTCCGTTGTCCGGCCGTGGCGCTCACGGCGAGCGAGATCGTGTTGCACCTGCCACAGCGAGAACGCGCGGATCTGAGCGCGATCCTCGCCGGCGGGCAGCTCGCGCACGACGGTCCGGGCGGCGAGCTCGAACTTGATGGTCTGCTCGGGCCTGGTGTCGAGCACTCCGTGGGTGACCAGCGCGGCCCGCAGAAACGAGGTCGTCATTCCTCGGTTGACCTGATCCAGGGCCTCGTGTGACAGCTCCCGTGCGCCGATAGCGAGCTCGACTACGGTCTCATAGCCGGGTCTGTAGCCCATCCACTTCAGCGTCGTCGACGGCTGCGGTCCCTCAGCCAGGGCCTCGAGATACGGCTCGAGGCGAGCGATCGCCGCTCGGTCTCCGTCGGCGCGCAACCGCCGCAGAACCTCTGCCAGCGTGCAGCGAGGACAGCGGCCGTCGGTGTGATTCTTCTCCTCCGCCCCGCAGTCGCGACAGACGTGCCGGATCGGCTCGCCAACGCAGTGTTCGCATCGCGCGGGATCTCCTAGCGACGGGCGTCGGGTCTGCCCGCAGCCCGCGCACACGATGTTCGATCGCAGCCGCTTCTGATTGCAGTTCTGGCACTCAGCGAGATCGCCCACTCGCAGGCACAGCTTGCTAGCCTGCCCGCATGTAGAGCAGGGCCGACCGGGCGGGAAACGTGACGGGTGAAGCTCGCGTCGGCGGCACGGGACACAGACCGGACGCTCCGAGCGGGCGAAGAAGCACGGACGCGTGTCGCCGCACACCGCGCAGGCAGCGACGGGCTGCTTCCACGCCCGCGAGTAACGCGCCCGGATGCAGGTGCGGCACAGCATCCCATCCGCGACGGTCCTCCAGCACAACCGGGCAGCGCCGCACCTCGGGCAGGGCATCATCTCCCCCGGCGGTGGAGCGGACCGCGGCCGCGAGCGCATGTGGCACGAGTCGCACAGCGGATGAGCGGTCCGCGCATACCAAGCCGGGCCGTCCTCGCCGCAGCGCGAGCAGACGGCAATCGGCTTTGACCAAGTGCCGATGTTCCAGCGCTTGATGTTCTCCCGGCGGTAGCAGCTGTTGCACAGCGGCCGCTCGCTCTTGGCGTGGTAGCGCGGCCGCTCGCGCCCGCAGCCAGCGCACGTTGCGATCGCCGACGGTGGAGCCGCCACCGCTCAGCGCCGCGGTGGCTTGCCGGTGCCGCGGATCCGCGCCGGCTTCGGGTCGATGTCCGCGACCTTTCCCTCCGCCGCTGCCCGCCTGCGCAGCTTCGCCGACTGAGGCATCTCGACCCGCTCGATCAGATCATTTGGCGTGCATTCGAGGATCGCGCACAGCACCATCAACGTGTGCAGGTTCAGACGCTCCGGCTTCCCGGTCACCAGCCGCCAGACCTGCGACGCCGACAGCCTGACCCCGCGCTCGGCCAGGTGCGGCGCGAGCTCGGCCGCAGTGTAGATCCCCTTCTGGGCCATCAGCGGCCGAAGCCGCCACTCGTAGCCGACCTCGCGCGCCATCACTGCCGCCACCCGATCTCGGCACCGAGTTGCGCGTTGAGCGCGCGACGCATCGCCTCGTTCTTGTAGTCGCCGGAGACGAACGTGTAGATCGCGGTCGTCGACGCCCACCGGTGCCCGACCTGTGAGCGCACGAACAGCTCATCCCACCCGTCCTCAAGCAGATGCGTCACGTAGCTGCGCCGGAACGAGTGCGGCGTCAACTCCGCGGCGAGACCGGACGCGTCGCGGTAGTCAGCGAAACGCTCGGTGACGAAGTCCGATGAGATTCGCCCGCCCCGCTCGGTCAAGAACAGCGCCGGATGATCGTCACGGCCATACGCAGGCCGGATCGCCTCCACGTACTGTTCCATCACCTCAACCGACCAGTCGAACACGGTCAGCACGCCACGCCGGCGAGGCGCCCCGCCGCGCGAGGACTTCCCGTATCGCACACCCAGCAGCCCGTAGCGGCCGAACGCCGGCTGCCCCGGATTGCGAGAGAAGTCGCGCACGTCGAGCCGCGCCGCCTCGCGCCGGCGCAGCCCCCACGCGTAGATCGTCTTGAACAGCACCGCATCGCGCAACGCCGCCAGCGACCCCTTGCGCCGCAAGCGGCGTAACTCGCGCACCCGCTCGTCACAGAAGTCGAAGAACACGACCAGCTCCTCGCGCGTGAACGGCCGCACCGAGGGTTGACCCTCGAACTCGGAGAGGTGCGCGATCGAGTTCTCCTCGAACAGGATCTGCACCGGCCGCACCCCGAATTCGCGCTCGCAGATCGCGACCCACGGATACCGCTCATCGGTCAGGTAATCCATGAACCCGCGCAGCGCGCCCTAATAGGGGTACGGCCAAGATAAGGCGGAAAAGTCCATTAGCCGCCCCGATTTGCTCGCCGCAAACTGCGGGTCTGGCGCTCCCCGGGGCTGTGGCGAGGAGGGTAGCCTCGGCTGCGTGACGGGTCGTGGTGAGCCGAGCTGGCAGCCGATCGGCAGGCTGCCGGTGATCGCGTCGTTGATCGACGGGGGTCTGCGTGACGGCCGCGAGCATTACGCGACGCTGTTGGAGGCGCGGCCGAAGGCGTACGTGCTCGACGACGCGACGATCAAGCGCACCAAGCGCGTCAACGGCGAGGGCCTGGAATGGTGCGGCGTCTACGACGAGCAGCTGCGGCGCTGGCGGCGGCAGCGACTGACCGATGCGCAGCGCCGCGAGATCGACCGGCTGGAGGGCGCGTTGCGGGAACTGCGTCTGGTGCTCGCGCAGATCCTGGCGCTCGCCGACGAGCTCGGGCGCGGGACGATTGAGCGCCAGCTCGCCAAGAGCGACCTCGAGGTCGGTCTGGAGTACCTGTTGCGCGCGGATCCTCAGGACTGACGGTTCCGGGGTCTCGCGGCGATGGCGTCGATCGAACGGACGGCATATCCGCGGTTTCGGCGGGTGGTGACGGCGCTGGAGCTGGCTGCGTTGAGCCCGACAAACGACGACGTGCGGTGGGCGAAGGCGCGGGCGCGCTCGGATGAGCACTTGCTGGCGCTGGTCGTCGCGCTGGCGTGCTTCCAGCGCCTGGGCTACTTCCCCAGAGCTGATGAAATCCCGGCTGCGGTCGTCGAGCATGTCCGGCGCTGCCTGCAGTTGCCGGAGGGAACGACCGGGGCGTGCGAGCCGCGTAACGTGAAGGCGCAGCGCCAGCTGGTACGCAAGCGCCTCGGTGTGGTGCACGACCCGCAGCGAGCTCGAACGGTCGCGGCGAACGCGATCCGCTCGGCGGCGGAGGTCAAGAACAACCCGGCGGACCTGATCAACGTCGCGCTTGAGATGCTCGTGAAGGCGTCCTTGGAGCTGCCCGCGTTCTCGACGCTTGACGAGATGGTCGGCCGCGTCCGCCGCGAGGTGAACACCGCGATCTTCGATCGGATCGCCGGCCGGATCGGGCAGCCCGACCGCGTTGCACTGGACGATCTGTTGGAGGTCGTCGCGCCGGCCTCCAAGAGCCCGTTCAATCGACTCAAGCAGCCCGCGGGACGGGCGTCATGGTCGGGGTTTCGCGGGCAGGTCGCGCACTTGCGATGGGTCGACTCGCTCGGCGACAGCGAGGCGTGGTTGGACGGTGTCGCGGAGTCGAAGATCGCCGACTTCGCCGGTGAGGCTCAGGCCGCCGATGCCGGCGTGATGCGCGACGTCGCCGCGCTCAAGCGCACGGCGCTGCTGGCCTGCATGGTTCACGTCGCCAGGATGCGGGCCCGCGACGACTTGGCCGAGATGTTCTGCAAGCGGATGGCACAGGTCACCAAGCTCGCAAAGGCAGAGCTCGCCGAGATCCGAGAACGCCAAGCGCAGATGTCCGAGCGACTGATCATCCACTACCGCAGCGTGCTCGCCTGCCTTGACCCGAGGAGTCCGGCTGAATCGGCTGAGGCGTTGAGGATGGCACGCCGGACCGTAGAGCAGGCGGGCGGGTTTGAGGCGGAGCTCGCCGATATCGAGGCGGTCGCCGCGCATCACGCCAACAACTACATGCCCCTCGTCGCGCGCCACCGCCGCCGCGACCGAGCGACGATGTTCGCCTTCACCCGCGTCGTTGAGCTCCAGGCGACGAGTGCGGATCGCAGCGTGCTTGACGCTGTGCAGCACGCGCTCGCGCACGCCCACCTGACCCGTGACTTCATCCCCGATCACCGCGACGGCGTCCCGCTCGACCTGTCGTTCGCATCCGAGCAGTGGCAGCGCGTCGTCTGCGACCACGACTATCCGGGGCGCCTGAACCGCCGCCACTTCGAGGCATGCGTCTTCACCTACCTCGCGTCGGAACTGCGCACCGGTGACGTCGCGGTCCGCGGATCGCAGGCCTACGCGAACTGGGCCGCCCAGCTGTTGGTATGGCAGGACTGCCAGGAGCTGCTCGGCGAGTTCTGCGCCGAGGCCGGACTGCCGACCACGGCCCAGGCGTTCACCGACGACCTGCGCGCCAAGCTCGCCGACCAGGCCAACATGGTCGACGCGGGCTACCCCGAGAACATCGACCTCGTGATCGACCCGGTGACGGGCAAGCCATCGCTCAAGCGCCGCCGCGCAAAAGCCACGCAGGCCGGCGGGCTGGCGCTGGAGGAGGCAATCAAGGAGCGGATGCCCGAACGAACGCTGCTTGAGATCCTCGCCCGCACCGCCTACTGGCTTGAGTGGTGGCGGCGCTTCGGGCCCGCATCCGGGTCAGACCCCAAGCTCGCCGACCCGTTGCTGCGCTACGTGCTGACGACGTTCACCTACGGCGCGAACCTCGGACCGGCGCAGGCCGCCCGCCACATCCGAGGCGTCTCGGCGCACGAGCTCGGCGCGACCGGGGCCCGCCACTTCACGACCGAGAAGCTCAACCGCGCCAGCGCGGACGTCGTCAACGCCTACCTGCTGCTCGATCTGGTCAAGGCATGGGGCGACGGAACGTCGGTCGCTGCGGACGGCACGCAGGTCGACACGCTGATCGACAACCTGCTGGCCGAGTCGCACATCCGCTACGGCGGATACGGCGGGATCGCCTACCACCACATCGCCGATAACTACATCGCGCTCTTCTCGCACTTCATCCCCTGCGGCGTGTGGGAAGCCGTCTACATCATCGAGGGGTTGCTGCGCAACGTCTCCGACGCGCAGCCGGACACGATCCACGCCGACACGCAGGGCCAAAGCTACCCCGTGCATGCCCTCGCGCACCTCTTCGGGTTCGAACTGCTGACGCGGATCCGCAACTGGAAGGACCTCACGTTCTACCGCCACGCAGCGGACGTGCGCTACGCGCACATCGACTCGCTGTTCGTCGACCCGGGCGAGAACGCGATCAACTGGGACCTGATCCAGACGCACTGGGCCGACCTCATGCAAGTCGTCCTCTCGATCCGCGAAGGCCGCCTCTCCTCGACGCTGCTGCTGCGCCGCCTGGGCACCGAGTCGCGCAAGAACAACCTCTACAAGGCGTTCCGCGAGCTCGGGCGGGTGATCCGCACGATCACGCTGCTGCGCTTCATCTCCGAACCCCAGCTGCGCGAGGAGATCACCGCCGCGCCCAACAAGGTCGAGTCCTACAACGGCTTCTCCGCCTGGCTGAGATTCGGGCGCGAAGCGATCGAGCACAACGACCCGGCCGAGCAGGAGAAGATCATCAAGTTCAACTCGCTGCTCGCCAACTGCGTGATCTTCCACACCGCGCTGGACATGACCACCGTCCTGCGCCAGCTCGCCAGCGAGGGCTGGGACATCACCCCGGAGGCCCTAGCGGCCCTCTCGCCCTACATCACCGAGAAGATCAAGCGCTTCGGCGAGTACGCCACCGACGGCCTCACCGACCCGCCCGCAGCCTTCAACCCACGCCTCGAGCTCACCACCCACGCCGCCAGCGAAAGGACCGACCCCAACCAGACCGCCGGCGCCAGACGAGCTGCCTAAACCTAAACGCGGGAACGACGGGGCGGCCTGACCTTGCGGTGCCGGCCAAGCCAGCCGTCTGGGACCCCTGCTGGTGACCGCTGCTGCGTTGCGCGAAACGCAGCAGCCTCGACCAGCGCTCCTGCTCCCTCGTCGGCAGCGTCGCGAGCCGGCCGCGCCCGCCGATACGCCTGCTCGTCGTTTCGAGTCGGCGTGTGTCGGACGCCGGCGCGGTCGCTCGTTGCGCGCGCTCGAAGCAATAGTGCTGTCTGCACCCAGGCCCCTCGGCGAACGAGGGAGCGTGCCATCTCCCGGTCGCAGGGCTGTCGTAGATGGGTGAGCGAGCGTCGCTTGCCATTGGATCAGCGGATCGGTCATCGTGTCAGCCATGCCACATCCCCGGAGCTCGGAAGTGCGCGCGTCGCTGCTTGCTGCCGGGGAGCAATTGATCCACCGTCGCGGGTTCAACGGATCGGGCGTGAAGGACTTCGCTGCTGCCGCCGGGGTACCCAAGGGATCGTTCTACAACTACTTCGCGAGCAAGGACGCGGTCGTCGTCGCCGTCGTGGAGAGCTACTGGCTCTCGATTGAGGGCGCGTACGGGCCGATATTGCGTGATTCCAGCTTTGATCCATGTGAGCGTGTGACGCGGTTCTTCCGGGCCCTGGCGGATGACAATGAGGTCCGCGACTTCACGCTGGGCTGCCTGCTCGGGAACATGGCGCTTGAGCTCGCCGACGGCAGCGCGGAGATGCGACGCAAGCTCACCGAGCTGTTCGGACGATGGGAGAGCGCGCTCTCGGAGTGCCTCTCAGAAGCGCAGGCGCGTGGGCAGGTGGCGGGCGACCGAGACGTCGTCGAACTCGCCGCGACCTTGATCGAGGCGTGGGAGGGTGCGGTGATGCGAGGCAAGACCGAGCAGGACCGTCGCCCCTATCAGCGCTTTGAGTCCGTTGTCGTGCCGCGCCTGATGACCTGACCCGAGTGGCATCGTTGGACCAGCGGGCGACCGTGTTTGGACACCCGGGACCTTCTAGCGAAGCGACCGGTCATCTAGGCTCGTGGCTCGTTGCCATCGCACCTCCGTAAGGGAGACACCATGTCCATCAACACCGACCGCGCCGCACTGCTGCTGATCGACCCCCAGGTCGACTTCCTGTCGCCCTCGAGCGTCATCTGGGACGTGATCGGCGAGGAGGTCGAGCATGTCGGCGTGCTCGACAAGCTCATCGCGTTGCGCCAGGCAGCTCGTGAGGTTGCGCTGCCCGTCTTCTACTCGCCGCACTACTACTCAGACCACGAGTACGACCAGTGGTGCCACCTCAACCCGCTCGACGAGCTGATGTTCAGCCGGCGCATGTTCGACAGCGCCCTCCCCGGGTCGGAGTTTCACCCCGACCTCGCACCCGACGACGGCGTGATCGTGCTGTCGCCGCACAAGGCCATGTCTGGCTTCTGGAGCGGCGACCTCGCGATCCAACTGCGCCAGCGCGACATCCAGACGATCGTCCTGGCCGGCATGGCAGCGAACCTCTGCCTGGAGTCCCACCTGCGCGACGCGGTCGAGAACGGCTTTGACGTGATCGTCGTCGGTGACGCGACCGCGGGCCCGGGACGGGCGGCCACCGACGCCGCCCAGGTCAACTTCGGCCTGATCGCAAGCGCCGTGATGACGACCGACGAGGTCATCGAGCAGCTCGGCGCTCCACTGCCGATGCTGTGACGGGCGATCCGCTGCGCGCGAAGATCGATCGCCGCCGACGCGACGCCGGCCTGACCTGGCGTGCGCTCGCCGAGCGCATACGCGGCGATCCCGTGTGGGTAACGGCCGCGCTCCTCGGACAGCACCCGCTGTCCGAGGAGCAGGCACAGCGAACAGCCGACGCCCTCGATCTGACACCCGAGAACGCCGTCGCCCTGACCGAGATCCCGCCATTGAGGATCGGTCGGCGCCTTGAGGTACCGGCCGATCCCACCCTCTACCGCTTCTACGAGGCACTCGGTGTCTACGGCCCCGCGATTCGCCAGCTCATTCACGAGGAGTTCGGCGACGGCATCATGAGCGCCATCAACTTCAACGCCGACGTCCGCCGGATCACAGACCCCGCGGGCGACCGCGTCCAGGTCGTCTTCGACGGCAAGTTCCTCCCCTACCAGTGGTGAACCCGACCGACTGACCGTCCCCAACGACGGCAAGGCGACCGGCCCCCGGCGGCGGCTCGCGACACGACGGGGTGTGCAGCTGTCCTGCAACTCGACACGACGGCCGCGACGCAGCGCAGAATTACCGTGCGTGTCACCTCGCGTCGGAGCGAGCGTCTCGTCGGTCAACCGCGAGACGCGCAAGGACGAGCACCAGGCGTGCGCCGGCGCGTATCGGGTCCCGCGTGGCTCCAGCATCTGCAGCAGCACCGAGAGCGCTGTTTTCACGCCAGGCGGGTCCGGCCCGGGGACGCCGGACCACTGCTCCTTCTGGACGAAAGCGGGTGTCTCGCCGGCGCTCAGCAGGCACTCGCTCCGGACGAACAGCAGGCGCATCGTTCGCTCTTGGCCAGGCTGCTGCTTTGCCGGCACGAAGGAGAAGTCCTCGACGTGGGGCACCGCGCTGCCGAGTTGGACGAAGGACCAGCAGCGCGTTGTTGCCGGATGGACTCGTGCTCCCCGCAACGACTGGGTCGCCGGCGCCTACTTCAGAGAACTAGCATTCTCTAACGTAAACTTCCGGGATGGCTTCAGAGAACACGCGCCAGACCGCACCGCAGCCGGACGAATCGATTTCAGAGAACACGACCGTAGCGTCACGGCCTCCAGATCGCGCGGCGCTCGAGCTACCCGAGCCGTTCGCGGCCGTGCTCGACGCCTACGTCATTGCCCTCGCGACGACCCCGCTGGCTGCCCAGACCCGGCGGACCTACGTCTCAAAGGTTCGCCAGTACCTCGCCTGGCTCGCCTCGGCGCAGACCGACGGCGACCCGCTCGACACCCGCGACGGCCGCGACTGGGCCGTGCGCGACTACCGCACCCACCTCCAGGCCGTCCTCAAACGCCGCCCCGCGACGATCAACAACGCGCTCGCCGCGATCGACGACCTCTACATCCGCCGCCACCTCGGAGCAGCCAGCGCCGCCAGGCTCGAGCTGCCGACAACGGCACCGCGCGCCCTCAGCCAGCGCGACCAGCTGCGCTACCTGCGAGCCGTCCAAGCCAGCCCGTCGCCGCGCGACCAAGTCCTCGCGCTCACCCCGTTCTACGCTGGCGCGCGGATCAGCGAGATCGTCGGCCTCGACGTCGACGACGTCCGCCTCTCCGCCCGCAAGGGAACCCTGCGGATCTACGGTAAAGGCGAACGAGTCCGCGACATCCCGATCCATCCACAGCTACGCACCGCGCTCGCCGGCTGGCTCGACGAACGCCCCGGGTGGCCCGGTGCTCAGATCACTGCGGCCCTCTTTCTCAACCAGCGCGGGCAACGCCTGAGCGCCAAGGGCGCCCACGACGCGATCACGGGCCTGGCCGCTGCCGCGGGCCTCGACGACGACGCCACCACCCACGTCCTGCGGCACACCTTCGCGACCACGCTCGTCCGCGGCGGGACCGACCTCGTCATCGTCGCCGAGCTCCTTGGCCACGCCCGCCTGGAAACCACTCGCGGCTACACCCGCCCCAGCGCAGAAGACCGCACACGCGCGCTTGACCTCCTCCTCGTCGACCAGTAGCCCGCGATCAAGTCGCTCAGCTGCGGCCGATGGACTTTTCGGCCTTATCTTGGCCGGACCCCTTAGGGTCGTTGCGTGGCTTCGGTCGTGAGCGCCTTCGTCGGTGGTGCCGAGGGACCGTGGCGCGTCGAGCGGCTCGACGCGGTGACGGGGCCCGCGCTTCAGGGCGTCGAGCGTGTGCGTGTCGTG
>JAABUZ0100005246.1_pt1 | contig 17158 bp, 23 predicted proteins | sample 5562091 | NCBI WGS metagenome assembly JAABUZ01 (sample SAMN12813069, study PRJNA571459) | rock metagenome | isolation source: Antarctica rocks | place: Antarctica: Victoria Land, Linnaeus Terrace sud | collected 2015-12-21
GCAGCTCCTGTGTGCGCACACGCTCGAGAACGCCGTGCGCACGGAGCCGCAACCGCTCGTCTTCGCGAAAGCCGTCGACGTAGTAAGCGCGCACCTCGGGATCCATCGCCTCAGTGTGCCGATCGTGAGGCGATCACGCGCCGCACAATTTGCAGCGGCGCGCCGTCCTCGCAGGGCGCCCGCCGACATTAGGCGCAGGCGCGGACGCCGTTCCGCAAGCCGAACGATCAGCGGCGCCCCCGCCGGCCAGGCTGACTGATGCAATCTTGTTCTGCAAGGGTGGTTTTGCGGGACATGAACGAGTGGACGCTGGCGCCCGTCAGGGTCGCTCGGCCTGCGAGACCAGCGCAGCCCTGAGCCGCGCGCGACATGCACGATGACACGGTCGAGGAATGATCTCGCGTCTCGATTGGACGTTCACGGCCCGCGGTAGTCATAGCAGCGATACCGCGAAAACCCTTTGTGGCGGCTGCCGCTATTGGCTAGCCTGGCGTCGAGCATCAAGGAGAGGAGGCAGCGCGTGACCTTCGTTCATTCTCGGCTGCCGTCCGCTTCGTCGCTCCCGTGAGGCAGTGACCGGTAGCTCCCAGTTGAGGAGCGCCATGCCCGACGTCACGATCCGCCCTCTGTCCGGGCCCGATGACCTGTCTACGTTCAACCAGCTCCACTACGTTCTCGACGGAGAGTACGCCGACGACCTCGAGCACCAGCGCCGACGACCCGAGTGGATGTGGCTGGCCCTGCTCGACGACCGGCTCGTGGCACGAGCCGCCTGGTGGGGCCCGGCCGGAGCAGCAACGCCACGGCTGCTGGACGTCCTCGACGTCGACCCCGTTGCCCCCGACCGTCACCAAGTCGCGGTCGACCTGGTCCGCACCGCCCTGGCGGCGATGGGCCTAACCGGATCACTCCCCGAGTACGGCCGGTACCTGCCCGCGGACTGGCACGACGACCCCGAGCAGACCAGGGCGGTCACTGACCGCACCACCGTGATCGAGCGGCTCGGCGGCCAGCTGCTGGTTGAGCGACTTCGACTCCAGTGGGGACCAGACGCCAACCCACCGCCAGACCGGCGCCGGCTCACGTTCCGTCCGCCGACGGACCGCGGCGAGCTGCTCGACCTCCTCACCCAGGTCCTCGAAGGCACCCTCGACGAGCACAGCCGCGACGAGCTGCGCACCAAGTCACCGCGCGATGTCGCCACCGATCAGCTCGACGAGGAGTTCCCCAGCTACCGCGGCCCCCGCGACTGGTGGGCGATTGGCTGCCTGCCCCACGGCGAGGCGGTCGGGTTCGTCATCCCGACTCGCAACGACTACAGCTGGATCATCGCCTACATCGGCGTGCTCCCCGATCACCGCGGCCACCGATACATCGACGACTTGCTCGACTACGGCACCCGGGTCCTGACAGGCGCCGGCGCCGAGACCGTCAAGGCCTCCACCGACCGCGGGAACACCCCAATGGCCGCAGCCTTTCACCGTCGTGGCTACCCCACTGCCGGAGAAGAGATCAACTACAGTTTTCCCCGCAGCTCGTAGTGCCCAGCCACGCTCTCCCGCTCAGCCATCGTGTTCCGGGCGGTGAGGCCTCCAGTCAGGCGAGGCCGAGAAACACCACAAGGGAGCGGGACAGGGCCAGCATGTCGGTGTCGGAGACGGCTCCGATGCGCTCGCCAAGCTTGGATCGGGGCATCGTCGTGAGCTTGTCGACCATGAGGCTGCTGGGCTGGTCCAGGCCGATATCGGCCCCGGGGCTCAACGGGATGCGCAGCAGGGGAATCTCGGTGGGATCCGTGGTGATCGGGCAGATGGTGATCGAGTCGGTGGCGTCGAAGCGGTCATCCTGGACCACGAGCACTGGCCGCGGCTTGCTGGCGTAGTGCTTGCCCCCGGCCGCAGTCCACAGCTCGCCCCGTCTCACTCTTCGTCGCTGTCGTCACCGAGCCATGAGATGGCGTCGACGAAGGCCTGGTCCTCGGTTGCATGGGGGCTGGCGGCGGCCAGTTCCGACTGGCGGTGGGCCTCGGCGGCGAATCCCGGGGCACGCACGTCGGGAACCCAGATCTGCACGGGCCGTAGCCCCTGGCGCCGTAGGCGTGCCCGGTGATCTGCTACTCGCTGGCGCACGGTCGGAGTCTCCTGGTCAGGCACGCCCACTATGTTACATGTAACTGGGCGCGAAGTCGACAGCGCAGCGGGTAGGTGTTCCGCAGCGGGATCCCTCATCAGGAACGCCGTGCGTGGTTACCAGAGCGGCCGATGGTTGCTGGTTGCTAATGATCGACGGCCTTGGAATGCTTCGTGCATGTCTTGCCTGACGGTGACGTCCGCTGAGGAGGTCATCGATGAGCCCGCCCGGGCTCAGTTCGAGGTGTTCCTCGACGAGCACCGCGCTCAGCTCAATGGCTGCTTGGACGGGCTGACCGAAGGGCAGGTGCGCCGCTCGTTGGTGCCCTCGCGGACCACGTTGTTGGGTCTGGTGAAGCACGCCACCTTCGTTGAGAAGGTCTGGTTCGACGAAGCCGTCACCGGCCGCTCACGTGCTGAGATCGCCATCCCTGCGACGCCAGACGAGTCCTTCATCATCGATGACGGCGACACCATCGCCACCGTGCAGCGAAGCCACCGCGAGGCATGCGAATCATCACGACGCGCGACGTCATCGCTCGGGCTGGACGACACGGTTCACGGCAACCGCCGCGGGCCGCTACCGCTGCGCTGGGTGTACCTGCACGTGCTGCGCGAGCTTGCACAGCACTGCGGGCACGCAGACATCCTGCGCGAGCAACTGATCAACGAGTAGCGCGCGAGGCGTCCGGTCATGCCGCGATCGGTGCTAACGCCGATGCCTCGTAAGTGGGTCGCTCTAGGAGAGCGCCGCACAGGGAGATCGGGGTAGACACAGCGCATGACGCAGTCGTCCTGGCCGGGTCGCGAAGAGGTCGTGCGCAAGGCGCGACGGCGCTGGTGGAGAGCGATGGTGCTCGTCGTCGTGGTCGTCGCGATCGCCGATAGCGTCGCTGAGACGCTCGGCTTTGGTAGCCAGAGCCGGCCAACCCACCATCACGTGAACGCCGCCGCCGCGGTCGCCGTGACGAGCGTATTCACCCTGTTAGGGGGCGGCGTGGGCCTTCTGGTCGTGCGCACGATGATGCGCAACCCGGAGGGTCGATTCGCACCCCCTATCCTCGGGGGGCTTCCCCGCGGTCAGCGACGTCTGGCCGGGCGCAACGTCCGGCGTGCAACGCCCAGCGATGATCCAACGATGGCGGCGGTCGAACGCGAGACCGCGGCCAGAGCGATCAGCCAGGCGCGCTACCTCGCGGCCGCGACCGGGCCAGACTGGACTGAGCAGCTCGACTGACCCCTAATCGCGGCCGGGGTCGGTGTCGCAAGACGAACGATGACTGGGACGCCGCCGACGAGGTCGACCAAGCCCGTAGCGTCGTCAGATAGGGATCGGTAAATGGGCGAGGCTGGTAACTGTGTGGACCGCCGGGCGGATGGCGACGGGATAGGGGCCGACGATCATGGGTCCCCCCGGCCGTCAGCGTCGGCCGTTGTGATTGCCTGTTGGCCATGAGCGAACCGGACGATCGAACTGCGGGGGGTCCCACGGTCACGCTCTACTGGCGACCGGGCTGCGTGTTCTGCATGCGGCTGCGTCTACTTCTGCGCTGGCATCGCCTGCGAGTGCACCAGGTCAATATCTGGAAGGACCCGGACGCGGCAGCGTTCGTGCGCTCGGTGGCTGAGGGCAACGAGACGGTGCCCACCGTGGTGATCGACGGCAGAGCGGTGGTCAATCCGCCGCCGGCGCAGGTGGTGGCCGCTATACGCCGGCGGTGAGGGGTGTCCTCGTCGGTCCGCGACCGTGGACGTCGCTCAAGGGGCGGCCTCGTATGATGTATAGGCGGATGATCGTGGCGTTACTGTGGGCGTGCCCTCGGGGCCGCGACGACGACCTCGCTGACAAGTCCCCAACGGTGTACATGTGAATGGTGTTGGATCTGCCAGTCGTGGCCCAACACGGCGGCCACGGTGATCGGACGGCATCCTCCCACCAGTTGCGGCGCGACGTGCCACAGCCCAGTCCAGGTTCGGGAAAGGGCCCGTTCGAGTAGCCCGTCTCCGTGGGTAAGGCTGGCCAGACACAGCCGGCCGCCGGGTGCAAGGACCCGGCGCAGATCGGCCAGGACGGCCCGTGCATAGTCTGCGTCGAGCAGGTCAAGCACGAATGTAGACAGCACACGATCCGCGGACTCGTCATCGGCAGGTAGGGGCAGCGACCCATCGACGAGCACGGCGTCGGCGCGGTCGGCCCAGGCGGTGAGGCGTCCGGTAGTCAAAGCGATCATCGCCGGGCTGAGATCGACGCCGAGGTAGTTGACGCTCGCAGGCATCGCTCGCAGGAGGCGCTCCGCCAGCCGACCGGTGCCGCAACCGAACTCGAAGATCCTCTGGTCGGCGCCCAGGGCCGCGTTAGCCACGAGCCGGTCCGTGCTCGCGTCCTCGTAGAAAGCTTGCCAGTCCTGAACGCGCCCGATCCTGTCGTAGACCCGACGGGCCTGGTTCAGCGTGAGGGCCATAGCGACGTCCCTCCTCCTCGGGTGGCTTTGGCGATTCGCTGCGAATGCTGAACCGCAGGATCGACTGGCCTCTGTGGTGACACGCCCAGTGTGCCCATCCGTTGCCACGTCGGCCGCTCGCGCCGCCGATCGGTGACCGCTCGGATACTCAGCGAACCCGCCGGCGCCACGCGCTCACCCCATCGCGCGACAGTCGACCCCGGCCAGCACCGAATGCACCACCGAGGCTGACCCGCGTGCGCCGCAAGCGGAACGCTGAGCGGGCGCTGTCGAGGTGTCGGACGTGGCGGCCGCGGTCAGCGCGGGGAGATTCCCGTAAGACCCGCCCGATGAAATTCTCGATGAGGGTCGGCTAACCGCTACAGTGATCCGGTGGCCAGGATGCGGGTGGGGTACGCCCGCTGCTCGACTGACGCCCAGGATCTCACCGCCCAGCGCGACGCGCTGGAGGCGCTGGGTGTTAAGCCGCAGCGGATATACGTCGACCACGGCCTGACGGGGACCAGCCGGGCCCGGCCCGGCCTGCGCGAAGCGCTGGCCGCATGCCGGCGAGGCGACACCCTGGTGGTCACCAAGCTCGATCGGCTCGCCCGCTCGCTGCCCGACGCCCGCGACATCGTCGACGAACTCACCGAACGCGGGGTGAAATTGAACCTCGGCGGCTCGGTGCACGACCCGACCGATCCGGTCGGCCGGCTGCTGTTCAACGTGCTGGCGCTGGTCGCCGAATTCCAATCCGACCTGATCCGGATGCGCACGAAGGAGGGCATGAAGGTCGCCAAGGCCAAAGGCCGGCTGCGCGGCAAACAGCCCAAGCTCAAGCCCGCGCAAGAGGCGCACCTGGCGAAGCTGTACGAGGCCGGCGAACACACCACCGTCGAGCTCGCCGAGCTGTTCGGGGTCGCCCGCTCCACCGTCTACCGCACCATCCAGCGAGCCAAGGCGGCAGCCGCCCGGCCGACGAAGAAGCCTCGGGCTCGGGTGCGTAAGGCGTGAGCAGCCACGTCTTCGTCGACGAGACGAAGCGCTCCGGCTAGACGCATGTAGGACTGGATGGACCGGCCGTCAGCCCGGGTCCGCTTGCGGATCACCTCGTATGCGTCCTCGGGAATCTCCCGTATCTGGATCGTCGCCATAGCCCAACTATGGCGCTACAGCGCACCGAATCTGCCCTAAATGCGAAGGGAGGGGGCGATTTGATCAGGGGGTGGGCACGCCGATTGCCGCCTGGGGCCCAAAACGATTGTCGCCGGGTGTGCCCTTCGTGACGAAGAACACCAGCACGCCGATCCAGCCGATGATCGGGATGAACCCAAACCAGTACCACCAGCCGCTGTGGTCGGTGTCATGCAACCGGCGCACTGTGACGCTGATGCCAGGAAGGAATGTGGCGACATCAGCCACGAGTACCAGCACTAACCACGCCAGGCTGTGCGCAGCGGAGGGAAGCGCTAATGTCACAATGTCGGGGGCCAACAGCGCGACGGTACTAAACAACTGCCACCACCAAAACTCCGACCGGGCGGCCCGACCCTTGAAGGCGGCATACTTCGACCAACAGGTTTTGATTGCCTCGCCAAACTTCATCTTCATCCCCCGAATGTTGGTTGGCTTCTCGATGCCACCGCAAACACCCCAACTCATCAGCCTGGCTCCGCACTGGACGGGGATCAGGCCGTTGGATCGGAGCGCGAGAATACCGCCTCTTGTGGCAATTTGCGGCGGAACCACCATTTTGCGTGATCGGAGCTACACCTGGCAATGGCCGAGCGGCCACCCCACCACCGCGTCGGTCACCGGCTGACCGATCGCGCCGAGCGCGTCAGGTTCGCACGGCGACGGCGTCAATGTGCACGGCGACCGAGCTGCCCACCATCCCCTTCTTGCGGGTGACCCCAAAGGGGTTTCGGTCCAAGTCCGCGCTGGCGTGGAAGTGAGTGACCGCGCCGTCGACGGAAACCTCGCTGACCCGAACCGCGGCTGCGTTGGTGGTGCCATGCGCGGTGAGCGAGCCGTCGACGGCCGAGCCGCTGCCCTCCGGGCGGATGGTCGTGGCGGTGAAGACGATTTCGGGGTACGCGACGGCGTCGAGCAGGGCCGGGGAGGTGACGTCGCGGTCGCGCTTGTCGTTGCCCGAGGCGTAGCTGGTGGCGTCGATGGTCGCCCGAATGGTCGAGCGAGCGGGGTCGTCGGCGATCTGCACCTCCCCGACTTTCAGCCGGAAAGTCCCCTTCACGGTGAGCAACCCGAACATGGCTTTCACGTTGGCGTGGACGGTGCTGCGCTCGGGGTCGATGCGGTAGATGCCCGCAGGCAAACTGCCGGGGGTTGAGCTCGGAGTGGTCATGTCTGGGGGCTCCTCACTTGATGGTCAGGACCTTGCCTGGACGTCGATATCTGGGTGGACGGGGTAGCCCTCGAAGGCACGCCAACACACGAAACTCACAGCGATCACCCAAGTAGTGCAGAGCAGTCAAGCACAGACTGCGGCCGTGCCTTCCAGCCCAGTCGCCCTGCGCCGACGTGACGGATCGCCGCCGCGGGTCCTGATCGTCGATGACGAAACGACGCTGTCAGAGTTGCTGTCGATGGCTTTGCGGTTCGAAGGGTGGGAGGTCCGGACCGCCGGCACCGGGCTCTGCGCCGTCCGCACGGCCCGCGAGCTGTGACCTGACGCCGTCGCGCTCGACTGGATGTTGCCCGACATGGACGGCCTGGAGGTGCTGGGGCGCATCCGCTCCGAGAACCCGTACGTCCCCAGTGCTGTTTCTGAGGGCGCACGACGCGGTGGAAGAGGGGGTCGCTGGAATCACCGCCGGCGGCGACGACTACGTCACGAAGCCGTTCAGCCTCGAAGAGGTCATCGCCAGGGTTCGAGGGTTGATGCGCCGAGCCGGCACCGCCGCCCCGGTCAGGCCGGTCTCTCGGCTGCAGGTGGGCGACCTGATCCTCGATGAGGACAGCCACGAGGTAAGACGTGGGGAGTCCGAGTTCGCTGACCGCGACCGAATTCGAGTTGCTGCGCTTTTTGATGCGCAACGAGAGACGGGTCCTGAGCAAGAGCCAGATTCTGGACCGGGTGTGGCACTACGACTTCGGTGGGTCGGGCAACGTCGTCGAGCTCTACGTCAGTTACCTGCGGAAAAAGATCGACGCCGGCCGCGCGCCCATGATCCACACCGTGCGGTGGGTCGGGTACCTGTTGAAACCCGCGACGTGAGCACCGAAGCCCACCGGCCGCGCGCGCGTGGGCGGCGCCTTACCCTGCCCACCCAAGTACTCCTGCTGTTGGTGGGCCTCCTGGCCGCCATCAGCGTCGCCGTCGGCGTGGCGACCTCGCCCTTCGGCACTTCCTGGTCGGGCGCCTGGATGCCCAGTTGCTGCAGGCCGGGGATCGAACGGCCGGCACCCTGGGCTTCGGAGGCGGCGGACCTGATGGGCCGCCGCCACGTCCCGGTGGCGGCAATCAATCTGACCCGGTACGCGCGCTCAGTGGTCAGGGACCCGGCACCCTGATCGCCCAGCAGCGCGGGGGCGCCCTGCTGGCGTATGTCAGCGCCGACACGGGGAAGATCACCCAAATCGGCCCGGCGTCGCTCGGGGCTTTGACGAGCCTGCCGGTGGACGGTCGCACGCATGCCGTGCGCGTCGACGCCAAGGGCTACCGCGCTCTCGCGACGCGAGCGCCCGACGGCGACGTGTACATCACGGGCCTGCCCACAGCGAGCGTCGATGCGACCCTGGTCAGCCTCACCGGCATCGAGCTCGCCGTCACCGGAGCAGGCCTGGTCCTGGTTGCCCTGGCCGGGGTGTTTCTGGTCCGGCTGACCCTTCGGCCGCTAAGCCGGGTCGCCGCGACAGCGCAGCGGGTCACGAAGCTGCCGCTGGACCGCGGTGACGTGCCGCCTACCGAGATGGTGCCGGAGGGATACGGACTCGCGCACCGAGGTGGGGCAGATCGGGGCGGCTCTCAACAGCCTGCTCGGGCATGTCGGCAGTGCCCTTCAGGTGAGGCACTCCAGCGAGTTGAGGGTGCGGCAATTTGTCGCTGACGCCAGCCATGAGCTCCGCACGCCGCTCGCGTCCATCCTCGGCTACGCGGAGCGTTCCCGCCGGCATGAGCAATCGTTGCCGTCGGACGTTTCCCACGCTCTGAAACGAATGCAATCCGAGGCCCGACGGATGACAAGTCTGGTCGAGGACTTACTGCTGCTGGCCCGGCTCGACGCCGGCCGACCGCTGCAAGCGGCACCGGTTGACCTGTCCATGCTGGTTGTCGACGCCGTTGGCGACGCGCATGCCGCCGGACCTGAGCACGTCTGGCGACTGGAGCTTCCCGATGAGCCCGTCGTTGTCACCGGTGCCGCGGCTCGACTTCATCAGGTCATCGCCAACCTGCTGAGCAACGCCCGCACCCATACCCCTGCCGGGACCATCGTCACCGCTTCGGTGCGGACCCAGCCCGGCACCTCGGCGGTGCTCGCCGTGCTTGACGACGGCCCCGGTGTGCCGACGGCCGCGTTGCCGACCATCTTCGAACGGTTCACCCGGGCTGATACCAGCCGGTCCAGGACCGCCGGGAGTACCGGCCTGGGCTTGGCCATCGTGACGGCAGTCGTGCAGTCGCACGGCGGAACAGTTGAGGTGACAAGCCGGCCCGGGCAGACGGCGTTTTCCGTGAACCTGCCGCTCACCCCGGTAGAAGAACGGCCACTTCAGCGGTGGGGGCAGGCCTAGGTTGTCGGGAACACGAACAGTCGAGTCGCGCTCAGGCCACCTCGACGCCGAAGGTGTCGGCCAGGCCGGAATGCCCGTCATCGGTGACGTGCACGGCCCTGCTGGTCGGTGAGCACCGAACCCAGCGCAGGTCGGTTAAGCGGTCGAGGAGGGCGGCGCCGAGGGCGCCGGCGAGGTGGTGGCGTTGCTCGCTCCAGTCCACGCAGTAGCGGATGAGGGGCCGGCGGCTGCCGGACGGCACCCGGACCCCGAATTCGTCCATCCAAGCCTGCCCGGTGTCGGTGAGCTGGTAGTCGAAGTCGGCGCCAGGGCCCGAGAGCCGGTCGTGTGCGCTGCTGCCGGTATCGAAGGTGCCGTCGCCACCGGCCAGGATTCTCCGGTCGATCAGGGCGCCCATGATGGCGGTGCCGACCTGGCCGGCCAGGTGGTCGTAACAGGTTCTTGCGGTGCGTATGGCGTGAGCTCGGGTGCCTTCTCGCAGGGAGCGGACCGGCGCGGCGGGGGCCAGGTGGGCGAGAGCTTCGAGCAGCTCGCCGACCTCGCGGCCGGCCATCCGGTAGTAGCGGTGACGACCGCGGGCTTCGACGTCGAGCAGGCCGGCGTCGACCAGCTTGGCCAGGTGCACGCTGGCCGTCGGGGCGGCCACCCCAGCCTCCATGGCCAGGGTGGTGGCAGCCAGGGCTCGGCCGTCACCCAAGGCGAGGAGCATCTTGGCCCGGCCCCGGTCGGCCAACACGGCGCCCACCGCGGCGATGTCGATGTCACCAGGTACCCGTTCCACGCCACGAGCCTATGAGGCTCACGTTTCGTTTCCGGACGAAGCGATGGGCCTCAAGACTGGCATGCTCGAGAGCCCCCTGGTAGTCCGTGTCTTCGATGACACCACAAGCGGCATCGTCCAGGGTCGACGGGAACTCGATCATTTCCGACCGAGATCACGCGCCGGCATCCGGAGGAGGAGGAACTCGCTCCGCTGTACCGCACCGGCGACTACGTGTTTCACGGCAACACGCTGCTCTGGGAGTACCCGCGCGAGACCCCGGACGGCGACCAGCTGGACGTGGTCGAGGTCATCGACTCGATGGCCCCCTGGCGAGGCGTCGAACACGTCATCGCCAACGCAGTGGCCAAGGCCGCTCGTTGGGACGGCTGTCAATGCCGCGTTGAAAGAACGGCCGGCTCCGGCCCCCGACTATCCGTGTCACCAGCAATGATCAGGCCGCGGATGACAGGAAGCGCCCAGCCGGGAGAGGTCGGCAGCGCGGTGACGAACGGCAGGCCCCAAGCCAGGACGATCCCCCCGAGCCATCCCGGTACCCGGCGGCGCTGGTGGGCCGACCACACGACATGACCGCCGAGCGCCAGCATCGGGAACCCAAAGCTACCCAGCGTCTGCCAGAACGTCACTGCACGCTCAGCCTCGGCGAGTGTCCGGCTCGTCAAGCGTGAAGGCGTTCCACCAGCCCTCCGCCCACACCTGCGACAGATTTTCCCGCTGTCGCAGGGGGACAACGACGACGTGGACAGCGCCGTAGGTGAGGGCCATCCAACCCGCCACCGTGGTCAGGTGAGCCCTCCTGCTGCCGATGGTCTAACACCTCATGCCCCGAACGGTAGACATCGCCGGCCGATTCGGGTCGGGCCGTGCGCAGACGCGCTTGGCCTTGGTTCAGTGCGAGCTCACTGAGCGGTCTTTGGGTGCCAAATCCCGAATCGGTTGCCCAGCGGATCCGTGAGATGTGCGAACTCGATCCTTCCGTTGTCGACAAACGGCACGACCACCGTCGCCCCGAGTTCTTGTGCCCGGTCGATCGCGGCGTGGACATCGTCGACCTGAACGTAGAAAATCGCCCAGTTCGCGCCGCCCATTTGGGTGGTGTCCCATAGGCCGCCTCGGTCCTCGTCGACCATGCTGTACCGAGCGGGCATCGAAGGCTCACCGACATTCCAGTCGAATAGCGAGCCATAGAACGTTTTGGATGTCTCGGGATCAGCTGATCCGATCTCGAAGTAATTTACGTCGTTCGTCATGCCAACCTCCGTAGGTAAGACCACTTCGACGATCGCAGGATAGATCCACGCTCCGACACACCGCGCCCGACAGTAAGGCCGCGCAGAGTACGACACTTCCAACTTGACCATGCCGCACGTGGCGACCTGGCCGGCCTCGATGAGCGGGGAGAGCGCGGCGTCGACGGCGGAACGATCAAGCCGGGACAGGGCGCTGGTGTCGGCCAGATATCGCGCTACCGCCGCCATGCTTGGTCAGTGACGGCTTCGTCGACGGCGTCGACCAGGCCGCCGGCTCGAGCATTGTCAAGGAACGGTTGGCGCGCGTTGAGGGCGACCAACTGGGCCAGCGCAGCGTTGACGTTGTCGGCGATCGGACTCGGGCAGTTGTTGCCGGTAGAGCGTCGCCAGTCGCGGTGGGTGAGAATGGGAGGTGTCGATCGGCGGGTTGTCCAGTGGTTCGCCTGGCGGGCGAGGCCGGATTGTGGGGCGGTTGCGGGCCGGTCTGTTGGCGATGCTGCTGGTCGTCGTGGGCGGCACGGCAGGTTATGTCGGGTTCGGGTACAGCGTGCTCGACGCGCTGTTTCAGACGATCATTACGGTTACCACGGTCGGGTTCGGCGAGGTGCATCGGTTCGGGCGTGGTGCGGAGATCTTCACCATCGTGCTGATTCTGGCTGGGGTCGGGACGGCCGGTTACACGTTTAGCGTGCTGATCGAGACCCTGGTCGAGGGCTGGCTCGCCGACGCGTTCGGGAGGCGCAGGATGGTGCAGGAGATCGAGGCGATGCATGGGCACGTCGTCGTGTGCGGCTGGGGCCGGGTGGGCCGCTCGGTCGCCCGCTATCTGCGCGCCGCGAAGGCCGACATCGTGGTTATCGATTCGGCGCCGGAGCGGATCGCCACCGTTGACGGGCCGTGCCTTCTCGGCGACGCCGCGGATGAGGAGGTCTTGCGGGCGGCCGGTATCGATCGGGCCCGGGTGTTGGTCACCGCCCTCAACGCGGACGCCGACAACCTCTACGTCACGCTGACCGCCCGGGCGATGTGCCCGGAGCTGCTTATCGTCTCGCGTGCGGCGACCGAGCCTGCGGTGGCGAAGTTGTTGCAGGCCGGGGCGAACCGGGTGGTGAATCCGCAGAACCTCGGCGGGATCCGGATGGCGGCGCTGGCGATCCAGCCGCACGTCGCGGAGTTTCTCGACGTGGTGATGCATGACGGCAGCCTGGAGTTCCGCCTTGAGGAGGTCGAGGTCGGGCCCGGTTCCCCGCTCGCCGGCCAGACGCTGCGCAGCGCGCGCGTGCACGACCGCACCGGCACCCTTGTGCTAGGCATCCGACATCGGGGTGACACGTTCCGGACCAACCCGCCGCCGACCGCGGAGATCGCCGGCGGAGATGTGCTGATCGTAATCGGGGACGCCGAGCAGGTTCGGGCGTTGCGAACGCTCGCCGGCGTGCCAGCCGGCTGACTGGCGCCCTTCGTCCGGCTCAGCTGGTCGCCGCGCGTGGTGGTCGTAGTCGGCTCGACGCTCGGGGTCACTCAGGACGGCTTCCAAGTCAGCCTGGGAAGACATCATCTCCTTGCGAACGGAACACTGCCGCCGCGTAAGCGGAACGCTCTACGGCGACAGTTCGGCCGGCGCGGACACCTCGGCGAGGCGGACTCGCTCGTCACCGATTGGGGATCCGCTTGTGCGATGCCACGGGAGTGATGTCACTGATGTGACGGAGGCGGGGAGACGCTGCAGCCCGCGGCGACAGCAGCGCGCGCCAGGTCACCGTCCCAGGTGGCGACTAGCATCGAGTCCACCTCGATTCTCAATGCTGTGGCCAGGTGGACGGCGTCATAACCGCGTAGGCCATGGACTTCAGCCAGATCTCCGGCAGTGCGCGCGAGGTCTTGATCGAGGCCGATGACCTCCAACTCGGTGCAGAGCCCGTCGATGGTGTCGACTGCGCGTCGCAACGTTGCCGAAGTGATTCTGCGTCCGCGATGGGCAGCGGCGGCGGCCGCTCGTGCCTCGGGGTAGATCAGCTGGCTCGATACGACCGATTCGGCACGATCCCACAGCTCCGCGGCAAGTTCGGATCCCGGTTCGTCGAACACCAGCTTGACCAGCGCTGAGGTGTCGAGGTAGATGATCAGCGCCGCTGCTCGCTGACGAGATCGGCGACGGAGCCGTCAGTTGTCAGCAACTCCCGACCACTTGTGTGCCGACGGGGCCGTTGTGGATCACTAACCAGGCCGCGGGCGCGCAGATCCGAAAGTGGGTCAGCGTCGTCCACCTTCGATAGCCGCGCGACCCGACGGCCGCGCATCGTGACCACGACGTCGCCACCAGAACCGACGTGTCGTAGGTAGCGGCTCAGCTGGTCATGCAACTCGCGGACGCCGATCTCGGCCTTCAGCGCTTCGTGTTGTAGCGTCATAGAATTGATTATACGCGCTACTTTGGTCGACCGTTCCGCAGAGCGATGGCGCCGAGACCGGCACGCAAGCCGGTCGGCGACGTTATTCACAAGGGATCGGCATGCGGTGCGTCTCTGACATCGGCCGCTACGCCGTTCATCAACTTCGCCGGAGCGGGATTGCCCCTCCACTGACGCGGGCGATGGCCGAGGTTTGCCCTGTTGGGCCCGGCGGCGTCGCATTGACCCCCCCGGCCGCCAGCTACATCACCGGCGCCCCCTCGACGGCGCCGGCGGCCTCAACCGAGCGTGGTGACCTGCCCCGCTTGAGGATCCTTGGGTATCGGGTTCGCCCGGGCCGGCTAGCCGTTGTTCGGACTCGGTGCGACGCCGCCCGGTGCGACGCCGGAGGCGTCCGCGGCCTTCTCGGCGGCCGCCCGGGCGGCACTTTCACCGGCTTCGTGCGTGGGATCGGTGTTCGAATGCCACCTGCCTTGCGCGCCCGGTGCGGCGGCCGGCGGGACCGCCCCCGGGGTCGTCACGGCCGGCGTCACGCTCGCTGCGTTGGCGGTCCCGATCAGCGTGGCGCCGAGGGCGCCCCCGACGAGCGTTGTTCCCACTAGGCCGAGGGAGACAAGCGCCTTCTTGAGGTTCATGGGTGATCCTTTCGATCTGGGTGCCGAACTGGCACTCCGCCCACATTCAGCCTCGATGATGTGGTGGCCCTGTCACGCGGCTATGGACCTGCTGTGCGTCCACGTCGGGGATCAGAACTCGCCGAACCGGATGATCTCGAACGACACCGCGAAAGTTACGCCAAGCCGGCTGCCGGCCTGCCGGGCAAACGATTCGAGAAACTCCTCGGGGTCAACCGATCCGTCCCCGAGCCCCGCCAGGTAGGCGTGGTGCTCTCGCAAGGACGCGACCCCGCGGTCCAAGGTTGCGGTGACGTCGACCGCGTGCGTCGGCTCCGGCGAGGCGTTGACCAGCACCGCCCGCACCCCGCCCCATGGCTCGAGCCCGTCATCGAGCAGGTCGCGGAACACCCACCGGTTAGCGGCGTCCCTGACCGCATCGATGACGGCCTTGCCGACGGCGATGTGATCGGCCTGGTTCAGCGCCCCAGGGGCGAACGTGTCGCGGTGATTCATGCTGATCACCACATCCGGCCGGTGTCGCCGCACCACCGCCGCGAGGATGCGGCGCAGCGGCAGCCCGTATTCGAGCATTCCGTCCAGGAGGCCGAGAAACTCCACCTCTTCGACGCCGACCACCGCGGCGGATGCGCGTTCCTCGGCCTCGCGCAGCGGGCCGGCCTGCTCGGGTGTCATCGCGTCGATGCCGGCCTCCCCGCTGGTGGCCAGGCAGTAGGCGACGTGCTTGCCTTGGCCGGTCCAGCGAGCCACGGCCGAGGCCGCGCCATATTCCAGGTCGTCTGGATGGGCCACGATCGCCAGCGCCCGACTCCATTCCTCGGGAACCGGCTGCAGTGGATCGGGTTGTGCGGTCATCGGGCGCCCCTTCGGGTGGTGGTGGCAGAGGGCCGGTTGTGCCCCGTCTCGGGAAGATCGAGCCAGTCAAGTCAGGACGGACCCTGCCAGCAGCCTGACTAGGTAGAAAGGTACCTAGGATAGGGTAGCCTTCTACCATGGCGCTGAGCATCAAGAACGATGAGGCCGAACGGCTGGCCCGCCAACTCGCGGCGGCCACCGGGGAAAGTGTGACTCGTGCCGTGAGCGTGGCAGTGCGGGAACGGCTCGAGCGGGTCAACGGCCACCAGGGGAGCGCCCGAGCGGTCCGGGCCGCTCGACTGTGGCAGATCGCCGACGACTCCGCCGGTCGGTGGGTGGCCCCGTTCGGCACTGCCGATCACGGCGATCTGCTGTACGACGAAGCCGGCCTCCCCCGTTGATCGTCGACACGTCCGCGATCATCGCTGTGCTGAGGGGCGAACCGGACGCCGCGCGCTACATCGAGGCGCTGGCCAGCGCGAATGAGCCGATGATGTCGGCCGGCACCTACCTGGAGAGCGCGATCGTGGTCGATTCCAACCGGGATCCTGTGCTCAGCGGGCGCCTGGATGACCTGGTGGCCGCCACCGGTCTGCGCATCGAACCGGTCACCCAGCGACACGCGGAACTGGCCCGTCAGGCCTACCGGCAATTCGGGAAGGGCAGCGGGCACCCGGCTGGGCTGAACTTCGGCGACTGCTTCGCCTATGCCCTGGCGCGGGCGACGGGTGCGCCGCTGCTGTTCAAGGGCGCCGATTTCGCGCGGACGGACGTGGCACCCGCGCTGGGGCCGGCCAGGGCCGGTTAGTGCTCGCTGCGTCGAGCGGTGATGTCCCCCCGCGGCGGGGGAGCCGACGTTGTCAAGGTGTGGCGGCGAAGGGGTCTGAATCATCCCTAGGCATGCCGGTCTGATTAGCAGCTTCTCGCCGTAGTTCGGTGAGCCGCTTACTGGGCAAATAGGTACGTCCACGTTTCGCGCCGCGTGGCACCAAGACATCCGCGCTGACCAGATCACGCAGATCTCGGCTCGCAGTGGCTTCTGTTATCTCTTCTTCGAGTTCTGCCAGCACAGCGGAGCGGTAGGTCGCGTTTCGGACGCCGATCCCAAGCGCGGCATCGAAGACAGACGGTAGGCACCTCTGCGGTAAGCCATCGGCTGCTGCGAGTTGCTCCAGTAGGAACCAGAGACGCTCGCCCTCTTTGACCCGGCGCAAGATAGTACGGGCCTGGCGAAGGTGCGCTGTTAGCGCGAATCGGACCCACGGTCGGGAGTCCCGTGCCGGATTCCAACTACCGCCGCCTACCTGCGCTAACACGTCGTAATAGGCCAACGTATTACGCCCCAGATACTCTTCGATGCTCATGAAGACGGGCGATACCGTCCCCTGCCGAGCGAGCACCAGGCTTTGCAGGCAGCGCGCCATGCGACCGTTGCCGTCCTTAAACGGATGGATCATGGCTAGGTTCAGGTGTGCCATCGCCGCTCTGACCATTGGATGCAGATGGGGATCCGTATTCAAGACGGTGACGATGTGCCCCATGAGGCTCGGCACGAGTTCGGGAGCCGCTCCTTCGTGAACGATCTCGCCAGTTGATTCCTTTCGCACATAGGCCGGTCCTAATCGCCATAAACCGGGCTTGCTCTTCAAGTCATAGTTGATCATCATGAAGTGAAGGCTTTTGATCAGTTGGTCGCTGTACAAGAAGTCAGGTTCTTCGGTGAGCTGCAAGACGTAAGTCATGGCATTGCGGTAGCCCTCTAAGGCGAGTCGGGTTTCCGTGTCCGCGTCAAGTGGTTCTTCGCCAGCTGCGATTGCGGCGACGTCTTCGAGGACCGCGTCGTAGCCTTCGATGCTGTTCGAGCCTTGGAGGTTTCGAGCGAAGGTTTGTCTTCGTAT
>JAABUZ0100005247.1_pt1 | contig 17157 bp, 12 predicted proteins | sample 5562091 | NCBI WGS metagenome assembly JAABUZ01 (sample SAMN12813069, study PRJNA571459) | rock metagenome | isolation source: Antarctica rocks | place: Antarctica: Victoria Land, Linnaeus Terrace sud | collected 2015-12-21
AGTCCCTCGCCGACATCCTCGCCGACGCCGAGCGCGTGCTGATCCCGGGCGTGACGCACTGGAACCACCCCGGCTTCTTCGCCTACTTCGCCATCACGAGCAGCATCCCCGGCATCCTCGGCGAGCTGCTCGCGGCCGCGCTCAACGTCAACGCCATGCTCTGGACCGCCGCGCCCGCGGCGACGGAGCTCGAACAGGTCGCGCTCGACTGGCTGCGGCAGCTGTTAGGCATGGGCCCCGGCTGGTTCGGGCTGATCCACGACACCGCGTCCGTCTCGACCCTCGTCGCCCTCGCCGCCGCCCGCGAGGCCGACCCGTCGCTCGCCGTGCGCGAGCGCGGGATGGCCGGCCGCGCCGACCTGCCCGCGCTCCGCGTCTACTGCTCCGAGCACACCCACTCCTCGGTCGACAAGGCCGCGATCACGTTGGGCATCGGGCACGCCAACGTCGTCCACGTCCCGGCGGACGACGCCTTTCGCATGCGCCCCGACCTGCTCGCCGCGGCGATGGACGAGGACCGCGCGCGCGGCATGCGCCCGATCGCCGTCGTCGCCACGACCGGCACCACGGGCACGACGAGCATCGACCCCGTGCGCGCGATCGCGGCCGTGTGCCGCGCGCACGGCGCGTGGCTGCACGTCGACGGCGCGTACGGCGGTCCGGCCGCGGTCGTCCCCGAGCTGCGCGGCGTCCTCGACGGCGTCGAACTCGCCGACTCGCTCGTCGTCAACCCGCACAAGTGGCTGTTCACGCCCCTCGACTGCTCGGTGCTCTACACGCGGCGCCCCGACGTGCTCACGCGTGCCTTCTCGCTCGTCCCCGAGTACCTCGTGACGCGGGTGTCGCCCGCCGGCGGCGACGGCGAGACCGCGCGCGTCGACCTCATGGACTACGGCGTCCAGTTAGGCCGACGCTTCCGCGCGCTCAAGCTGTGGATGGTGCTGCGGGCGTTCGGCGCCGAGGGGCTGGCCGAGCGCCTGCGGTATCACGTGCACCTCGCGCAGACCTTCGCCGCGTGGGTGGCCGCCGAGCCGGGGTGGGAGGTGAGCGCGCCGCACCCGCTCTCCCTCGTCTGCTTCCGGTACGTGGCCCCCGGGGCCGAGCCCGCCGAGCAGGACGCGGCCAACGCCCGCATCCTCGCCGCCGTGAACGCGAGCGGCGAGGCGTTCCTCTCGCACACCAAGCTGCGCGGGCGCTACGTGCTGCGGTTGGCCGTCGGGAATATCCGGACGGAAGAACGGCACGTCGCGCGCGCGTGGGAGTTGCTACGCGGCGCGGCGGCCAGCGGCCGGCCCGGCTAACTTCGCCGCATGCGCCAAGGCCCCGCCCTCGCCGTCGTGGTCCTCGTCGCCCTCGCCGCGGCGGGCGGCGGCGCTGCGATCGCCGTCCGCTCCGGGAGCTACGCGCGGCGCGCCACCGCCACCGGCCAAGTCACGATCGCCCCCGGCTCCCCGCTCACTGCGGGCACCTACGCGGCGGCCTACTGCGGCTCGTACGGCAACGTCGCCACGCAGCAAGGCTACGCCTACACCGCCGTGCTCCCCGCCGGGCGCACCATCACACTCGCCGACTCCCTCGATCGCACCCCCGGCCCCCAGGACCCCGCACGCGTGACCCTCGTCGTCGTCGGCCCTGACGGCCACTACGCGTGGGGCCCGGGCCGCGGCGGCTCCGTCGCGCTCGGCGACGAGTTGCTCACGGCGGACCTCGACGTCCGCCTCGTCGGCCCCCGCGGCGACACGGTCCCGCTCCGGGCCCGCTTCGCCTGCCGCCCGCGGGTCGCGAAGAAGCCCGGGCGCCCCTGACGCGTTAGGCGACGGGCCGGGCAATGCCTAACGCGTCGCCCAGCCCCCCGCTCGTCGCCGCCCGCGCCCCCGCCGCCTCCCACCGCGCCAGCAGCGCGTCCAGCCGCTCGAGCCCGAGCCCCCACGTCGCGTCGCGCACCACCACGACCGCGTGCCCGCGCGCGAGCAGCCCGTCCACCGCCTGCCGCACGCAGACGTCGGCCGCCACGCCGCACACGACGAACGTCGGCCGCGTTCCCGAGCGGGCGGCCACATGGTCGGCGAGCGCCGCCACGAACGCGCCTGCGCCCGGGTTCCCGTCGAACACCGAGAACTCGCGCTTGTGAAGGAACACCGGACGCCCGATCGCCGCCGACGCGGCCGCCGCCCGCGCCTCGTCGTCGCCCGCGTCGCGGCCGAGCACGACCACGGTGTCCGGATCCGGCGCGATGCTCGGCAGCAGCGCCGCCCCGGCGCGCTCGGTCGGGTCGGGCGACAGCCCCATGCAGTGCGGCGGGTACGTCCCGCGCGTCGCGTCCGGCGCCACCGCGTCGATCTCGCGGTCGTCCGCCGCGTGCCAGTCGCCCGTGTACACGAGCGCGTCCGCGTGCGCGCGCAGCCACGCCACCGTGCGTTCGATCGCGGGCAGCGCCTGCGTCGCGCCCGCATCGCTCGGGTCGAACAGGTCGTGCACGTACAGCCGCCCCCCCGCGGACGGCGGGTCCATGAAATCGCGCTGCACGTCGACCACCCAGCCGATGACCGCGCGAGATGTCATGCGGCCCCTGGCGCCGGGATGATCGCGACCGTACAGCGCGAGACGCAGACGAGCCGGTCCTGCTCGTCGACGATCCGCACGTCCCACACGTGCGTCGACCGGCCGAGGTGCGCCGGCGTCGCGGTCGCGGTCACCACGCCCTCACGCAGGCCGCGCACGTGGTTCGCATTGATCTCGAGCCCCACCGCCGCCTGGCGCTCCTGGTCGATGTTGAGCCACGCGCCCACGCTCGCCGCCGACTCGGCCAGCGCGACGCTCGCGCCGCCGTGCAAGAGTCCGAACGGCTGGTGCACCCGCGGCTCGACGGGCATGCGGGCCACGACGCGCTCACGCGTGATCTCGACGAAGGTGATGCCGAGTGTGACCCCGAGCCCCGGCCGCGAGAGTCGTTCGCGAATGGCCGGCGCAATGCCGGCCACGTGCTCAGCCACCACGGGCCGCCGCGGTCGGGGCCGACGCGGGCGCGACCACCCGCGCGTGCCACGACTCGGCGAGCGGGCGCTCGAAGCGCGCGCGCCAGTCGGCGGCGGTGGTCACCGTCGTGTCGAACACCGGCGTGTCGGGCCCGACCTCGCCCGCGGTTGCCGCAGCCCGGAGCGCCGCGCGGTCGCCCCCCGATACGCGCCCGTCCGCGCCGCGCCAGTACACGCGGCCCGCGGTCAGGAGCGACGTGCCGAGCGCAGGCTCCAGCGCGCGGAGCGAGCGAAAGAGGCCGTCGATCGAGCACCCCGACGCGCCCGCCGTCGACTGGTCGACCGCCACGGCGAGAAAGCGCCCGTCGCGCCAATCCCGCGCGGCGCGGAGCGGGGCGCCGTGCGCGGCCCAGCCGCCGAGAAAGGCGTCGGCAGCGGCGAGCAGTTCCGCTTCGCCGGCGGCGGCGAGCGGATCGGCGGCGGCGAACACCCACAGGCGGGCGTCGCCCGGAAGCGAGTCGAAAGGGACGGCGGGCATCAGGGCACTCGTGCGGCGGCGCAGGGACACTGGCGCGGGGACACTTCGGAACGGCGTCCGGTGTGCGATACTGGCAATGTAGCGTGACCTTGATGCCGGCCCGCCGGACGCGCCACCGCGCCCGCGTACCTTTGCTCCTGTGACCGACCCCACCCCGCCCTCCGACGGCAGGTCGCCTCCCACCGTCGTCAGTCCGCCGTACACGGGCCCCGAGCGCCGCGGCCCCGACCGCCTGCCCGTCTTCCTCGAGCCGACCGGGCGCCGGTGGGAACGCATCCGGATGACCGTGCGCGCGGCGGCCGTGCTCACGAGCCTCCTCGCGATGGTCGTGATCGTCGTCGCGCTCGCCGCGCCGAACCTCGCCGGCCTCGGGAGCGTGCTCCTCCCCGACCGCCAGGTGCTCGGCCGGCCGCCGCGCCTGCTGCTGACGAAGAACGCGCGCGAACGCGAACGCCAGCGCCGCCGCCTCTACGGCGCGATCGAGCAGCAGCGCGTCCAGCCCGGCGTCCGCCCCACCCTCCTCCCCATCGACCCGAAGGCCAAGCGCCCCGGCCGCGTCCCGCTCGCCGACGAGCGCACCGACCCGATCGTCGCCGGCTTCTACGTCAAGTGGGACACGAGCTCGCACGTGTCGCTCGCCCGCTACGTGCGCCACCTCGACTGGGTGGTCGGGGAGTTCGCCTTCGTCGACCCGTCGGGCGACTCGTTGCGGCTCGACGTCGACAAGCGAGTCTTCAGCGTCGTCGACACCGTCGAGCAGAGCGAGCGGCCGCGCGTCTTCCTCATGGTCTCGAACGCGACCAACCAGGGCGAGTTCGCGACCGGCGCGCGCCCGCTCGTCAAGCTCGTCTCGACCGCCGCGGGGCGCGCCCGCGCCATCGCCCAGATCGCCGCCGCCGTCAAGCAGTTCGGCTTCGCCGGCGTCACGCTCGACTTCGAGAACTTCCCCGCCTCGGCCGACCCGGGGATGCTCGCCTTCACGCGCGAGGTCGGCGACGCCCTCCGCCCGCTCGGCGCGATCGTCACGCAGACCATCGCGACCGACGAGATCGAAGCCGACCGCGCCGCGCGCTACGCCGCGTTCAACGACTACGTCTTCCTGATGCTCTACGACGAGCATTACCCGGCGAGCGGCGCGGGGCCGGTGGCCAGCCAGGCGTGGTTCGAGCGGCACGCGCGCGACTACCTGCGCTACATCCCCGCCAAGAAGACGATCGTCGCGTTAGGCGCGTACGGCTACGACTGGAACGACGGCGAGACGAAGGTCTCGAACGTGAGCTTCCAGGACGTCGTCGAGCTCGCGCGCAACAACGGCGCCGCGCTGCGCTGGGACGCGCGCTCGCTCAACCCGTACCTCGCCTGGACCGACCCCGACTCCACCGACCACGTCGTGTGGTACCTCGACGGGGCGAGCGCCTACAACCAATCCCGCGCCGCGATGCGCATGGGCGTCGCCGGCCTCGCCGTCTGGCGCCTCGGCTCCGAGGACCCGTCGATGTGGCGCGTGATCGACCGCACCGGCGTGCACCCCGACCCGCAGCGCCTCGCCGTCATCGACTCGCTCTACAACGTCGACTTCGTCGGCCGCGGCGAGGTGCTCAAAATCGTCGCGACCCCGTCGGCCGGCGCGCGCACGGTCCAGGTCGACTCGGCGACCGGCCTCGTGGTCGGGCAGACGACGACCGCCCTGCCGTCGCCGTACGTGGTCGAGCGCGCGGGCGCGCACCCCGGCGCGCCGCCGGGCCAGGGCGGGCGCATGATCGCGCTCACCTTCGACGACGGACCCGATGGGCAGTGGACGCCGCCGATCCTCGACACGCTCAAGAAGTACCGGGTGCCGGCAACGTTCTTCGTCATCGGCCAGAACGCACAGCGCCACCTCGCCCTCACGCAGCGCATCTACCGCGAGGGGCACGAGATCGGCAACCACACGTACACGCACCCCAACCTCGCGCTCGAGCCCGCGTGGCTCGCCCGGCTCGAGATCGACCTCACCAACCGGATCATCGAGGCCGCGGTCGACCGCCGCACGGCCCTCTTCCGCCCGCCTTTTTTCGGAGACGCCGAGCCGACGACGGCCGACGAGCTCGGGCCGGTGAGCGTGGCGAGCCGCCTCGGCTTCATCACCGCCGGACTGCACCTCGACGCCGAGGACTGGGACCTCCTGCACGTGCACACGGCCGACGAGGTCGTCAAGAACGTGCTCGACGCGCGCGAGGCGCGCCCGCTCGACGGCAACGTCGTCCTCCTGCACGACGGCGGCGGCAACCGGTCCCTCACCGTCGCGGCGTTAGGCCCGCTGATCGATTCGCTCCGCGCCCGCGGCGACACGCTCGTCCTCTTCTCCGAGCTCACCGGCGTCCCGCGCGACGCGGCCATGCCGCGGCTCCCGCGCGGCAGCCTCGCGATCCGCTACGCCGAACTCGCCGGCTTCGGGCTCCTCGGCGTGGGCGAGTGGGTGCTCTTCTGGGTGCTCACCACCGCCGTGGTCCTCGGCCTCGCGCGCCTCGCGTTCATCATGACGCTGGCCGCCGTGCACCGCGTTCGCTCGAACCGCCGCGGCGCGCGCCTCGACGCCCTCGCCGCCGAGGGGCACCCGTCGCCCGGGCACACCTACGCGCCGAGCGTGAGCGTGATCGTCCCCGCGTACAACGAGGAGAAGGTCATCGTCAAGACGATCACGTCGCTCCTCACGCAGCACTACGCGGGCGAGCTCGAGATCGTCGTCGTCGACGACGGCTCCCCCGACAGCACCTACGAGATCGCCGAGCACGCGTACGGCAGCCACCCGCAGGTCGCGGTCTACACGAAGCCCAACGGCGGCAAGGCGAGCGCGCTCAACTTCGGCATCGCGCGGGCGCGCGGCGACGTCGTCATCGGCCTCGACGCCGACACCGTGTTCCTCCCGAACACGACGGCCGAGTTGGTCGCGCCGCTCGCCGACCCCAAAGTCGGCGCGGTCGCGGGCAACGCCAAGGTCGGCAACCGCGTGAACATCGTCACGCAGTGGCAGGCGGTCGAGTACGTGACGAGCCAGAATCTCGACCGCCGTGCGTTCTCTCTGCTCGACTGCATCACGGTCGTGCCCGGCGCGGTCGGCGCGTGGCGGCGCGCACTCGTGCTCGAGGTGGGCGGCTTCAGCGACGACACGCTCGCCGAGGACCAGGACCTCACGCTCGAGATCCGCCGCCGCGGGTACTCGGTCGCCTACGCCGACCGCGCCATCGCCTACACCGAGGCGCCCGACACGCTCCGCGGCCTCGCCAAGCAGCGCTTCCGCTGGAGCTTCGGCACCCTCCAGTGCATGTGGAAGCACCGCGACGCGTTCCTCCGCCCGCGCTACGGCTCGCTCGGGATGGTCGCCATGCCTAACGTCTGGCTCTTCCAGCTCGTCTTCGCCGCGATCGGGCCGGTGGCGGACCTGATGTTCGTGCTGAGCCTCCTCTCGGTGTGGGTCAACAAGGTCCAGCACGGCGCGACCTACGCGCTCGTCAACCTGCGGCAGATCCTCATCTACTACGCGGTCTTCCTCGTCGTCGACTGGCTCGCCGCGGTGCTCGCCTTCCTTATGGAGCCGGGCGAGGACAAGCGACTCACGTGGCTCATCTTCCTCCAGCGCTTCGCGTACCGGCAGGTGATGTACTGGGTCGTGGTGCGCTCGTTCGCCGCGGCGCTGCGCGGCCGCGTCGTCGGCTGGGGCAAGCTCGACCGCACCGGCACGGTCACGGTGCCGGGCGCCGGCGGCGACGGCCGGCGCTGGTGGCAGTGGTGGCGCTCGCGGCCGCGCGCCGCGTGACCACGGCGGTGGACCGCTGCGGGGCGACCGCTGCGGCGTGACCGCTGCGGCGTGACCGGCGCGGCGTGGCTACCTTGAGCGCATGACAGCGCCGTCAGCTCCTCCGCCCCGACCCGCGGCGGCCGGCCCGACAGGCGGCCCGCCACCGGCCGGCGCGCGGCGACGGGGCGGGGCGTCGGACGGCGCGACGCCGCCGGGCGGGGGCCGCGCGACGGACGCCGCCGTCCGCCCCACGGTCACCCCGGCCGCCGAGGCGCAGCTCGCGGAGCGCGCCCGATGGATCGGGCCGACGATCGCCGTCGTGCTCTTCGCGGCCGCGCTCGTCGTGCTCCAGCGCGAGCTGCGCGCGTACCGCTTCGCCGACGTGCTCCGCGCGTTCCACGCGATCCCCGGCTCGCGACTCGGCGCCGCGCTCGCGTTCACCGCGCTGAGCTACGCCGTGCTCCCCGGCTACGACGCGCTCGCACTCGCCTACGTGCGGCGTCAGCTTCCGTTCCGGCGCGTTGCGTTCGCCTCGTTCCTGTCCTACGCCATCTCGCACACGCTCGGCTTCCCGGTGCTCACCGGCGGCGCGGTGCGGGTGCGGTTCTGGAGCGCGTGGGGGCTCTCGACGGGCGAGATCGCGCAGGCCGTCAGCTTCGCCGGCTTCGCGTTCACGCTCGGCATGGTGCTCATGGCCGGCGTCGTGTTCGTGGCCGCGCCCGCGGAGATGACGCAGCTGCTGCACCTGCCGTTCGCGTCGCTCCGTCCGGTGGGGGTCGTGCTGCTCGCGCTCGTCGGCGCGTATGTCGCGTGGAGCGTGGCGAGCGCCGCGCGCGGCGGGCCCGCCCCGTCCGCGTACGGCCGCCGAGGCGCGGACGCCCACGCCGCCTCCGGCGAGGCGGCCGACGCCGAGGCGGCCGAGGCCGCGGACGCAGGCGGCCCGGCGCTCGTCGCCTCGCCAACCGCGGGCGCCGGGCTCACCCCGGTATTCCCCGTCCGCTCGGCCGGCGCCGATACCGCGGTCGACCCATCGGTCCTCTCCGACACGACCCCGCTCTCGCTCGACGCCGTCGCGCGTGACCGCGCCCACGACGGCGCCCGCGAGGGGCGCGGGCGTGCGAGCACGATCGGCCGCGTGCGCATCGGCGGGTGGGCGTTCCCGGTCCCGGCGCCGCGGCTCGCCGTGTCCCAACTCGTGCTCGCCGCGGTCGACTGGACCGTCGCCGGGGCGGTGCTCTGGGCACTCCTCCCGCACGGGGCGGACGCCGGGGCCGTGCCCTTCCTGCCGTTCCTCGGCGCGTTCCTCCTCGCGCAGTTCGCGGGCGTGCTGAGCCACGTGCCCGGCGGGCTCGGCGTGTTCGATTCCCTGGTCGTACTGCTGCTCGGCCGGTACGTGCCGGGCGCGCAGGTCCTGGGCGCGCTGTTCGCCTACCGCGCCATCTACTACCTCGTCCCCTTCGCGACCGCCGTCGCCGCGTTCGGGATGTACGAGACGCGCTACGTCACGCAGCGCGGCGCGCTCGCCGCCGTGCGCGGCGCGCGCGTCGTCGGACGGGTCGGGCCCGCGGTCGTCCCGGCCGCGCTCAGCTTCGCCACCTTCGCGGCCGGCGCCGTGCTCCTCGTCTCGGGCGCGACGCCGTCGCACCGCACGCGCGTCGCCGTGCTGCACACCGAACTTCCGCTCGGCGTCATCGAGTTCTCGCACCTCGCCGCCTCGCTCGCGGGCGCGGCGCTGCTCGTCGTCGCGTGGGCCGTCCGCCGCCGCCTCGACGCCGCGTGGGGGGTTGCCGCGGCGCTGTTAGGCGTCGGCATCGTCGGCTCGCTCCTCAAGGGGCTCGACTACGAAGAGGCGATCGTCCTCGCCCTCGTCCTCGCCGCGCTGCTCCCGAGCCGGAAGGCGTTCTACCGCAAGGCCGCGCTGATGAGCGAGTCGTTCACCCCCGGGTGGACGGTCGCGGTCGCGCTCGTGCTGGGCATCTCGGTCTGGCTCGGCTTCTTCTCGTACAAGCACGTCGAGTATTCGAACGACCTCTGGTGGCGCTTCACCGTGCGCGGCGACGCGCCGCGCTTCCTGCGCGCGACCGTCGGCGCCGCGGGCGGGCTCCTCCTCTTCGGCCTCGCGCGGCTGCTCCGTCACGCCCCCGCCGACCCCGACCCGCCCGCTCCCGCCGACCTCGAGCGCGCCGCCGCCGTCGTCCACACCGCGCCCAACACCGAGGCCAACCTCGCCCTCCTCGGCGACAAATCGCTCCTCTTCTCCGCCAGCGGCAACGCCTTCGTCATGTACGGCGTGGCCGGCCGCAGCTGGGTCGCGTTAGGCGACCCCGTCGGCCCGGTCGACGAGCACGCCGAGCTCGCGTGGAACTTCAAGGAGGCCGCCGACGAACACGGCGGCTGGCCCGTGTTCTACCAGGTGAGCGTCGACCACCTGCCGCTCTACATCGACCTCGGGCTCACGCTCCTCAAGCTGGGCGAGGAGGCGCGCATCCCGCTGCCGAAGTTCTCGCTCGACGGCGGGGCGCGCAAAAGCATGCGCCGCATCGTGAACGCGGTCGACAAGACCGGCGCGCGCTTCGAAGTCGTCCGCCCCGAGCAGGTGCCCGCCCTGCTCCCGGAGCTCCGGCGCGTGAGCGACGCGTGGCTCGCCAACAAGCGCGTCCGCGAGAAGGGCTTCTCGTTAGGCTACTTCGACGAGCGCTACCTGCGCCACTTCCCGACGGCCCTCGTCCGCGCGCCGCGCCGCGACGGCGGCGACCGCACGGGCGACGAGATCGTCGCCTTCGCCAACCTCTGGCTGGGCGCGGAGAAGCGCGAGCTGTCGATGGACCTCATGCGCTACTCCCCCGAGGCGCCCGAGAGCGTCATGGAGTACCTCTTCCTCCAGCTCATGCTCTGGGGCAAGGCGCAGGGCTACGCGGAGTTCAACCTCGGCATGGCCCCGCTCTCCGGCTTCGAGAGCCGCTCCCTCGCCCCACTCTGGATCCGCGCCGGCGCGCTCGTTTACCAGCACGGCGAGAACTTCTACAACTTCCAGGGCCTCCGCCGCTACAAGGAGAAGTTCGACCCGGTGTGGGAGCCGCGCTACCTCGCGTCCCCCGGCGGCCTCGCGCTCCCGCGCATCCTGGCCAACGTGACCGCGCTGATCTCGGGCGGGCTCAAGGGCGTGGTGGCCCGGTGAGCGGCGCCGCCCTCGGGACGACATCTTTGCCTGCGATGCCTCGCCTGCTCCTCCCGTTGGTCGCCGCCCTCGCGGCAACGCCCCTCGCCGCGCAGCCCCCCGCCGCGCCCGACGTCCGCGACCTCCCCCTCGTCGAGGTCCCGGCGGCAACGCCAACGCCGGCCGCCTCCCCCCTCGCCGCGCGCAGCGTCGCCATCCTGATTACCGGCGACGGCGACTGGGCGGCCATCGACAAGGGCATCGCGGGCGCCGTCGCCCAGGGCGGTGTCCCCGTCGTCGGGCTCAAGGCCCGTGCCTACCTCGAGCACGGAAAGCGCAACGCCGACGGCCTCACGCGCGACGTCGAGCGCATCGCGCGCGCCTACATGACCCGCTGGGGCCGCGACCGTGTCGTCCTCCTCGGCTTCTCCCGCGGCGCCGACTACGCCCCGTTCATCGTCAACCGCCTCGCCCCCGACGTGCGCGACCGCCTCGCCCTCGTCGGCATGTACGGCGCGGAGCAGAACGCGAGCTTCGAGTTCCACTTCCTCGACCTGTTCACCGACCAGCACCGCGCCTCCGACATCCCCGTCGCCCCCGAGCTCGCGCGCATGGCCGCCCGCCCCGGCGTCCGCGCGTTCTGCGTGTACGGCAACGACGAGAACGACTCGGCCTGCAAGAACGCCCCCGACACGCCGGCGCTGCACAAGATCGCGCGCGGCGGCGCGCACCACTTCGACAAGAACTACCCCGGGCTCGGCCGGCTCGCGCTCGACGAACTCGCGCGTACGGAGCCCACGCGCACCGAGGCCGCGCGGTGAGCCGCGGCCCCGTCGCCCGCGTCGTGCCGCATGAAGCGCGCGACGGAGCCCAGGTCCCCTGCCCGCTGGCGCTCACCCTCGCGCGCCGCCTCCGCGACTCGCGCGACGAGCTCACCGCGCGCTGGCTCGAGCGCATCTCCCACCGCGTGACCCTCGACGCCAACCGCGTCTTCCCCACCGACGAGCTGCTCGACCACGTCCCGCTCCTGGTCGCCGGCGTGGCCGACTACATCGAGAGCCCCGGCGCCGCGGTACAGGCCGACTCGTCGGTGATGGCCAAGGCGATGGAGCTCGGCGCGCTCCGCCACGCGCAGGGCTTCGACGCCTACGAGGTCCTCAAGGAGTACGAGATCCTCGGCGGGATTCTCTACGCCTACCTCACGACCATCGTCGACGAGATCCCGGAGGAGTGCTCGCGCGCCGAGCTGTTCGTCTGCGCGCACCGCGTGTTCCACGCGGTCACGCTCATCCAGCAGGCGACGACCGTGCAGTTCCTGCAGAACACGACCGAGCGCCTGCAGGAGCGCGACGAGCGGCTCCGCGCCTTCAACCGCACCCTCGCCCACGAGTTCCGCAACCGCATCGGCGCGGCCTCCGGCGCGGCGCAGTTGTTAGGCATGATCGAGCTCCCCGACGCTGACCGCCGCGCGATGGCCGACGTCGTCGTCCGCAACGTCGACGGCATGCGCGCCACGCTCGAGAACCTGCTCGAGCTCTCGCGCATGGGCCAGGCCGACACGCGCCAGCAGCGCCACGTCCTGCTCCCGCGCGCCGCCGCCGAGGCCGCGCGCTCGCTGCGCGACTTCGCCGCCGCGCACCGCGTCGAGGTGCGGGTCGAGACGCTGCCCGACGTCGAGGTGAGCGCCGCCGCCGTGGAACTCTGCCTCACGAACCTCGTCTCGAACGCGGTCAAGTACGCCGACCCCGCCAAGCCGGTGCGCTGGGTCGTCGTCGAGGGCGAACTCGCCTCCGACGCGGACGAAGGCCGCGAGGTCATCATCCGCGTCCGCGACAACGGGCTCGGCGTGCCCGAGGCGCAGCGCGAGGGCCTCTTCCGCCGCTTCTTCCGCGCCCACGAGCACTCGGCCTCGCACGTCGAGGGCACCGGCCTCGGGCTCAGCATCGTCCGCGAGACGGTGCGCGCGTTAGGCGGCCGGGTGTGGGCCGAGTTCCCCGAGGTCGGGACGGTGTTCGCCTTCGCGCTCCCCGCCCGCCGCGGCGCGGACCGCGCGGCCGCCGACGCGCCCCCACACGCCGGCGGCGCGCCCGAAACGTGAGCGCGCTCGAGTGGCGCTGTGCGCCGTTCGCCGACCTTACCGTCGCCGATCTGTACGCCGCCCTGCAACTCCGCTCGCTCGTCTTCGTCGTCGAGCAGACCTGCCCGTTCCTCGACGCCGACGGCGACGACGACCGCGCCTGGCACCTGCTCGGCCGGCGCGCCGACGGCGCGCTCGCCGCCTACGCGCGCCTCTTCGCCCCCGGCGTGAAGTACGCCGAGGCCTCCATCGGCCGCGTCGTCACCCACCCCGACGCGCGCCGCACCGGCGCGGGGCGCGCGCTCGTGGCCGAGGCGGTCCGCACGTTAGGCACCCTCGCCCCCGGCGCGCCGGTGCGGATCGGGGCGCAGAAGTATCTCGAACACTTCTACGCCGGATTCGGCTTCGTGCGCGACGGCGACGATTACCTCGAAGACGGCATCGTGCACCTGGAGATGGTAAAGGGCTGAGATCGGGGGCCGAGGACCGGGCCCTCGCGACACCCTAATCCGTTAATCCGTCGCCCCCTCCTCCCCAAACACCAGATCATCCACCCCTCCATCCCCCGGCCGCGCCTCGTCGTTCGGCGGCCCCGCCGTCTCCACAATCCGCGCCAACAACGGCGGCGCGAGAAACGTCGTCGCCAACACCATCATCGCCACCGCACTGAACAACGCCGGCGACAACACCCGACTCGCCAACCCGGCCTGCGCGAAGATCAACCCCACCTCCCCGCGCGGAATCATCGCCGCCCCGATCAGCGCCTTCCGCCCCCGGAACCACACCGGCGCGTACCCCGCCGCAAACTTCCCGGCCACCCCCGTCGCCACCAGCGCCGCGCCCACCGCGAGCGTCCGCGGGTCCGCCAGCGTCCGCACGTCCACCGACGCGCCCACCGCCGCAAAGAACACCGGCACGATGAGATGCCCGACCGTCGTGACCGCGTGCTCGACCTCCTCCCGCTGCGGCGTCTCGTGCAGCACCAGCCCCGCCGCGAACGCCCCGATGATCGTCGCCGACCCCGCGCCCTCCGCCAGCCACGCCATCGCGAACGCGAGCGCGAGCCCGAGCGCGACCAGCGTCCCCGGCGCCCGCACCCGCGCGAGCAGCCCGAACAGCGGCGGCACCACGAGCCGGCCTAACACCAGCGCCCCCGCGATGAACCCCGCCGCCACCAGCGCCGTGCGCGCGACCATCCCGACCCCCACCCCCACCCCCGCCGCCGCGGCCCCGACCACCGCGAGGATCACGAGCCCGACGACGTCGTCGAGCACCGCGGCGCCTAACACGATCTGCCCCTCGGGCGTTTCCAGCTGGCCCAGGTCGCTCAGCACCCGCGCCGAAATCCCGATCGACGTCGCAGAGAGCGACGCGGCGGCCACCGTCGCCGCGATCGGCGAGAGCCCGAGCGCGATCGACGCCGCGTAGCCGAGCGCGCACGGCAGCGCGACCCCAACCAACGCCACCGTCGTCGCCGCGCCCCCCACGCGCACGAGCGCGCGCAGGTCCGTCTCCAGCCCGATCTCGAACAGCAGCACCAGCACGCCCAACTCCGAGAGCGCGTGCAGCACCGGCTCCGTCGGATCGAGCACGCCGAGCAACGAGCCGCCGAGCAGTACGCCCGCCACGAGCTCGCCCAGTACCGCCGGTTGTCCGAAGCGCTGGGCGAGGGCCCCGAGCAGTTTGGTCGCGACGAGGAGCGCGACGAGCGTGCCGAGCAGGTGGTGCATGGGCGGAAGGGTAACCCCTCCCGGTGGCACCACCCACCCTGGTTTCCGGCGCGGTCAGCGCGTGCGCGGAACCCCGATCCGCGACGGCGCGACCGGCGCGTCCAGCGGCCCGCGACCGAGCACTCCACCCGTCGCGGACGTACCACCGTTCGTCGGCGAGACGTCGCGCGGCGTACCGGACGCGGGCGGCGCCGACGCCGCCTCACGCGCGCCATCCCCGTTCCCGTCCCCGTTCGCCGGGCCGCCGTCGCCCAACACATTCGCACGCGTCACGAGCTGCGCGGCGAGCACCGTCTGGATCACCCCCGTGATACTCTGCGTCGCGGAGTCCGGCGCGCCGCGCCCGTCGCTCGAGATCGTGACGAGCTTCGCCGCCGCGAGCGCACGCGCGATCGCCGGCGCGACCTGCGGCACGAGCTCGATCTGGCGATAGCGGAAGTACGCCTCCCCGCCCGCCTGGATCGCCTCGTTCACCTTGTGGATGCTTTCCGCCGTCGCGGCCGCGACCGTCGTGATGCGGATCGCCTCTGCCTGCGCCGCCGCCTGCGCCTCGATCCGCACCCGCTCCGCGTCCGCGCGCGCCTGCGCGATCTGCGTCGCGTCGAGCTCCGCGGTGCGCTGCACCGCGAGCGCATCCTGCTTCTTCGCCTCCGCCTGCGCGATGAGCGCGGCGTTCGCCGCGCGCGTCTGCTCCAGCTCGCGCTGCTTGTCGCTGATCGCGCGGTCCGCGTCGAGCTGCGCCTCGCGCGCGCGCCGGGTCTGGTTCGCCGCGACGATCTCCGCATTCGCCTGCGCCTCGGCCGCGCTCTGCCGCCGCCGCGCGTCGGCGACTTCGCTCTGCACCACCTTGATGTTGAGCGAGTTGAAGATCAGCCCCAGGTCGGTGAGCTCGCGCGAGCACGCCTTGCGGATGATCACCGCGAGCGGATCGTCGTCGTCCTCGACCGCCGCGACCGCCCCCGCCGCCGACGGGACGACCTCGACGCCCCCCATCGGAGCGAGCGCACCGCCGCCGCCCGCGCTGATCATGACCGGCGCGACCGCCACTGGCAACGTCCGCACCGGCGCCGTCTTCGCGGAAAACAGCTGGTCGTGCGTGAGCAGGTTGATCGCCCGACGCCCCGACGACGACAGCAGGTCGGTGAGCGTGCTCACCTGGTCGCCCTCGCCCTTCGAGAAAAAGCGATTCGCGGCCGTCTTGATGAGCGCGTCCGTATCACCGACCGAGACGATCGCGCTGGCAAGCACGCGCACCTTGATCGGGCGCGGCGTGCCGCCCTCGTCCACGTCCGCGGTCTGGTCGGTGATGTCGAGGTCGACGTTGATGACCTTCGAGGAAATCGTCGTTCCCGTGGTGAGCAGCGGGATCTCCTTGCTCTTGCCGGGCCCGCGGTAGATCACCGTGCCGCCGTGCAGCCAGCTGACGAGCCGGATCTCGCCCGCCTCGACGTTGCGCAGGAACGACGCGACGACGAGCGGCACGAGCAGGAACACCGCCGCGAGGACGATCAGAATGACGATCGTAGAGGACAACATGGGGGAGGCCGTTGGAAGGGAGAAACGTACCGTTCGAACTGTTAGGCAGGTCCGGCGACCGACACGGTGCAGCGGTTCCGCTCCGCGTCGACCGCCTCCACGCGCAGCCGGTCGCCCGCGCGCACGCGCCGCGTCCGGTCCTCGGGGCGCAGCCGGCCGAGCAGCTGGACGACCTGCCCGTCCAGCTCCAGCGCGACCAGCCCCTCGCCGCGCGCGTCGAAGCCGCTCGCCGCGTGCGCGTGGTCGTACAGCGCGGTCTCCAGCGTCTGCGCGGGGTTGGACGCAAACCGCTCCGTGAAGCGCCACATCGGCGCGACCGCCGCGCGCTCGAACAGCACGCCGAGCACGAGCGCCGCCGCGGCGAGCGGCAGCCCGCCGTGCAGCACGGGCCGAAGCAGTAGCCCTGCCGCCCCCAACCCGAGCAGCACCGCGAACACCACCCGCGGCGACGCGAGCGCGAGCAGCAGGTCGCGCCCGGCGCCCCCCGCGTCGCGCTGCCCGTGCCGCGCGTGGTGCCCCCGGTGCGCGGCGTGACCGTGGTGGGCGTGATGGCCGCCGGCGCCGTGGTGCCCCAGGGCGCCGACCGCCATCACCGCCAGCCCGGCCACGCCGAGCACGAACGCGATCAGAAAGAAGTCCATCGTCGACAGCGCCTTACGGCTTCTGCCCGGGCATCTGGATCATCGGCAGCGCGCCGCCCGACACCGTCGGCAGCTGCCCGTTCCACTTGGAGATCATCTGCGACTGCACCAGCGTCGGCGTGATGCTCCGCGCGAGCAGCTCGTTGGCCTTGGCCTGCGCCTCCGCCTCGGCGGTGATCGCCTTCGCGCGCCCCGCCGCCTTGATCGAATCGCCCTGCGCGTTGAACGTGTTCTTCTGCAGCTCGTTCTGGGCGGTGAGCGACTGCTGCTGCATCACGTTCTTCTGATTGATCGCCTGCATCACCGCCTCCGGCGCCCGCAGCTCGTTCAACGTGAACTGCTTCACGACGATCCCGTACTGCGCGAGCCGCTGCGCGATGAGCATCTGCGTCCGGTTCACCACCTCGGCCTTCTTCGGCCCGATGATGTCGGCGATCTGCTCGCTGCCGATCACCTCCTGCAGCGCCTGGCGAATGGTCTGCTTCACGTAGCCGTGCTGGATGGTGCTGATGTCCGTGCGGAAGGTTTGGTAGAGCTGCGGCACCTTGGTCTGGTCCAGCTCGAACGACATTGAGGCGTCGACCGACAGCGGCTGCCCCTCCTGCGAGTTCACGTTGATCTCGTCGTTCTGCGGCGACCCCTCCGTCGACGCCCGCGTGAGCACGAGCGTCTGCATGAACGTCGGGTACTCCTCCACCGCGGTCAGCAGCGGGTTCCGCAGGTGC
>JAABUZ0100005248.1_pt1 | contig 17152 bp, 21 predicted proteins | sample 5562091 | NCBI WGS metagenome assembly JAABUZ01 (sample SAMN12813069, study PRJNA571459) | rock metagenome | isolation source: Antarctica rocks | place: Antarctica: Victoria Land, Linnaeus Terrace sud | collected 2015-12-21
CCTGCGCGAAGTCGTTGGCTTCCTCGTTCGCGTACCAGCGCCGCAGAAAGTCCGGGTCGGCACCCACGCCGATATGTTGCACGAGGCCAAGCTGAAAGTTCTTCTCGCGGAGCAACTGCGTGCGCGTTTTGCTATCGACGCGCCGCGTAACGAGCGTGATACCTACGGCACGCAACATTGGCTGCATAAGGTCTGGCTCACGACTTGAAGGATCCGCGAGCAGTTCTACCGTAAGCTGTTGCCCGTGCAGGAGGGAACGTGCCTTTTCCACGTCGAAAGGGTAGGCGTGGATCGCGGGATTGAACCACGGTGACTCTGGAGGCACAGCACCGACCCCGGCAATGACCGGCGCTTCTTTGGTGATCGTCTGCGCGATCTTCGCGCGGTCCAGCGCATACGCGATTGCCTGCCGCACTTCCACGTTGTCCAGGGGGGCGCGTTCGGTGTTGACAGCCAGCCGGACGACGGAAAGGGGTTGTGTCTCGAACACCTTCACCTTGGGGTTGTCCTTGAACACGTCGGCAACAGAGGCATCGGTGGCCAGTGCCAGGTCCAGTTGTCCTTGCTGGAGCGCCTGGATCGTCGTCTCGGCGGGCGTATTGAGTTGCTGGTATTCCCGCACGATTACCTTGCCCTTGAAGTAGGCGGGGTTGACTTTGAGACGGTAGGCGCCCTCGGCAGAGCGATACTCCGCCAGCGTAAACGGGCCGCTGCCGACGCTGGCATCGGTGGCGTCATACGTGTTCGGGTCTTCCACGCGCGACCAGATATGCTTCGGGATGATGGGCAGCACACCGGCGATGTCGTCCAGAAACGGCGCATACGGCTGTGTGACGCGTACGCGGACGTTTGTCGGCGTCAATACATCGGCGCCCTCCACCATCGCGGTGCTCATCCATCGGAAGGGGTGGCGCGCGTAATAGTCGAACGAGAATGCGACGTCGTCCGCCGTTAATGGCTGGCCATCGTGCCACCTGGCCCCCGCCGCAAGTGTGAAGGTGTACGAGCGGCCGTCAGGCGCTGCCTCCCAGCCCGACGCAAGCCACGGAATTGTGCCGTGTTCGTCTTTCCATGTGAGTGTGTCATAGAGAAGGGTGAGCATGACCGCGCCCCCCGGGCCAGCGGTAGAGACGCGAAAGGGTGTCAGCACACCCACATCAGCCCAGGCCGCGCGTATGATCGGCGCGGATTGAAGACCAGCCGTCGGGGTGGTAGCGGCATCTGTGGTCGGCACGGACGGTGCGCCTGTCGCGGGTTGCACGCGCGGGGTGGGGGACGAAGCACGGGGCTGGGTGCCACATCCCGCGCCAGAGAGCAGCATGAGCAGGGCCCCGCACACGGCGCGGCGCGGGACGCGATGTCTCACATCGCTGGTCTGCACGTCAGCGCGCCGTATGGATCTGCGCATGCTGCGTCCGGCTCCTGTCGTGAAACGTGTGGCTAGACCGTCTGGTTCGCTAGCTTCACATGATACCGCGCTGTCGTGACCGCAAGCGTCTCGCCGCACCGCCGATTAGACCGTCTGGTTGGCAATGGTCAGATGATACCGCGAGTAACGTTCCAGGTTGTGCAATTGCCGTTCGCTCAGCACTTCACACACCCAGCCCCAGTGCAGCGACACCCAGTCACCGAGTTGTGCGTCATCCACGAAGCCGCGGCCATCGATCTGGCGCATCACCCGTTCCTCGCGTGGTGGGTCGAGCACGAGCTTGCCTTCGTGGAGCACCAGCGGCTGCCGCATGACCACAAGATCCGCGCCTTCGTGCCGACTGACGACCCCCCAGCTGACCCGGCAGTTGTCCAGCGTCGAAAGCGTCGCCGCGAGTTCGCCAACTTTGCTATGGACGTCGAGCACATGGAAACTGTGGTGCGGGCGTGCTCCCGCGGGTGCCTTACCCAGCACGAGTTCCCGCGTCCTTCCCTGGAGTTGTTTGCCGAAGCGTTCGAGCAGCGAGTCGTAGAGCTGTCGTACCTCCACGCCTTCGAGCAACTCATTGCCGATCCAGTACGCTTCGACCACGCGCGCGTCGAACGGGTCCTGGATCCCGTTAGCCCGGGCAATGAGCTGGAGGTACGGAAGTGCGCCCGAGAAGCGCCGCAGTAACTGTGTAAGGCCGCCATCGGAGACCCCCTCAACAGCGTAATCGAAGAGGGCCTGGTTGTCGTCACCGCCGCAATAGTGGAGGCGGTTGGGCATAAACCCGTAGCGTACAAAGCGGAGCGTACCGCTCAATGGCGCCGCGCGACGAGGCGTGACGACCACTCCCTCGACGCCGAGCAGAACGCCGGGGCGCGTTGCGTGTGCGAGCGATGGCGAGTCAGCGGCAACACGTGCATCGTCAGGCATAGGAAGCCTCCGCTTCGTTCATCATCTGGCCGATCTCCTCGAACATTGCGATAAGTGCTTCTGCTTCCGTTTCATCGATGACGCTGAGCACGAGTCCGCGATCCATAAGGACATAGTCGCCTACTGATACGTCGGGATGGAGGGTACTACTGGCAGTGACGCGCTCGCCACCGTGAAGTTCCAGTTCCACGTCCTCTCCGTGGAGCGCAACGACCCGCGCGGGAAGGGCAATGCACATGCGAAATTCCTCCTGGGGCAACAACCAGTAGTACTGCGACTAGGACGTGTGCGTCCCACGCGGTTCGAAGACGGCGCCCGGTGCGTGCCTTACATCGTCTTGATTTTGATGTACCGCATGATGTCGGGCAGGAGGGCGTAGATGGCGGCTCCGGCGGCAACACTACCGAGAATGAGGACGAGTCCCTTATTTGCCAGCATGATCGATCTTCCTCTCCATCTTAAATAGCCACACCGGGTCCGGCCGGGGCGGCAAGTCGAAGCTCATTGAGCAGGGCTTCAATGCGAGCGGCGGCCACCGGGACGGCGGCAGCCACAGGTGCGCTGAGTTCCATCGACTCGTCGTCGAACGTCGCCGGTTCGCACCCCACGACGAGGACGCGGCGGAGATGCCCGTCGAGTCGGCGAACAAGACGAAAGACCGACTCCGGGTCCATACGATGCGCGTCCATATGGGGTTGGTTGTCCTCGGCACCTTCCTGGTTGGCGTCGTCACCGTTGGTGTCGGCTTCGATAATGTAGATAGTGCCCGGTTCACCGCCGCGTGGCGTGGCATCGACGAGGATAGACACGTCGTAGTCGTCGAGCAACGCGTAGGCCAGGTCGAAGCCACGAATCCCGAAATCTTTCATGGTGACGCCGTCGGGAAGGGGGCGTTTTTCGAGCAGACGCACGACCTCAACGCCGAATGCATCGTCGCACAGAAAGATATTGCCGATGCCCGCAACGAGGATGCGAGGAGATGTCATAGCGTCTCACGTTTCGGGGCATCCCGCAGTTCCAGCGGCTCGATCTCTGTCATGGAAAAGAAGAAGCGGTGACCCGGCATGCGCATCGTGCCGAACTCCTTGCCAGGGTCGTCGTCCACCGTCACCGCAACATAGATCTTATCTTCGAAGTCTTGCTCGATAGAGTCAATGGTCGCGATTTTGCCGACGAGCGCGAGGTCCAGAATATCGGCGCGACCACCGGGCCGGAGCCAGACGCGGTCGCCGGGACGCACTTCGTGGGCGCCCCACCGTGCCGACTGGCGTTTCGTTGAACCGCCGACGGAATCAGGGGCGTCGTCCCACCACGGTTGCATGTCATTCACACCGGGCCCGATTGCACCGAAGCCCGGGGCAACGAGATCGGTATCAGCGCCCATCCCACCGGCGATGCCCTCCCGCTCCTGTGGGAGTGGAGACGTGCTGGTAGCCAATCCATGTGTCAACGGCGGCGCGTCTTGCTCCTGTCCCCGGGGGGCACGGATGCCGCCGTGCATTTGCAGGAACTGTTCGGCGGTGAGGGACTCGGTGCGGTCGAGCAATGCTCGCGTCCGCGTGTCAGCTGAGCGCATCTCGTCCTTTTCGTCGTCGGTCATCGCAAGAATTCTCAGACTCAAGATCTCGTCGATCTCCGCGCTGTCGAAGAGATCACCGTGACTCTCCGGCGCGATCTGCGGATAGTCTTCGAGAATGATGGGTGACGACAGGACGGCGTCTGTTGCTCCGGTTGGTCCCACCATGACGGGCCACGTGCCGATGTTGCGACAGGTCGCAGCATGCACACGGACATCCTCGGGCGGGTCGGTCTGGGAGATGAACGCGCCGTGCTCGATCGCCAGGACGGTGTGCGTGGAGAGAAACGCCTGCTTTTGTGCCATGGCGCGGTTGGCTTCATGGACAGGCATAGGGGTTGTATTCGTGACGCGCACCGTGATCCGGAACAGATCATCTTCGAGGTGGTGGGCCTGGACCACGACGTCGCCTTGCAGCAGGTCGTGCTCGCGGACAATGACCGCGGTGATACCACCCGCTGGCGCCTCAACTGGTTCGACGGAGCGGCCAGGCGCAATGTGGAGAACGCGGCGTCGCTCACCGCTCGCCAGATCAGGGACGGCCAGCTGTTCGAAGGCGATGTCGCGCTCGGTGGCCTCTTCCCACGACTGATAGGTCGTGTCCCCGATACGCAACGATGGGACAGGACGAAGCTCCGGTTCACCAGCAGATGGCAGGTGGTCGAGCGGTTCGGGAAGCGCTCCCACCGTTCTGGTGACGAGCTGCAAAAACCGGACGTGTACAGACAGCGTCGTCAATTCGGTCGCACGGCACAGGCACTCCGTCTGCATGATGCACGGATCGCTTTCGCCGTGCTGCTCGCTGAACTGCCAGGGGTAGATGCCGCCAAAAGTCCAGCGCTGCTGATTTTTGACCGTGGACGGGCGGTAGGGATATAGGACGTACCCCTCGTACAGGACGGCGTGGACGATGCGATCAATGTCTTCACGGATCATCGCAGCACCGCTTCACCAGACGCGTTCAGAAGCGAATCGATGAGATGATCCCACGTCGGTACGCCCTGACGTGCCTTATACCGGTAAAGCCGGTCGAACACGTCTCTGGATAGGCAGAGCCACGCCATGTCAGGATAGTAGTGGTCCATCAACTCTTTCCAGATGCGGACCGGGAGGCGGTACGTGGCTTCCGTGCTCCATGGGATCTGTTCCACCTGGATTCCTGATTCGCTCTCATAAAACACGGTGCCACTAAAGAGAAATTCTAGCGGGACGACTCCTTCGTCAAGGGCATAGAAATACTTTGCCGCCGCCAGATTCATATCGTAGCTACAGGGAACCGGGAGATCGATCACGCAACTGCCGGTAAATGGACGGGCAGCTGCGCTGGCGTGTGTCCACAACATCGTTCGCAGCGTCTCGCCCCAGCGGGAAGGTTCGCCAAACAGGTCAAGCAACCGCTCGTGGTCGTGGACGTCGTAGCTCCGTCGCACCACATTGATCTGGATCTGGCTCTGGAGCGCGATGCCCTGGACGGTCGCACCGTCCGCTTCCGTGACCTGCAGTTTAAACACCAGCGTGGGCGTTGCCGCGTGTTCGAGCACCTCCACGCCCTGGACGGTAAACGTCAGGTCACGCACCGTCAGACCTCCGTCTGGTCGTCGCGCGGGCATCCAGTCCTTCAAAAAACAACGTAATGCGTTGCCACACTTCATGGCCACCCGAGAGACCCTGCCAGAAGTAGCGCGTGATGCCCACAAGCTCGTAGCAGGTGTCGATAGGAGCGAGATAATAGCCGCGTGCGCCGCTGGTTCGATTGACAAGCAGTGCTTCGACATCGGGCTCCATATCGCGAAGTACCGGATTCTGCGCGAGCAACTCGTCCCACGAGTCAGGCGGAATGAATGCTTCCGCGGCGCCTGCGGGGCTGGGGTAGAAGGCAACAGGGCCCTCGGTGGTCGTCGTGGTGCAGAGAAACGCCATACTGACGGGGATAGCAAAACCGGTCCAGAGCAGGTCGGGCATCTGGAAGTCGGTCAACGCAAGGAGGCGACGGGGCACCTTTCGGTACTTGGTGCCCGTCGGTGTATCAAACAGGATCGAACAGGCATCGCACGAACACATCACCTGGCGGTGGGCCGGGTCAAAGAGATGCGGATGCACCGACCGAATTCCGGCGCCGCACAGTTCACAGCGTTCGAGTGGTTGCGGTTTACGGACAAACCGCCGCAGGACCGAAACGGCACTATCGGCGGAGCCATCCATCGGGAGCGAAAAGCCTGGTTTGGCGTCGCTCATGATCGTCGCGCCGGGGTCGCCACGCGGACATGGCCAGCTTCCTCGAGCAATGGGAGCGGGTCGAGCATAATCTGGCCGTCTTGCAGGCACCGTCCCGCGTGTACAAGATCGTAGGCACGCGAGCACGAGGTACAGATCAGTTCAGATCCCATCATGCGTGCGTCGCCAAGCGTCTTGCCGCAGCCGCTACAGGTGCTGCGGTAGGCGAAGAGTGACTCGTCCACCCGGCAGAGGAGGAGGGACAGGCCCTCCACTTCTGCCATCCGTGTTTCGCCCTTGACAGGCAAACGCACGTCACCCAGATCGGTCCACGCGGTCGAGGCGCCGGGAGGCCGCTGCGTCATCAACGAGTCGAGTGACACAAAGCCGATCGGCGGGAGTTGTGTCGCCGGGGCAGGAGCGAGGCCATCGACCTCAATGCCTGCGCTATCGGGCGCATGCTCGTTGATGGCCTTTTCGATGGCGAGTTTCAGAGTCATGAGAGATGACGGGCATCCGTGGCAGCTCCCCTCGAGACGCAGCTTTATGACTCCGTCTTCGACGTCAAGAAGCTCCACATTGCCCCCGTGCGACTGCAGGTACGGACGCACGCTTGCAAGGGCAGCCCGCACCCGTTCCTCCAGAGGAACGGGGTGCAGGCCGTGGAGGAGCAGGAGGCTCGCCACAAGGTCATCCTGACCGAAGTCGGTCAGCAGTTGCGGCGCTGGCGCGCCCGATGTTACCACGATTTCGAGCATACGGTCGATGCCCGCCGCGTGGAACTCAAGGATGGCCGCGATGGCTTCCTCGGCTACGGCCCTCGTCTCTGGATCGCCGTGTTCTGCGATCCGTTCGACGAGGGTTTCGATGTGGTCCATCCGCTGTCGAAACTCGTGGTCAGCGATCATTGACATGGTTTTTCGACCTTCAGCCCGCATGGGCGGCTACGAATGGTGTGCACCCAACGTCGGTACGTGCAGCGTCTCGACGGTCTTGCCCTTGCCGAGATACATGTGAACGCCGCAGGGAAGGCACGGATCGAAGCTGCGCACGGTGCGCATAATGTCGATGCCCTTGAAGTTCTCTGGACCGTTCTCCTCGAAGAGCGGAGTGTTTTGCACCGCATCCTCATATGGCCCTGGTGTCCCGTAGCTATCGCGGGGGCTCGCATTCCAGGGCGTGGGCGGGTACGGGTGGTAGTTCGCAATTTTGCCCTTGCGGATGACCACGTGGTGCGACAGCACGCCGCGGACGGCCTCGTGGAAGCCGCAGCCAATCGCCTCGTCGGGCACCTTGAAGTCACGCCAGGTCTTGGTATTGCCCGCGTGCAGTTCCTTCAGCGCCTGCTCCGCGAAGTGGAGGGCTGCTGCTGCTGCGTAGGCCTGGAAATAGGTGCGAGCGCGATTCCGTTCCAGGGTGTTGCTCCACTTTGGAATCTTCCACTCGAACTCGGTTTCTGGCATCGTCATGGTCTTGGGGAGGTAAATCTTCACGCTGTGCCCCGTGGCCTTGATGTAGCCGATGTCCACGATGCCAGCAAGTGCCGTGGCCCAGAAGCGGGCCAGTGGGCCACCGCCAGTATCGAGCGCCAGGTAGTCGCCGGTCCGCTTGTCGTACCAGCGGGGTGACATCACCCACGTGTAGTTCCCAGCCATGTCGCGCTTCTGTGGCCGTGGCGTGGTGGTCTGGTTCCACGGGTGCCGCTGATCGACCGGGTTGCCCAATGGATCATTCTTCACGAACGTCTCGGCATTTTGCCAGTCGTCGTAGTAGGAACTGCCCAGTAGGATGCGGATGCCCAGGTTAATGTCGACCAGGTCGGTGGTGACCAGTTCACCGTCGACGACCACGCCAGGAGTCACGTACATCGCACGGCCCCATGTGGTCATGTTCTCATACTTGTAGTCGCACACGTCCGGATTCTGGAACGACCCCCAGCAGCCCAGTAACGTCCGCCGTCGGCCCACTTCTTCGTAGCCGGGAAGTGCAGCGTAGAAGAAATCGAAGAGGTCATCGTGCAGAGGAACGACCTTCTTCATGAACTCGACGTACTTCATCAGTCGAACGATGTAGTCGGTGAAGAGTTGCACCGTGGGCACCGTGCCGACGCCACCTGGATACAGAGTGGATGGGTGGACATGGCGTCCTTCCATCAGGCAGAACATCTCGCGTGTCATGCGGCTCATCTGCAGCGTCTCGCGGTAGAATGAGCCGGTGAAGGGGTTGAGCGCGCGCATAATGTCGGCGATGGTCTGGTAGCCATGGATATTCCCGTGCGGCGACGAGGTCCGTTCGGCAAGGTCGAGAACCTTCGGGTTCGTCTCCTTGACCATCTGCTCGCAGTAGTCGACGCCGACGAGGTTATCCTGGAAAATGTTGTGGTCGAACATGTACTCAGCGGCCTCGCCGAGGTTCACGATCCACTCCGCCATATTGGGGGGTCGGACGCCGAACGCCATGTTCTGCGCGTAACAGGCGGTGGTTGCATGGTTATCGCCACAGATACCGCAGATACGGCTGGTGATGAAGTGCGCGTCGCGGGGATCCTTACCCTTCATAAAAATGCTGTAGCCGCGGAAAATTGACGATGTGCTGTGACAGTCCACCACCTGTCTGTTCTCGAAATCGATCTTGGTATAGATACCGAGACTGCCGACAATACGGGTGATGGGATCCCAGTTCATATCGACGGTTTTGCGTGTTTTGACCTCGGAGCTCTGCATGGGTCGGACGTCAATAGCCATGGTGTTGCTCTCCTCCCTATCCGCGTGAATACGAGCGGGGCGTGTAGCCCGTCGTCAGCGGCGGCTCCGCATGCCGCCATTTCGGCTCTTTGTTCAGCGTCTGCTGTGTCACCTTGCGGAGCGAACGGATCGCTGAACCGTATACGCCGCTGACCGTGGACGAGATTTTGCCGCCGGGTGGCTCATCCATGAACGGCATAAACTTGTCGGGGAAGCCGGGCATCGTGCAGCCGATGCAGATCCCACCGACGTTCGGGCAACCGCCGATACCGTTCATCCATCCCCGTTTGGGAACATTGCACTGCACCACCGGCCCCCAGCATCCCAGTTTCACGAGACATTGCGGCGACCCATACTCGGTGGCGAACTGCCCTTGCTCGTAGTAGCCAGCGCGGTCGCACCCCTCATGCACAGTCAGACCGAACAGCCACTTGGGGCGGCCGGCGTCGTCCAGAGGAATCATCGGCGCAAGGCCGGCGACCTGGTAGAGGAGATACAGGAGTGTTTCCATGAAATTGTCCGGCTGCACAGGGCAACCGGGGACGTTGATGATCGGGACGCCAGCCTTCGACTTCCAGTCCCACCCGAGATAGTCCATCAAGCCCATGGCACCGGTGGGGTTTCCGGCCATCGCGTGGATGCCGCCATAGGTCGCACAGGTTCCACAGGCAACGACCGCGAGCGCCTTGGGGGCGAGGCGATCGATCCACTCGCAGGTGGTAATGGGCTGGCCTGTTGCCTTATCGGTGCCGAGCGCAGCCCAGTAGCCTTCGCTCTTAATCTTCTCGTTGGGGATCGATCCCTCGATGACCAGCACGAAAGGATCAAGCCGTCCCTCGTCGGCGGCGTACCAGTACTTCATAAAGTCGTCACCGACTTCGTATGCCAGGACAGGGTTGTGCAGGTTGACCTTGGGCAGCCCGGGGATGGCCCCGAGGAGGACGTCCTCGATGCTTGGCTGCGTCGCCGCCGTGATCGAGACGGAGTCTCCATCACAACTCAACCCTGCGGTAATCCAGAGAATGTCCACTTCCTTGACAGGTGAGGGTCGCTGGGTGCTCCGTCCATAAGGGATAGTGAGTTCCGCCATGCCTACCTCCCGGCTGATCAGGACTCCACGCGAAGACAACCGCAGTTTACACCAGTGCCAGGCGACACTGTGCCAGTCAAGCGCGAAGGATTCTCAAGCGAGCAGCTCGGGGTTGATATGAACACATCTATGGCTGCCACCGACCTTGGGGCTTCCTTGATGCTGGACCACTGCTCTCATCGCGAGGTGCGACGATTATGAAGTGCTATATACTTACCGTGCTTAGCAATTTTTGTCAAATCGTCCGCTTAATCACCGTGATTGCCTGCGAATCCTGGCAATTGGAAGCCCCGCTGGGCAGCGTGTGCTTACCGAGGAATGTCGGTGCTTGCTCATGCATGAACTATCGATAGCCCAGAGTATCACGGAGATGGTCTGTGAAACGGCAGAAGGCATGGGCGGCGCTCGCATCGAGGTCGTCCACCTTCGCCTCGGGGTGTTTGCGGGGGTCGTCAAGGACGCCCTGCTGTTCTCGTTTGAGGTTGCCACCGAAGGCACGCTGGCGGAGGGAGCGGTGCTCGACATCGAGGAGATTCCGCTCGTGGTCTATTGCGACGCTTGCCAGCGGGAACGTACGCTTCCATGTGCCCAGGCGTTCGTCTGCCCATCGTGTGGCTCGCCAACGCCGGAGGTCAGGCGCGGCCGTGAACTGGAAGTGACCACGATCGAGGTACAGGAGGTGGAAGATGGCCAGCACGACGCGCATCGTCGAGATTCGCCAGCGGGTCTTTGAGAAGAACGACATCCTCGCGCGTGCACTCCGAACGCGGTTTCACGAAGCAGGTGTGCTGGCCATGAACCTGGTGTCCAGTCCGGGGGCTGGTAAGACGGCCTTTCTGGAACGCACACTGCGGGAGCTCGTCGGTGCGTGCCGGGTCGCCACATTGGTGGGCGACCTCGCCACCGAGAACGACGCGCAGCGACTGGCGCGCAGTGGCACGCCGGTGCGTCAGATCACCACGGGCGACACCTGCCACCTGGACGCCAATATGGTGGACCGTGCGCTCGCCGCGTGGAGTCTTCAGGACCTCGATGTGCTGTTTATCGAGAATGTCGGCAATCTTGTCTGTCCGGCAAGCTACGATCTCGGCGAGGAGTGCCGCGTCGTCTTGTTGTCGGTGACCGAGGGTGAGGATAAGCCGCTGAAGTACCCGGCGATCTTCCATAGCGCCGACCTTGCGGTGATCACCAAGATCGACCTGGCCGACGCCGTCGAGTTCGACCGCACGGCGGCCCATGCGAACATCCGCGCCGTGCATCCGGGCATCCCGATCCTCGAAGTGTCCGCACGGTCGGGGCAGGGCATGGCCGACTGGCTGGACTTTGTACGGGCACGACAGCAGACGCGTTCGTCGAGGGTGCATAGCTGATCGGGAGCGCACCGTAACACCGGAAGGATTGCAACAATGCCCGACACCCCCATCCTGTTGCTGGCAGTGCTGGCTGCACTGTGTATGGTTGCCTATGTCGTCGTTCGGACTTGGTGGAGGGGGGTGAAACTCATGTTCTTTCTCTTCGCCACGGTCGTGATTGCGGTTGCTGTGTTTCTCTTTTTCGTAGAGCAACACTGACGGCTACCAGACCAGCCGTCCGCCTTTAAAAAAAAGGGACATCGTGGACGGGTTGATGATGCCTCGCTTCGGTGGTCGGACGGATCGTATGTGGCAGGTTTCATACTCGGTGGCCCATTGGGCTGTGGTTACTGCTCTGAAAAAGTGGATCACAGCCGGGTCGGTACAGCCTCCGACTGCCGTGAAAAAGAACATCGCCGTTTGGTAGATCGAGGGGTGCAGACTGCGTGCCCAGAGGGCACCCGCACCAAAGTACGGCCGACTGCGGTCGGTGCGTTCACTGGTCGCCGGGTTTATCAGGGTTGATGGCCCCGTTGCCGGACGACGAGGTGAGGACGCGGTCATTTTCATCCTCGGTGGCGGCCTGTAGGGCCGTGGCTACTGCGGTGGGATGGCAGAGTTATGGCGACTGCGGTCGCAAAGAGAGGTGCGCCTATTTTCATCCTCTGTGGTGGCCTCTAGGGCAGATGTTACTGTGGTGGATCATGCGACTGGAAACGGGGGAGTTGATGACGCTTCACGGGGTTTTTCGTGTGGAACGGTGGGAGATGAGACCAGTATTATCGGTCAGCAGCTGTCTCCTCGGGTCGCGTGGAGGAGTGCCAGATTGCCTTGTGCGTAGAGACAACCGCTACAGGGGGGATGGCACGGAAACCTTCCTGGCGTATGCTCGACGAGACGACGCTCGCGTTGCTGACCTGCTCGCCATTGACCCGCTTCACGTACCGGTGCTGCCATGATGCTCCGACGAAGCGTCTGTCCGCAATGCCACACTCCTGTCTTGCCGAACGACACGATCTGCCAGGCGTGCGGTGGCCCGTTGGCGCCCGGCACGACGGTTACACCTGACGCAGCACGAGAAATGGCCATCAACTGGCTACAGCGGCGACTTCCATACTGGCGTGGTTGTTGTAGCTGCCTCGTGATGGTTGCCATGTTGCCGATCCTTGCCCTCGCAGTCATCTTCGGCCCCACCCTGTACGACCAGATATCGAGCGGGTATCACATGTCCCTTGTTAAAGCGGGCCATGGGAATGACACGACACACCTCTTCACCACGCGCGGCCGCTGGGAAGTTCAGTACAGCTACGACTGCCAGGGAATTGACAGCCCGGCCATGTGGCTCGAGATTGTTGACGCTACCGGCAAGCGTATTCCCGAGGACGTCCCACAAGCCAGGATAGAGCAGTCTGGGAAAGGGATCATCCATCTGATTACCGCTGGACATGGCGAGTACAGGTGACGTCTACCTGCAAGTGGACCGTCAGGGTGCGCGGGTGAGGCACGACGGGTTGTTCCTTGCCGTCCTGATCCTGGCTGAGCTGGCCCACATCGAGTTGGGCGGTGATGGCGTTGTCGCTGACCGACGGTAGATCATTCTCGTGGGAGCAGTCGTCACGGGCGCGGTTGCCACCTGCGTGGTTGACTCCGTCGATGACGCGGGTTGAGTTGTACACGCAGAACGTGATGGGGTGCTGAATGCTACCACGTCAGGGACACGACGACTTCGTGATGTCGGCTGCGCTGCGCGCGTGGGTGGGTCGGGATGTGTCGCCGGTGGAGGGGAGTTCGCGGCTGCTGCCGACGAGGGCGTACGGTGGCGAAGGCCGGTTTTAGGCGGTGGTGGCCGCTGCTGCCGCGTCGGGACGTTGGATCGTTGGTCGATCGTGGTATTTCCGTGGCCAACAAGCGATGCCATCAACGGCTGGTGCAAGCTGCGATCGGAGGATTACCCACTACGTGCTGTCACAAGGCAGCGGATGGCGTCGCATGCACATAAATCGGATCCATCAACTCCTGGTTCCATCGTGTACGGATTATCTCATTCGCCTCGATTCGTGCATCACCCCAGCCGCAAAATTCGGGATACTCATCCCAAGCCCAGTTGATATAGCAGAACGCTTTTACCGTCGGTTGCGAGCGTAAAAATTGGAGAAAAGGACGATACCACTGCTTCCACGCTGCTTCTCCCGCCTGTACACCGCCGACCCAGCGCGGCGTGCTTTCGCCAATCATGACCGGAAAGCGATGGACAGCAGCGTCTTTCAAGAACCAGCGGGTGTTGTCGAGATCAAACATCTCCGGGCTGAACAAGTCAAGACTCCACCAGTCCACCCAGTCATCACCGGGATAGTAGACCAGGTAATCGCGATCGATGCGGCCAGCTTCCGGTTGTTCTCGGGTACTGGGAAGCGGGCAGTAACACCAAACAGCCGCTACCTGATGAAGGTGATGGCGACGGAATGCTGATGCGATTCGTATCCAGGCGGCCTTGAAGGTCTCCGGCCTGTAGCCGTTCCAGGGTCCATTAAACTCGAACCCGATTCGTACAAAGGCAGGTGTTTGAAGTTCACGTAAGCCTCCACAAAAGGCGTCGATTTGTGCGTCGAACTGTCCCTCAGCAACTGCACGATCGTAGGGAGTCTCGCCGCGACCGTCACGCTCATCGCCATTCATATACAACCCGATCTGAGGTATAACGTGGTACGGGAGATATGCTGCCAGCGCGTGTGTAAGGTTGCCGAAGTACGTCGTCATATCGGCCTTGAGGGGTACATAGCTCATATAGAGCAGAGGTTTAGGAAATCGACGCTGGTCGTTCCCAATGCCCCGTGCGGTCCCGTTCTCTCCTACAGCATACCTGATCTATCCCGTTTTTTGCCGTCCTGTGGTGGCGTTTCCCTGGCCCATTGGGGCAGTAATTGGGGCAGTACGTCTATCAGTGTGTCCCAGCCCGGTCCTCCAATTTGGAGCCGTGCGGCGGGATTTTTGAGATCAACGCCCTGCTTTTCAGACTCCCCACACGTGCCCGAAGGGACTATACCGAAGCCACGATGAAACCTGCAGAGTTTATCGAGGAGGCTGATTCGGTGAGGAGCAGCGGACGAAGTCATCCAGTGTTGCTGCACTGCTTTACAAGCGTCTGCTGATGCCTGAACCCATTCACTCCCATCTTGCAATGTAGATCCCATCGCGGCTTCGGTATAGCTCTCTTCGAGGGGCCACCCCCGACGAGCCCCTCCTTCTCAGCGTGTCCCGCGCTCATTAGGTCAGTAAGTATATGCCTCGACCGCCGGATTTGGCTCAGGTAAATAAGCAGACGCCAATGCATTAAGCTGGGCCAAGTGATGCCTGGAATCAATAGCTTTCGGTGACCAGGTCGGCAAGACACGGTTAGTTACGCGGACCAGGTACGCTGCGCTTGCTGATTGTGCCATAGTCGCGCCAGCTTGGAGTAGTCAATGCCTCCATCTGTATTCTTTCCGCACCTCGGTGACCTTCGCCTCGTCGAGAGGAAGGCAGCTGCAGCAGATCACGCTCGGGGTCACCACCACTGCCCTAATTTACAGTCAGTATGTGCACGCGGTTATCAATCTAGCGTATGGAAGCGTGCCCATGACCATTCGGGTGCAGATGGGGCTGTGCTGGTCGCTTGCTCTATCCGGCCCCTTCTGGGGCGCTAATCAGGCGACGTGCCGGTACGCGTGGTGCAGGCCACCCAGCACCGGCAACGCCTCCACACTCCCTGTGCGCGTGGGCTCAGCCGGCACCGGCTGCCGTGGGACAGGAACCTGCTGCGCGAGGCCCTGGTGGAGAAGCTGGTCATTGAAGGAAGGGACATAGGCCCGCAAGGCGCGTCGGAGGTGGCCCTCGCTCAGAATGAGTAGATGGTTGAGGCAATCCCGGCGCACGCTCCCCAGGAATCTCTCGCAGACAGCATGTATCCGAGGAGCGCGGTACGCCGTGGGTAGGACCGTAATGCCGCTGTCCGCGGCCACCCGCGCGAACGCCGGCCCGAACTTCCTGTCGTTATCCCGGATGAAGTAAGTCGGGTGCTGCCCGAAGGGGGTGGCCTCGCGCAGCTGTTGCGCGACCCAGGCATCCGGAGGATGGCGCGTGACGCCGACATGGACCACCTGCCGCGAGGCCAGCTCGACCACGACGAGGTCGTAAACCTGCCCGAAGAGGAGATCGGTCACCGGCAGGAAATCGCACGCCCAAATGTTCTTCGCATGCATGCGTAGGAAGGCCGCCCACCTCTGATCAGAGGCACGCGGCGGACGGGCCTGGCGCATGTAGCGTTGAATGGTGGTCTTGGCCACAGGGATGTTCAGCTTGAGCAGCTCCCTCCGGATGCGCTCGGCCCCCCACAGCCGGTTGGCGGCGGCCATCTCCTTGAATAGCGCGATCGTCTCCGGGGCCACTTTGGGCCGCGCCGTGGACGTAGAGGCGCGTGACTTCCGTCTCGAGAAGAGGCGGAAGCCCTGTCGGTGCCAGCGCAGCAAGGTCTCGGGCTGTACGATGAGGAGAGCGTGTCGCCACGTTTGCACACGACTGGCCAGGACGACCAGCAGAGCCCGGTCAGTGGATGTACAGTGGACGCGTTTCACGCTGCGCTGCAGCACGACAAGTTGCTGGCGGAGCAGGGCATTCTCGGCGATCAACGACCCCATGCTGCGGGGCAGGTCGGCCAGGGTGTCCACGACGAGACGTGCAGACGAGGGCGCGGTGGCTGTCCGCAGGCGCTGGCCGAGGGCGTGCAGGATGCGGTGGCCGAGGCAGCCAACACCCTGGAGGAGGGCAGCAAGCACGGGGCAGCTCCTTGAAGCCATGACGATGCGAGGCGCCTAGGCTGCGCCGTGCCCCCAGTGTAGCCTTCCGCGGCCCTCGCAGGCTCGCTGTTAGTATGGATGTACCAAGCGGCCAGGACAGGTGGAACCTGACGGGGCCTACGGTGCGAAAGCGCGTGTGGATCGGGGTCGACCTGGGATCACGCGCCTTGCGACCGACAGCGATGGTACCGCGTACTCCGGCAACACGCTCCGGGGATTGGTGCCCGATATCATCACCATCGAGCCCCTACGCTTAAGAAGAAAGGCACCCGCGCTGCGAATCGCTTGCTCGTGAAGCGACGGCGCAAGGAGCGCCGCATGCAGCGCGACGGCAGTACGTACAGGAGGCTCGGGTTCTGCGACCACGGTCGCTTCGGCTCCTACTCCATGCATGACGGCTACGGAGACGAGGCGGATCCGTAACTCGGAAAAGGCCTGTATTCGCGCTTGCGTGACGGGGTGGCAGAACTACTCATGTCACCGAGCGCTGAGTTGGCCAATACATCGGCTTACGTCTCCTCGCGGTGGTCAGAACGTCGCGCCATTGGCGAGAACTTCGCTCTCGACTTGCTGCAGCACAGCAATAACGTCAGCGGCAGGGCAATCCGACCCCCCTTCTAAGGAGCTGATGTCCTCTGATCGCCAATACCACTCGGGTGCGTACTCGCCATGCATCGCCATGACCTCAACCTCGATCTCCTCCCCATTCTTCGTACAGGCGGCCGACAGATACTCGTCACTACATCGGGAATCGCGTTCTTTGATGCTCCAAGTGCCCTGCAGGATACCGTTGCTCATGGCTTGCTCTATTTGTTGCTCCATCCAGTCCCAGTCAGGCGATTTGCCTTTTGGATCATCTTCCTCTTCCTCTTCTACGTTCTCCGACATTGATCTCACTCCTAAATCCTTCCAGGGAACTTGTGCGTCGTCACGCCGCACGAGCGACGGCGGTGGAATCGGGGAGACCGGGGCTGCCGATGTGCTGGAGTGCCAGGGC
>JAABUZ0100005249.1_pt1 | contig 17150 bp, 17 predicted proteins | sample 5562091 | NCBI WGS metagenome assembly JAABUZ01 (sample SAMN12813069, study PRJNA571459) | rock metagenome | isolation source: Antarctica rocks | place: Antarctica: Victoria Land, Linnaeus Terrace sud | collected 2015-12-21
AGAACTCCCGAGCCGCGTCCTTGCCGATCAGAGGAGGGCCGGGGAACCCGACGTCGTGGTGAACGATGTCGTCGGTGTAGACGGCAACTGCGCCCTCGACATCTCCGGCGCCCTCCGCCTTCAAATGCCGCTCAACGAGTGCGGTCATCTCGGATCTTTCCATGACTCCTCCAGCGGTCTCGATAAGCACCTAAGCGGCTTGCTACGGTGCTATCATCATGCGATGACACTCTCATGTCAAGAGAATCCTCGCAACAGCGTTCAAGGGCGAACGAACCAGAAGGCCCGGACCCGGACCGCGTTGCTCAACGCTGCCGCCGAGTTGGCCAGCGAAGGTACGCCACCCTCAATGCCAGAAGCCGCCGACCGGGCGTTGGTGTCCGTCGCCACGGCCTACCGGTACTTCTCCTCAGCAGAAGAACTGTGGTGGGAAGCCTCGACCGCCGTCTATCGGCGGACCGTGGCGCACGGAGAGCGTCAGGTCGAAGCGGCGGGAAGCGACCCCCAGGCACGACTGGCGGCGCTCATCCGCGCCACGGGCTTCCAGATGCTCGACGACCAGGTGCCCTACCGACGGATCGCGAAGAGTGCGCTCGACCAGTGGTTCCGCCAACAATCCGCACCAGACGATCAGCGCGTGCCCGTCCGCGAGGGACGGCGCAACGAACAGATCAGCCAGGTCATCGAACCCCTTGCCAGCGAGCTCCCTGAGTCCGACATGGATCGTCTCGGCCATGCACTCGGGCTGGTCGTCGGAGCCGAATCGGTCATCTCCCTCACCGACGCAATCGGACTCGACGTACCCGAAGCTAAAAAGGCGCTGCTCGACGCGGCCCGATGGATGCTGGCCGGAGCACTGGCTGAACTGACCGCCCCCACCGAATAACCGGACAGCTGGCGCGCCGGCTGTCCGACCACATGGTCTTAACTCGTGCTCCGGTCGGGATCGGGTCCGGTCCCACGCACCCTCGATCTGTATGCAGAGCGGACTCGGACGCCCTGACTGCGTCGACCGCTTGTCGGGCTGAAATGCTGCAACGGAGCACGCCGGCGTCCGTTAGCAGGCGCGACCACGATGTGAAGTTGTGAACAGGGGAGCTTGCCAAGATCGGTCTGCACCCGCGGCACGTGCCGATTCACTTGCAGTCGTCAACGGTTGCCCTCGACGCTTAACCGGCTCTTGGGACCTGAGGTGGGAGGTCATGCGAGCTGGGGGTCGGTGAGGCCGCCTCCGATCAGGAGCATTCGTAGCCTGTAGTTGTCTCGGTTTCTGAAGCCGCGGGCGACCCTGCGGTGGAGTTCGATGAGGCCGTTGACGGCCTCGGTGCCACCGTTGGAGGCGCCGGCGGTGGCGAAGTAGGCGAGGAACGGCTCGCGCCACTGCTTGAGGGTGCGTCCGAGCCGGGCGATCTCGCGGATCGGGCAAGACGGGAACGAGGCGAGGACGTGTTCGGCGATCCGGCGGCCTTCGGCCAGGCTGGGTTGGTGGAACACCGACCGCAGCTGCTGGCCGGCCTGCCACGCGATGTGGACCTCGTCGTGGCGTTCGTCGGCACGGATCGCCTTGTCGAGTCAGGCGCGTTGTCGGTCGGTCAAGTGCTCCTGTCCGCAGCGCAGGATGGTCCGGATTCCGTACAGCGGGTCACCGGCTCGGCCTCGATGTCCGAGGATCTCCTGCTGCACTCGACGCCTCACCTCCCCCGCAAGCGGGAGGTGCCCCCAGTCGACCGCGTGACCGCCCAACTTCACGGTGTGAAAGGCATCAACGACCGCGATCGCGTCCTCGAGCCGGTCATCGATCGCGTTCTTGTATCCCTGGAACGGGTCCAACGTCGCGATCTTCACCCCGGCCCGGAACGCTGCACCACGTTGGTCCAGCCAGTCCCGGTACACCGTCCCGGATCGTCCAGGGACCAAGTCCAGTAACGACGCTCGCGTCCTGCCCTTCTCGTCGCGAGTCAGCTTGACCATCCCGGTCAACTCCTTCGGACCGCGTTCCTTGATCGAGGCGTGGTGCCAGATGTGCTCGTCGACGCCCAAGATTTCCACCCCGTCGAACCGGGCCGGGTCAGCGTCCATCGCCTCGAGCAGCGGCTTGATCGCACGCCACACCGTCTTCCAGCTCGTGCCGAGCTGCCGGGCCAGGCCCAGGACTGAGGCGTGCGCCCGCCGCAACTGCCCTACCGCCCACCAGCACGCCCGCGCTGTCAGCAGGGCTCTCGGGCGGGCGACCTGATCGTCCTGCTCGGTGAACACCCCAACCGGGCACGCCTCCTCGGGACACCAGCACGTCCGTTTCCGCCACCACCCGTACAGGCCGCCCGAAGCACGGAGCGCCGATCAGCTCGACCCCGCGCCGGCCGTGGCTAAGGGCCACGACCCCGCACGTCGGGCACCCCATCGGCCCCGGCGGCGGCTCGACCCGCACCCACAGAGGCTTCTCGGCGACCACCACCTCAAGGACGTGCAACCCTTCCAGGCCCACGAGGAGGTCGCAGTTGCCGCAGTACACGTTCAGGCTCGGGCAGCGCGCAGCACATCACGCCGTAGGCTCGGTCATCGTCGAGGTCCTCACGGAAGCGGTTCTTGGTCGTTCCGAATCCTGAGGGCCTCGACCCAACTCTCAGCGCATCACCTCGCCCGGCGTGTCACCATCACTCCCACCTCAGGTCCCAAGAGCCGGTTTGGGGTCGGCGTGGGCGGCGAGGGTACTCCTTGATCTTCGGCGATGAGGTCGGGGACGGAGTCGAACACGGCGCGGCGTATCGCCACGCTCATGACCAGGACGGTAAACGGCTGCGACAGCCCTCACCATCCCCGACATGCGATGCTGCAATGGCCCGCCGAGCTACTCGCAGATCCGGGTCAGATGTTAACGCTACGCATGCCCAGAGGGTCGTAGCGTTCACCAGCTGGCGCAGGTACATTGCCGTTGATCCGAGAGAGTTCCTCGGCGCTGAGCTGCACGTTAATAGCAGCGACGTTCTCCTCGAGGTGAGGGATACGCTTGGTGCCGGGGATTGGAACAACTTCCGGAGCTTGATGCAGCAGCCAAGCCAGTGCGAGCTGACGGAAGTCCTTGGGCTTTCCCCTGAGCTTCGCACCACGCCGTTACCGGCATCGCACGTCAAGGGTGGGGACGGGTCATACGGACACGGACCCGTGACTGCACCTACGGCCTCATCATCAGCCGCCTCTCCATCCGGTCAGTCCACTCATATTCGTGCGACTTCGTGTCGCACGGTCTCCTTCCCAGTGTCCTGGAACGGCCCGGTCGTCGACCTCGGCGGGCCGGGCGCTGATCAGGACCCGCTCGGTGACGAACTTCTTGCCTCGGCCGCGGGTGCGGGGTCGTGCCCGACACCTTGCGCGGGTGGGTCCGGCGGGTCGAGATCGATGAGGGCCGACGGCCGGAGTCGCCGTCACGCACCCGCAGGTCGTGTCCGTCATGGCCGGTGGGCGGCCCGTAAGGCGCGCCGGGTTGGGCTGCGGCGGCTGCTGCGGCATCGCCGCATCCGGCCGGTGGCGTTCACGATGCATTCGTTCATGGACGCCGCCGACGTCGCCCCGGCGTGGGCGGGCATGCAGCGCGGGCAGACCAGTGACGCTCCACGCATCCTTGCCACGCAACAGCGGCTGCAGGCCTGCTTCTACACGATGGCGCACCCGGAGACCGGCGTGCTCGTGCCGGCCTGTGTGCAGCACAGCGTGCTCGACCCGGCCGAGAACGCCGCGCTGCGCACGGTGTTGCCGATGCCGACCAGACGCGCCGGTGCTTGACGCCCGCGTCCGCCGTGCGTTGGCGCCGTCGCTGGACGCGGTAGCCGCGCGCCTGGCCGTGGCCGGGGTGCCGCCGCTGGCACTTACCGGTGCCGGTTGGCTGGCCGGACCCCCACCTGGTCGGGTTCTCCCCGATGTTCCACTGGACCGACTCGAAGATCCGGGTCCACCTGTTCACCTGCGTGCTGGCCCTGACCGTCGCGCACCTGATGCGCCGACAAGCCGACCACGCCGGCCTGCACCTATCCGTGCGCGAGCTCCTGGCCAGCCTGGCCGGCATCCAGGAGACCGTGCTGCTCTATCCATCCACCGGCGGGCGGCCCAAGGCCCGCCGCGTCCTGACCGACCACGACGCGACCGCCGCGCAACTCGCCGGCATCTTCGGCGTGGACGCCTACGCGCAACGCTCTTAGGTCATACACCCCGACCAACCCAAAACCCCTACACCCCAACGAGGTTCAAACCTCCGCCCGGACTATCCCGTAAACTCCCGCTAGCACCGTCGCGCCGGGCCGGCGAAGGTGGTGGGGGTAGGTGGGTGCGCGCATGGTCACTGCGCCGACAGACTGACAGGACTACCTGGTCCGCCGGGCGCACGGAGTGCGCCGCGTCGCCCTGGCCCACGATCAGGTTCTCCCCCTCTGTCCACGCGGCCCCCGGCTGCGCCGTGCGGATCCGGCCGCGCTGCGCAGCCGGCGCTGGGTCGAGTCCCTCTTGGACACCCTGCTCACCACGGGGTCAACAATGACGGCGCGGTTGCATACCGATGGATTTCCTCGTTCCTGCTCGGACAGGGTCCTGGGAGGGCTGCGCGCTGGGTGCGGACGTCGGACCGCTATCCGAACCGGACCCGAAGAGGGCCTACGGTGGCACGCGATCCGTTGCCTTGGAGGAGACTCGGCAGCTTCGGCGTCATGAGCCCCTGCTCCCGGGCCAGCACTCCAAGGCGGAGTTCGAGGGTTCCTTGGAGAACCTGATCGACCGGCTGGAGGTTGTTGCGCCCGCCCGGCCGTTGCTGAGTACCCACGGTCAGTGCCGGGCGAGCAGACTGATTCGCGGCAAGGGTTGACTCCGCGCTTTCTGGCGTGGCACCTTATGACCGAAGCCACACACTTCGTGTGGTGCTGCCCCGGACCCGGCAGCGCATCGAGAACCGCTGCGAAGGGACGGGCACTTTTCATGATTGCCGAGATCCTGGGGACGGCGTCCGGTTCACAACGCCGGCGCGGCTTGAGCCGGCGCCAGCGTCCAGTCCGGCTATCCCGGCTCGTCGCGTGACGACCGACGCGACCACTCGCGGTGCCGGGTCCACCTTCGCCCGCCTGACATGGTGCCCCTCCCCCGTCTCCAGGACGCTGCTCGTACAGCTGGCGCAGATCGAGGACGCCATTAGGACCACCCGACCGTCCGGGCCACCGACGGTGACCTGGCTGCCTCCACCGCCGGCGTGCTGGCGGTCGGGGGCACCCCCGAAGCCCCACCCCGCGCCTAGCGCGAAGCAAGTTCACCGATAGCCCGACGGACGAGGTGAAGGAGTGACCATGGACCAAGGCACCATCCGCCGGTTGTCCGATGAGGCAACCACGGTCCTGCTCAACAAGGAAGGCACCGCCTCCAGTAACCGGGGCGGTTGGATGATGATCGCGACGATCCTCATCGAGGCATGGGACCTCTACGCGATCTCCTTCGTCCTGATCTTCATCAAGGACGAGTACCACCCAAGCGCGGTGCAGCTGGGTCTCGCGACCGCGGCAGTCCAGGGTGGCGCGCTCATCGGCGCCCTGCTCGGCGGCTACGTCGCCGACTGGCTCGGCCGGAAACGCGTCTTCCTCCTCACGATGGTGCTGTTCATCATCTTGGCCATCGTCCAAAGTTTCTCCCAGAACATCGTCGACCTCATCATCATCCGGTTCCTTATCGGCATCCCGCTGGGCAGCGACATCTCCAACGGCTACGCCTACATCATGGAGTCGATGCCCAAGGGCAAGCGCGAGATCATGGGCAGCCGCTGGCAGTTCATGTTCGGCCTCGGCGAGGTCTTCTCGATCCTCGTCATCACGGTCATGTACGTCTCCGGGCTGGACCACCAGCTCCTGTGGCGCATCGCCCTCGGGCTCGGCGCGGTCCCCGCGTTGGTCCTGCTGCTCGCCCGCCTGAACCTGCCCGAGACGCCGCTGTCCCTCATCCAGCGTGGTCACTTCGTCAAGGCCAAGGAGGTCTCGAAGGAGCTCTTCGCCGACCGGCTCGACATGCTGCCGAACGAGGACGTGCAGATGGAGAAGCCGAAGGTGCGCGACTTCCTCAAGGTCATCTGGGCAGACCCGATCAAGAAGCGGGCCACCATCTTCGGCTGGATCTCCAACGCCTGCCAGGGCGCTGAGTTCACTGCCTTCGGTTTCTACCTTCCGGTTATCCTCGTCAGCGCCGGTGTGGGGGTGACGGGGAGTGTTAACAACACCAACATCACCGGCACCAACCTGGTGACCGCCGGCATCTACATCCTTGCGACCATCTCCGGGTTCGTTGCGCCGCTGATGCTCCCGCGGATCGGCCACCGCGGCGTGGCGATGTGGGGCTTCGGGCTCGCCTTTTTCGGTCTCGTCCTCGGCGCCTACGCGCTCGGCGCGGACGTCAAGTGGCTCATCGTCATCGGTGCCTGCATTCTGATGTGGGGCCACTACTGGGACGCCTCCAACGGCATGACCATCGTCTCGATGGTGGCCCCGTCACGCTTCAAGGCGACCGCCTCCGGCTTCGGCTACACCTTCGTCAAGGCCGCGTCGTTCTTCGGGGCGTTCATCTTCCCGGTGATGACCGACGCGTGGGGCAAGGTCTGGGCGACGCTTGCCGTCGGGATCCTGTCGGCGACCGGCTTCCTTGCCGCGAAGTTCATCCTCCCTGAGATGTACGGCTACGTGGAGCAGGAGAAGGCCGCCGTCCAGACCGCCGCCGCACGCGGCGAGCCATGACGGGTGGAGGCAGCCGCACGATCCGCGACGTCGAGGTCGTCGTCTGCTCGCCAGGCCGCAACTACGTGACGCTGCGCATCGAGACAGCGGACGGGCTCATCGGGTGGGGGGACGCGACACTCAACGGGCGTGAGCTCGCCGTCGCGTCCTACCTGCGAGACCACCTTGCCCCGCTGCTCCTGGGCAAGGACTCGTCCCGGATCGGAGACCTCTGGCACTACCTGTATCGCGGCCCCTACTGGCGCCGGGGGCCGGTGACGATGGCGTCGATCTCCGCTGTGGACCAGGCGCTCTGGGACATCCAGGGCAAGGCCGCCGGTATGCCGGTGTTCCAGCTGCTCGGGGGACGGGCCCGCGAGCGGCTCATGACGTACCCCCACGCCAGCGGGCACACCGTCGAGGACGCCATCGCCTCCATCTCGGGCAAGCTCGAGGAGGGGTATGCCGCGGTGCGGGTCCAGGCGTCCGTGCCGGGCCTGCCGTCCACCTACGGGATCCACGTCGGTGACGAGGCGTACGAGCCAGCGCATACCGACCTGCCGGACGAGGAGGTCTGGAACACCCCGCTCTACCTCGACTTCGTGCCGAAGCTCGTCAAGGCGGTGCGGGAGGAGCTGGGTTACGGGTTCAACCTGCTCCACGACGGCCACCACCGGCTCACTCCGACGGAGGCGGCCTGGCTCGGCAAGGAGCTCGAGCCCTACCGGATGTACTGGCTCGAGGACGTTACCCCGGCCGAGGACCAGTCGGCCTTCTCCCTCATCAAGGCCCACACGACGACGCCGCTCGCCGTCGGTGAGGTGTTCAACTCGATCTGGGACTGCCAGCAGCTGATCACGAACCGGTGGATCGACTACATCCGGTGTGCCACCACGCATACCGGAGGGATCACCCACATGAAGCGGATCATGGACCTCGCCGACCTCTACGGCGTGCGCTCCGGCTGCCACGGCCCGAGTGACGTCTCGCCCGTGGGCATGGCGGCGAACATCCACCTAGACTTCGCGATCCCGAACTTCGGGGTCCAGGAGTTCATGGGCTACCCCGACGAGACGGCCGAGGTCTTCACGACCTCGTACCGGCTCGTCGCGGGACATCTCGAGATCGACGACAGCGTTCCGGGGCTCGGTGTCGAGGTGGATCTCGACGCGGCGGCTCGGTTCCCGTACGACCGCAAGTACCTGCCCGTCAACCGCCGGCTCGACGGCAGCATGCACGACTGGTGAGCACCGTGACCCCGACCAACACCGTGGACGCGATCACCCTGGGCGAGTCCCTGGGTCTCGTCATGGGCGAGCCGGCCGCACCGTTGCGCGCGGGTTCGACCGTGCGGTTCAGCTTCGCCGGGGCGGAGTCCAACGTGGCGATCGGGCTGGCCCGGCTGGGCCACCCGGTCTCCTTCGTTACCCGGGTGGGTGACGACAGCATCGGCCGGATGATCACCGAAACCCTTCGTGGAGAAGGAGTCGACGTCTCCGGGATCGTTGTCGACCCCGCCGCTCACACCGCGCTCATGATCCGTCAGCACCGCACCGCGGACACGCTGACCGTCACCTACTACCGCGACGGAGCAGCGGGCTCACGTCTCGACCCCGGCGACGTACCCGACCTCGCTGGCGCTCGCCTGCTCCACGTGACCGGCATCACCCCCGCCCTCAGCTCCTCGGCCCGCGACACCGTAACGGCGGCAGTCCGTACCGCCCGCGCCGCCGGGCTGGTGGTCAGCCTCGACGTCAACTACCGGTCCCTCCTGTGGAGCGCGGCGGCGGCTGGGGCTGCGCTCGCGCCGCTGCTCGACGCGGTCGACATCGTCTTCGGGGGCGACGACGAGCTGCTGGCCCTGGCTCAGCGGGACGACGGCGACGTCGACCTCGCCGTGAGCCACCTGCTGCAGCACCGACCGTCGGTGGTGGTGCGCAAGCGCGGCTCAGTCGGCGCCACGGCATACGGCGAGTTCGGCGTCATGGAGCGAGCCGCCCTCTCGGTGAGCGCCGTCGACCCCGTCGGCGCCGGCGACGCGTTCGTCGCGGGCTTCCTCAGCGGGCTGCTCGACGGCGTCGAGCCGGGCGGCTGTCTGGACCGTGCGGTCGAGTGCGGGGCGTTCGCCGTCTCGGTCCACGGCGACTGGGAGGGCGCCCCGCGCCGGTCCGAGCTGGGGATGCCGGCCCGGTCCGAGCGGGTGCAGCGATGACCTCGCTCGGGTCCACCACATCGTCCTTGACAACGAAAGGAAAGGAGGCATCGTGACCGACTTCGAGGCGATCTTCTCCAGGACACCGGTGATGGCCATCCTGCGGGGGTATGCCGCCGACCGGGCGGTCGAGCTCGCCCGGACCGCATGGGACCTCGGCATCGTGTGCGTCGAGGTGCCGGTGCAGTCGCAGGAGACCGTGCAGTCGCTGGTCGCGGTCGTGGCGGCGGCCGAGGGCCGCGACGTCATCGTCGGCGCAGGCACCGTCACGACGTCCGACCGTGTCGAGAGCTCCCGCACGGCAGGCGCCCAGTTCACCGTCGCCCCAGGCTTCAACGTCACCGTTGCCGAAGCCAGCGTGGCCGCCGGGATGCCGCACCTGCCCGGGGTCGCGACGCCCACCGAGGTCGAGCAGGCCTTGGCCCACGGGCATACCTGGCTCAAGGCCTTCCCCGCGTCGATCCTCACGCCGGCATGGATCAAGGCGATGGCCGGGCCGTTCCCCGAGGCCCGCTTCGTGTGCACCGGCGGCATCGACAGCCGCAACGCGCAGGCGTTCCTCGACGCCGGCGCGCGCGCCGTCGCCCTCGGCTCCGCTCTGGAGTCGCCCGAGCAGCTGCCCGCGCTGGCGAAGCTCATCGGCGGAACCGGCCGGCCGGCCACCGCGGCTGAGAGCATCACACCGTGAAGATCACCTCGCTGGAGACGTTCCTCGTCCCGCCCCGCTGGTGCTTTCTCAAGATCGAGACCGACGAGGGCGTTGTCGAGTGGGGTGAGCCGGTCGTCGAGGGCCGCGCCCATACCGTCGCCGCCGCGGTCGCCGAGCTCACCGACTACCTGGTCGGGGCGGACCCGCTGCGCATCGAGGACCACTGGCAGGTCATGTCCAAGGGCGGCTTCTACCGAGGTGGCCCGGTCCTGTCGAGCGCCGTCGCGGGAGTCGACCAGGCCCTGTGGGACATCGCCGGGAAGGTCCGTGGCGCCCCGATCCACGAGCTGCTGGGCGGTCCGGTCCGCGAGTGGCAGCAGGTCTACACGTGGATCGCCGGAGACGAGCCCGGCGACGTCGCTGACGGCGCGCGCGAGCGGCTCGAGCAGGGGCTGACCGCGGTCAAGATGAACGCGACGGGTCGGCTGGGGCAGCTGGCGACGGTGCACGAGATCGACGAGATGCTCGACCGGGTCGCCGCCGTACGGGAGGTCATGGGTGACGACGGCGGTGTGGCCGTCGACTTCCACGGCCGGGTGACACCGGCGAGCGCCAGGGAGATGTGCCGGCTCCTGGAGCCGCTGCGCCCGATGTTCGTCGAGGAGCCGGTGGTCCCGGAGCTGACCGCCGACCTCGCCCGCATCTGCGCCTCGACGACGATCCCCATCGCCACCGGTGAACGGCTGTACTCCCGCTGGGACTTCCGGGACGTCCTCGGCTCCGGAATCGCGGTGGCACAACCCGATCCGTCACACGCCGGCGGCATCTCGGAGTGCCGCCGCATCGCGACTATGGCCGAGGCCTAAGGCGTCTCGATGGCCCCGCACTGCCCGCTCGGACCCATCGCCCTGGCGGCCTGCCTCCAGCTCGACTTCGCCACGGTCAACACGCTGATCCAGGAGATGAGCTGGGGGATCCACTACAACGTCGGTGGCGACCTGCTCGACTACCTCGTCAACCCTGAGGTCTTCGCGATCACCGACGGCCACGTCACCCGCCCCACCGGGCCGGGGCTCGGCATCGAACTCAACGAGGCGGCGGTGCGCAAGGCCGCCCAGACCGGCCACCGGTGGCGTTCCCCGGCCTGGCGGCTTCCGGACGGCTCCCTCGCCGAATGGTGAGACGGCGTCTCGGCAGGTCAGCCAGCGCGCCGGCTCGCCGGGTGAGGAGAGCGTCGTCCTGAGCTTCAGCGGGGGATGAGGTTCAACAGCGAGAACAGCATGGGCTGAGTAGGGCCTAGCCGCGTTCGGATGGTCCGCTCTAGCAGTTGCCCGATGAGAACGCCGGCTCGATCCACGGCACACCAAGGCCTTGCGCGACCTCGGGCCCTATCCGTGGGCGTCGGCGCCGTACATCTCGAACATGGTGACGATGGGTTTGGGCATGATAATCAACTCTCCTTGTCAGAGCGCAGGCGATAGAGCACCTCGCCCGCGTTCGGCACGACGAAGGTGCGCGGGTCGGCCTGCTGAGCCTTCAGGTCGAGCGTCGCCGGGTCGAGGTAGCCGACATTGATCGACTCGCACACCGCTCGAGGGATGCCGGTCGCCAACGTGACGTTGATCCGTAGCCGCTCCTCGCCGGTGTCGGAGTCGTAGGTTCCTTGGCCGCGCATGTGCGTGGAGTGGGCCAGCACCCCCCAGTGCACGTCCTTATACCTGTCCCACTGCTTCACGAAGTAGTCACGGCAGTGGTAACCGATCTCGTAGATCTCGTGGTGCCTCTCGGACAGCTCGGTCACGTGCGGGGCGTAGATGATGACTTCTCCACCGTCGGCGACCGCTGGCTCGGTCTTGTAGAAACCCTTGGCCGCGGTCCAGATGTCCTGGTAGCGCGTCGGCATCACCGCGAGCACGCGCTGGAACGGCTCGTCTACGTACACGACGTGCGTCTCGGCGGCCACCTTCGCCGTAGCCGCCCAGGCGTCCTGCGTGCTTCCGAACGCTGCTGCCTCCAGCTCTCCGGTTCCGGACCGGACCACGCAGCACAGCGCGAGCCGCTGAGTCGGGATGAGCGCGGCACCCTCGTTGATCATCGCCCGAACCGGGGTGATTCCCGTGGTGCCGATGATCGTGCTGCTCGTGATGAGGGCACCGACCCAGTGCGTCATGTCGATGAACTCCTGCGAGGATACGCCGGGGATGAAGTACTTGTTCCCCCCGAGATGCCGACGACCTCGTGGGGGAACACCGGACCCACGACGATGGCCACATCCGACTCAACGACATGACGGTTGATGACGATGTCAGCGCCGACGTGCAGCCGTCCTTGGGACAGCTCGGCGATGCGCCCCGCACGGATATGGCCGACCTTCACGAGCATGTCTGGGTTAGCCCACTCGTGGTTCACCACGGTCATCCCCGGGTATGCCGTGCCCAGGTCAGCCGGCTGGCCCGGGCTGCCGACCCCGAAGAGGCGGCTGATCTCGGCAGGCTCCATGTAGGAGTGCGTGCCAAGCGCGATGACCGCCGTCAACGACCCAACCCGATGGGCCAAATGCCCATGTAGCACCCGCAGTAACAGCGGAAGCGGGCAGCTCCGCGTCCCGTCGGGCACGACGAGGACGACACGTTTGCCGTCCACATCCAAAGGCTTGATGTTGCGCCCCGACGAAGGCGTCCAGCTCCTGGTCCGTGATGTGCTGCTCGGGGCCGCCGATCTGCTCGCACACTAGCGACCATTGCTCGATTCCCGACATGCGCAGGGCCTCCCTGTGTTAGTTCTCGGCCGGGGCGGCGACCCCGATGTCAGCCGCCACGCGCTGGATTGGACGGTCACGGATCTCTGCCACGATCTCGCCGTGCCGCTTCTTCGTCAACGGTAGCTGGCCCATGGCCAAGTCACCCAGGGTCTGGCCTGTGCCCTCGGCCCGGTCGTCGCGAACCGCCTCAGGGCCCGGTCAGCCCTTGTCATCGAGCCAAAGTGATACAAGGACTTTCCCGGAGGTCTCCGAGTCCTTCGCAGCGTCGAACGCTTCGGTCACCTTGGACGCCTCCACGACATGGGTGATGACCTTCTGGATGCTCGAGTCGTTCGCCAACAGCGTGATTGCGTCGTCGATCTCGTTGTCGAAGCGGAAGCAGCCGCGGTACTCCACCTCCTTTGAGATGAACGGCGACAGGTTGATCGGCTTGGCTTCGTTCGGGAGCATGCCGACCTGCACGACGATGCCGGCGCGACGCACAGCGAGTATCGCCGAGCTCACCGCGGCGGGGACCCCGGTGCACTCGAGGACGATGTCGTAGGCCATCACCGGGATCTCCTCGACTCCCACCTGGACGGTCTTGTGCACACCGAGCTCACGCGCACGCTTCAGCGGACCGGTCAGGACGTCGGTGCTGGTGACCTCCTGCGCGCCTTTGGCAAGCGCTGCGGCCGCGGCGAGCAGACCGATCGGCCCCGACCCAGTGACCAGTACCCGCTTGCCATTCACGTCGCCGGCAATGTGGATCGCGTGGAGTCCGACAGCCAGGGGCTCGGCCAGCGCAGCCAGCTGCAGGGAGAGACCCTCCGGGAGCACCCTTACCATGTCCTTCCGAACCAGCAGGTACTCGCTCATGCCTCCCTGGGTATGGGGCCAGGTCGATGCGCTTCCGAGGTAGCTGCCGCCCGGCCACAGGTGCCGACGGTCCGCGATGTCCGGCTCGGACTGACCGAATGTTGCCGGATGTACGGTCACCGGGGTCCCCGGTGCGAGGTCACCCGAGGGGTCGAGATCCACCGTGCCCGAGACCTCGTGGCCCGGGACAAGCGGCTCCTTGATCACGTACTCGCCGTTCGCACCATTGAAGTAGTAGTGGATGTCTGACCCGCAGATTCCTGCGTACGCCATGCGCAGGCGGATCTCGCCCTTACCCGGTTCCGGGATTGGAGTCTCGTCCTCCGAGATCTGCATCTTGCCGCGGATCGTCAGGGCCTTCATGGGTGGACTTCCTTTCATCGATATGGCGAGGTGTCATCACCCCTCAGACATGAGCTGGAAACCCGGTCGGAGGGTGGGACATTGGGTTGGCTTCGTTCCGCCAGTCAGCGGCGTTCTCGCCGGAGGACCGTTGGTAGGCCTCCAGGTAGCGCGCGAACTTCTCGCGTACAGCTGGCTGGTGCCAGGGTCGGGGGAGATGAGCATCCCGGTGGTCGGACGGTAGGTTTCCAGACCCGAAAGGACGCCAGCCTACTCCGAGCAGATCATGGCTCCGCCGAGCAGGGAGCTCTGCTCGACATGGCACGAGACGAGGGTCCGGCCGAAGATGTTGGCACACATCTGTGTCCACAGGGCAGACTTCAGGATCCCGCCTGAGAGCATCACCGTCTCCGGCTCCCCGTTGAGCTCGACGATGGACCCATAGCACTGGAGGAGGTTGAACAAGACGCCCTCCAGCACTCCCAGATACATGTCCTGATAGGTGTGCCATGGCTTCAGCCCGCTGAATCCGCCGCTGCGCTCGTCGTCCCAGCCCGGGCATCGTTCACCGGACAGGAACGGGAGGAAGACCGGCGTGTTAACGCGGTCCTGGATGCCGTTATCAAGGTCGCGGTACGACGAAGGCTTGGCGCTCAACGAATGCCGGAACCAGTCCACGCAGTTGCACGCCCCCGACGTGGCCGCCCCGCTCAACCAGCCCTGAGGCGCCAAGTAACACCACGTCTCATGGCCAGGTGACAGCAGGGGTGACGGCGTGGTCAGTCGCATGGCACCGCTCGTACCGACCGACAGGGTCATCACGCCATCCCGCAGTGCGCCGGAACCGATCTGGGTCAGGCCACCGTCCGCGTTCGCTGGCACCACCGGGATTCCTGACGGAAGGTCCAGCAAGTCGGCGCCGGCTCGGCTTAGGGGAGACCAGCGGTCGTAAGGTACGAGCTGCCCGAGGTTGTCCAGCGTGATGCCGAGATCGCCCATCAGCTCTGGGTCGAACTCTTTGAGCGTGATGTCCAGCAGTCCGGTGCCTGAGGCAACGCACTCCGTGGTGGCACACTGACCGGTCAGCCGATGGAAGTTGTACGAGCCCTGGTCGGAAGCGATGTGCGTGGCCGGGTCGACACCGCGGTCCTTGAGGTGGAGGAGTTTGAAGTAGGGGTAAATCGCATTCACCATGCACCCAGTGCGGCGGTAATACCTGTCGACAAAAGCATCGTCTTTGCGCAGGTCGGCAGATGTCCGCGGCACCGGTGTACGACCACTGGTAGACGGGCGTAGACGGGCGCATGTCCCGGTCGCACAACAGAACGCTGTGCCAGGTCGAGCCGAGCGCGATGAAAGCGATGTCCTTCTCGTCCTCGCAGACCGTACGGCCGACGCGGCACAATGCGTCGAGGACAACATCGGGGTCCTGAGCCCCGCTGTTGCCCATGGCCGGGTAGGGCTCGATCTGAACCCGGTAGTCACCCGACTCCATGTCGTACAGCATCGCCTTCGCGGACGGGGTGCTGGATTCCAAGACCAGACAGACCATGTGAGATGAGTCCACTCTGCGCGGCCCGGTGCTTAGACCGCGAGATTCGCGGGCAAGCCGGTGGTCAACCCATCGATGAGGTTGTCGATGGCCATCTCCGCCATCCGCCGGGTGGCCTGGGCCGTGTGCGCGCCGGTGTGCGGGGTGACGACCACGTTGTCGAATGCGACGAGCTTGTTATCGGCGGCGGCTGGCTCCTGCTCGAAAGCGTCCATGGCCGATGCCCCCCACGGTACCCGCCTGGAGCGCATCCAGGGCCGCGGCCTCGTCGATCAAGCCGCCACGTGACGCGTTTTACCAACAGGACGGAGTCCTTCATCAGGCGGAACTGCCTCGCGCCGATGACGTGTCGGGTGGTTTCGGTCAGTGGCAGGTGAAGGCTGATCACGTCCGACTCGGCGAGCAGCTTCTCGAACGGTACAAGCGTAAGGTCGCTTCTGGCGGCGTACACGGAATCTCCGTGTGGGTCGTAGGCGAGGACCGTCATCCCGAAACCATGCGCCATGGTTGAAAGCTTCTTCCCGATCGCGCCGAGGCCCACTATGCCAATGGTGCTCCCGGAGATTTCGACGCCGTTCGAGCGAACCCAGTCGCCTGACCGGGTGCTGCGGTCCAGCGAGGGGATCGTGCGAGCGAGGCTCAGGATCAGCCCTAACGTGAGCTCCGCGACGGCGATCGAGTTCGCCCCCCGGCGTGTTGGTCACCAGGATCCCGGCGTCCCTCGCTGCGGTGAGGTCGACTCGGTCGAGCCCCGTGCCATAGCGGGAGATGATCTTCAGCGCGGGGCACGCCCGGATAACGTCTGCAGTGATGAAGTCCAGCCCCGCGATATAGCCCTCGCAGTCGCTGAGCAGTCCGAGCAGCTCGTCGGCTTGGAGAGGCCTGCCGTGGGGGTTGTACACGATCTCGTCGCAGACGCTCCCCAGCCGTGCGATCAGGTCGCTGTTCTGGGCCGTCCGGATCGAGGTGGGTGTAACCAGGATCTTCATGGACTCGTGCCTCCAGAGGTGCTTCGACGTACTCGTTGGACGTTCGGAACGGTTGCCGCCGTTAGCTCTTGGCGAGATCGAGGGCGAGGGCGACGGCTTCGGCGGTGAGCTGCTGGATACCAGCGAAGTTACCGGCCTTGATCTGGTCGCGGGGGACCATCCATGAGCCGCCGACAGCGGCGACCGCGGGAGCGGCCAGGTACTCGGCCAGGTTCTTGGGCCCGACACCGCCAGTGGGCACGAAGCGGACATTGCCGAAGGGCGCAGCCAGAGCCTTGATCGCGGCAGCGCCCCCAGAGGTCCCGGCCGGGAAGAACTTCAGGGTGCTCAGCCCGAGCTCGAGCGCTGTCTGGACTTCAGTCGCGGTGACGGCGCAGGGAAGCACGAACACGCCGTGTTCCTGGCAGCGCTCCACTATTGCGCGGGACAGGCCGGGAGAGACCACGAAGCGGGCACCGGCGCCCACGGCCTGGTCGACCTGCGCCACGGTGAGCACGGTGCCTGCACCGACCAGGATGTCACCACGTGCGGCCATCGCGGATCGAGTCCTGGGCGGCGGCGGTGCGGAAGGTTACCTCCGCGACCGGCAGGCCGCCAGCGACCAGTGCGCCGGCCAGGGCGTCGGCGTTGGCGGCATCGTCGAGGACGACCACCGGCACGAGACGTGCGGCGCTCAGGGCGGGTAAGACATCGGTGAGGGGATCCGTTGCTGCTGGGACATTCATGAGGAGATCCGTTTCGGTAGGGGAAAGGCTGAAGTGACATGTGTGTCCGTCGGCACTGCTAAAGGGCCAGGAGCGGGCTGGTGACGCGCCGGCCAGTGGGTCATCGGGCCATCCAGCCACCGTCGACGGCGAGCACCATCGAGAACATCCCGCTACCCGACAACGCGGTGGACGTCGTGATCTCCAACTGCGTGATCAACCTGTCCACCGACAAACCCCCGTGTTCGCCGAGATGTTCCGGGTCCTCACACCGGGTGGTCGGGTCGGGGTCTCCGACGTCGTCGCCGAGGACCACCTCACCCCAGCAGACCGGGCCGAGCGCGGCTCCTACGTC
>JAABUZ0100005250.1_pt1 | contig 17149 bp, 21 predicted proteins | sample 5562091 | NCBI WGS metagenome assembly JAABUZ01 (sample SAMN12813069, study PRJNA571459) | rock metagenome | isolation source: Antarctica rocks | place: Antarctica: Victoria Land, Linnaeus Terrace sud | collected 2015-12-21
GAAGAAAAACGACGTCAACGAGCGACCCCGGAATCATCCCCCATTTCACCCATCCGCGTACGGCCGAAGGCCCCCGAAACTAACCTGGATTATCGGTAGGGGGTTTGTTCACTGATCGCGCTTGGCGTCAGGTGTGCTCGGTGGGCTGAGCGTGTTGGGGTTGTGGGGCTAGCGCTGAGCGTGGCTCAGTCGAATTGGTGGACGAGTCGTGGTGGGCGTGCGTGATGTGGTTGCCCGCGGCCGGGATCGAGGCGTGGCGGGCATTCGCCAGGTACCACTGGGGTTTGGCGGTGCTGGCCGGTCCGGGCCGACGTTCCGTCCGAAGGATCAGTCACCATATGTTCTCGTTCTGTTCACCAATTCGATTGAGCAATGGCCCGTCCGGGACACGAACGCTTCACCGAGCCGACGCTGGCGTCGCAGCGTCGCTACGAGGCGCTGCGCGCCTACTGGGTCGAGGACATGCCGGCGTCAGAGATCGCTGAGCGGTTCGGGTACACGAAGGCGAGCGTGCAGACGCTGATCTCGACCTGGCGCGATGCCGACCTCACCGGCCTGTTCGCGCAGGCCCGCCCAGGCCCGAAGAGCCAGCCGAAGAAGGACGCCGCCCGCGAGCTGGTCCTCCGGTTGCGCCGCCAGCGGCACGGGATCGAGGAGATCGTCTCAGAGCTCGCGCGGGCTGAGACCCCTTTGTCGCGCACCGCGGTGTGGGAGATCCTGTCCGAGGAGGGGCTCTCACGGATGCCGAAGCCAACGCCCGCGCCGAAGCAGCCGCCGGAGCCAGAGCGGCTCGGCGCGCCGCGCGTGCACGTGCTGCAGGACGATGAGTGGCCGACCGAGGGCGTCGTTCAGACCCCGCACGCCGGGCTGTTCCTGCTCGTGCCAGAGCTGCTCGCGCTCGATCTCCCCGGCCTGGTGGACGCGGCCGGATGGCCGTCCACCAGCCAGATGCCGGCCGTGCGCTCGGCGCTGTCGCTGCTGGCACTGAAGCTCTCCGGTCGACGCCGGCGCAGCCACATCCGCGATGTCGTGCACGACCCGGCACTGGGGATCTTCGCCGGCTTGAACGTGCTGCCGAAGACGTGGCATCTGACGACCTACAGCTACCGCACCGAGCGCTCCCAGCAACTTGCGTTCTTCACCGCGCTGCAACCCCAGCTCGCCAACGCCGGGCTCTTGGGCGACGCGGGATTGAACCTCGACTTCCACACGATCATGAGCTACGGAGACGGGGACATCCTCGATAAGCACTACGTTCCCCGCCGCTCGCAACGCACCCGCTCGGTGCTGACGTTCATCGCCCAAGACGGTGAGCAGCGCACAATCCTCTACGCCAACGCCGAGCTGACCGCCCGAGCGCAGTCCGGCGAGGTGATCGAGTTCTGTCGCTTCTACGAGAAAACGCACGGGCAGCTGCCGAAGCTGCTGGTGTTCGATCAGAAGCTCACCACCCAAGCCCATCTCGCCGAACTGGACGAGCTCGGCGTCGGCTTCATCACCCTCAGACAGCGCTCACCGAAGCTGATCGCCACGCTCCAAGCGCTCGACCCCAGTGCGTGGACGAAGACCCGGCTGGACCGCTCCGGCAAGCACAAGACCGCCAGCTACCACGAACAGCAGGTCACGATCCACGACCGCACGTTCCGGCAGATCGCCGTCAACGGACTCGGCCGCGAGACGGCGACCCTGATCCTCACCAACCAGCAGCAGTCAACCGTCAAGCAACTGATCGAACGCTACGGACAACGCTGGGGGATCGAGAACCACCTCGCCGAGCAGATCCGCGCGTTCCACCTCGACAGCCTCTGCTCGCAAGTCCCCTTGGCCGTCGACTTCGACGTCGCGCTCACGATCCTCGCCGACATCACCTACCGCCGCTTCACCCGCAACCTGCACGCCGCCTACCACAACCAAACCCCCGACACGATCCGCAGCCACCTGATCGACAGCCACGGCGAGCTGCGCTTCACCCCAGGCCACGTCGAAATCTGCCTCCGCCGCCGCACCCACACCCCCGCGCTGCTCGACGCCGGCTACCAAGACCGGCAGATCAAGGTGCCGTGGTGGGGCGGACGAACCCTCAGCTACACCTTCCCCGCCCGATAGTCAACACCCAGAAAACCAGGCCATCACAAAAGCTCAGCCGAATTAGTGAACCGATAATCCAGGCTAAGGTCGCCAAGCGCGTGGGCGAGGGTGTGTTCAGACAGGATGTGTCGCCGGATCTAATTCCGCTGCTCACCAACGTGATGCATTGGGGCTATGGCACCGGTTGGGGAGCTGTCTACGGCCGGTTAACCGGCAGCCTCGGCCGGTCGCGACTACGCGATGGGCTGCTGTTCGGTGCCGCCGTGTGGATGATGTCCTACGTCCAGCTGGTGCCGATGGGCTTGTATGAGCCGCCGTGGAAATACCCGCCCAAGGAGCTGGCGATGGATCTCTCTTACCACCTCGTCTACGGCGCTGGCGTCGCCGGCGGATATCGGATCCTCGATCGAGGGTGAGGTCCGGATTCCGCTCCGCACGATTCCTTCCGTGACACCGCGGTCAGCGCCGAGGGTCAGCCCGGGCGGGTGCTGGTCGAGCGGATCTGCCCGAGCCATGTGTCGAAACCCAGCGGCGGACTTCGGATCATCACCAGTCTCGCCTGGGTTGCGGCTCCGGGCGACGCAGAGGAGAGAGGTTGCACCGCCCGCGGCCATCCTGGGACTCAGATGGTCGGCCCCGGGGGTTCGATCACGGCTACCGCTCAGTATCGACGTTTGCGCGCCCACCGGGGTTGCGCGAATGAATTCAAGCCTGCCGGCGGTTGGTCAGGAGGGCACGGGCCAGGCTCCGGTGGCGCCGTGGTCATGGCTCATATGAGAACAGGTGCTCGGTGTTGGTCAGCTCGAACAGGCGCTGCACGGAACGTGGTCCTCGCCGAAGCGAAAGCCGCTGATCGCGCTCGCTCGCGCGTGTGCGGGCCCGTAAGAGCTCATGCAGGCCGCTGCTGTCCATGAACTCAAGCTCGCTGAGGTCGACAACCACGCGCTTAGAACCGGTTTTCTGGGCGGCGTGCAGTTCACGCGCGAGCGCGGGCGCGGTCGCGAGGTCAAGCTCGCCGTGAACCCCGAGAACGACGACGTCACGGTGGCGTTCGTGGCTGAACTCCAACTCACCCGGGCGTCCCGACATCGAAGGTGCGCGAGTGGGCCGATGCTGCCCGAGCGGAGGTTCTGCTCTGCCGCCATGGGCGAGATCCTCATGATCGAGCTGCATAGCTGCTCCAGAGTTTGGTTGCCGGTGGCGTCAGCGACGGCACCGGGGTCTGGGGCGACGCAACATGCGGATCTACACGCTGACGAGGTCTGAATCGTACTCTCTTAGCGCGCCGGCGCCCGGGAAATTTGGGAGGGTGGTCGTTAGGAGGGCCTGGGAGCCGGCTGGCTGAGCTTGGCGGCGTCCAGGCGGCCGTCGATGAGCTCTCGGGCGATGTCGCTGAGGCGCCGGTTGCGCGCTCGGGCGTAGGCGCGTAGCTGCGCGAACGCGACGTCAACTCCGACGTGGTTGCGCTCGGCCAGGATGCCTTTGGCCTGCTCGATCACGACCCGGCTGCTCAACGCGCCCTGCAGCTGCTCGACCACCCCGCGCGACTCCCTGACCACGCGTTCCTGGAGCAGTGCGATCGCGGCGATGTCGGCCATCCCCTGGGCCACAGGCATGTCGCGCTCGTCGAGGCGGCCGGTCTCGGCGCGGAACAGGTTCAGCGCGCCGACGGTCTGACCACGGACGCGCATTGGGATCGCCTGCACGGAACGCAGCCCTTTCTGTACCGCCATCGGCGCGAACGTCGGCCAGCGACCAGCATCCGTCTCGAGGTTGTCACTGAACACCGGCTGGCCGCGGTGATAGCACTCAAAGCATGGCCCTTCCTCGTTCTGAGTCTGCAGCAGGTCAAGCGCGTCTGAGCGTTCGCTGGAGGACGCCATCACCCGCAGCACGCCTGCGGCGTCGCCGAGCAGCAGGCCCGCTTCGGCGCAATCCAGCAGCTCCACGGACCGCTCTGCGAGGTGGTGCAGGAACTCGATGACATCGAAATCTTCGACCATCGTGTCGGCGAGCTCGACGAAGGTCGCCACGATCCGTTGCTCTCGGGTCACGATCCATCATTATCGCGCATCTGGAGGAGCACCCCAGTTTTCCAGGCGCAGCCGCCCGGCGACGATCTCACGCGCGAGGTCCCGCAAAGGGTTTCCGTCCACGAACGCACGGGCGCGTAGGCGGACGAACGCCTGATCGAGGGAGACCCCGAGCTGGACGGAAGCGATCCCGGTCGCCTGATGGATCTCGGCCCAGTGCGCCGGCTCCTTGGCTAGCAGCTCATGCAAGGTGTCCGCCGGAGCACCGGCCTGTAGACCCAGGACGACCTGCATGGCCACATCAGCCAGGACCATGCCATAGGCGAGTTCATCGACGCTGAGCTCACCGGCACGATCGCGGTAGAGCACCATCGCGCCGATCCTCGCCGCGCCCAGCGCCAGCGGGAACGCGAACACCGCGCGCAGGCCTGCCTTGACCCCGGCCTGCGCGAACGCCGGCCAACGCACGACGGCCGGTTCGGCCAAGTCGGGCTCGAGCACCGCCGTACTGCTGCGCCAGGCGTCCACGCCCGGGCCTTCTCCGAGTGAGAGCTGAAGCTCCTGCACGACCGCGATGCCCGGATCAGATACGCCCGCGGTCCCGCGCAGCTCGCCGTCGACCATCAGCGACAGCCCCGCCCCTTTGAGCGACAGCAGTGTGACTCCCGCGGCGCAGACCCGGTCGACGGCCGAGTCGGCATCCCCGTCCACGTCGGCCATCGCAGCCAGTACCGTGCTCAACCGGTCGCTCGCCATGCGGCAACCTAAGACGACAAGGTTTCGGACCTGCGGTGCATCGCTCCAACCGCCGGCATCGGGGCGAGAAACGCCCCGGTTGTGCGGGCCGCCGCGGCCAGACGCGTCACGACCCTGTCCCATCTCGAGAGAGCAAGGCTCTGTTTGACCGCCTCAACCCGGCTGGCGGAACTGCGGCCACGCGGGCCGTGTCGTTCTCCCGGCCGTCCACGGGCCGTGAGATTTCTCCGCTGCCGCGGCCCGCTGTCGAGTCGGGGTCCTCTAATCCCATCATGCTCCAGACGTGTGGGGGTGCGTTTCGGACGTACGTCACCGGGGTCTGGAGCGACACTGAAAAGTATATCCCGACGCGTAGCAGAGTAAACGGCCGCCCTCGCCGCGGGCTCGAACGCCGCCGGGCGTGTCCGTGTCGAACGTCATCGACTGCCGGTAGCTCCGCTGCGTCCGCGTGGCGTGGGATGGGTTTGCTTCGGTGATGGCGCCTTGGGCGCGGACCGCAGCCGATGGCGAGGCACTTGTTGCAACCCGGCGTGGCGCTGGATGGCGTGCGCTTGGCTGTTACGACACTGGAGTGGAGCGCGGCACGCTGGCGAATATGGACCCCGCGACGAGTGGGGGATCAGGTCCGTAGGTGACTGATCTGGGCGACGTGACGAGCGGCGCTGCGTGGGGTGCGGTCGGGGCGATGGCGATGACGGGCATGCGGGTGATTACGACCGAGCTCGAGCTGGTTGAGCAGACCCCGCCTCAGGCGGTCAGCCGTCAGCGCGCCGGCGGGCTGCGTGGCTTGGTACCCCGAGTGCCGCGCTAGCAGCGTCGCGGCCTGATCGAGGCCGCCGACTGGGGGTTCGGGGCGGACGGCGGCGCGGCCTTCGGCACGCTGCCCCGCAGAATGCGCCGGTCAGTGGACGGGGCCGACCTACGGCCTGGTGGTGTGGCTGGGGTTTGAGCTGGCGATCGCCCCCGCCTTGGGTCTGAGCCAGGCCAAGCACGTGCGTGCGGTCGACCGTCTCGCGCTGGCCGCCGACCACCTTCTATACGGCCTGGTCCAGTCGGCGACCCGGTCAACGGCGCGGAGCTAAACTCCCGGCGCACGTGTTGGTAGACGACTGGGCCTCAACACGTCTTGCTGAACAATGGCAGTAGCCGTGCTCGGCCTCGGTCAACCTGCGCAGGCGATCGCGTCGTTCATGATTTGCGCGCGCTGGGGCTGGGGTGCGCCGTCAGCTGCACCAGGATGATCGGGGGTAGCGTGGGGGTGGGGCTGCCGCGGGGCGGCTCGGCGGTGACGATCACTTCGGTGATGTCGTGCAGCGGGGGTAAGAGGATCCGGGTGTCGCCGGAGCGCGGCACGGAGAACAGCGCTCCGGTCGGAGCTGCAGGTAAGCCGCGTCGGATCACCCAGGCCTGGTACACCCGTCCGCGGGGCGGCGCCGCGAGGCGCGTGACGACGAGGGTCGTCACGTGGGCTCTGATCTGCACCACCGCCCGGGCTCTCGCTCCTCCTGCGGGCGTTACCTTCCCGGCCACCGTCCGCGGCTCGGCTGGGCGCGAACCGTGGTCCGCGCCTATCAGGACGATTGCCGTGATCACCGCTGCCAGGGCCGCGACGAGCATGCCGGCGCGCAGCCGTGATCGCCCGAAACGGCCTACCGGCCCGGGCGAGGCGGGGTCGGCGCGGGCGGCATTTAACGGGCTGGCTACGGCATTTACAGAAGCCATCACTCGCTCGCGGAGCTCCGGAGGTGGGGTCAGCGGCGCCGCCGCGTCGCTAAGTCGCTGGCAGGCTTCGGTGAGTCGGGCGACTTCAGCGCGACACGACTCGCAGGTCTGCAGGTGCTCGGCGAAGCGTTCAGCCTCTTCGGCCGACAGTGCTCCGAGGACCCACCCGGCGGCATCGGCGCCGTGCTCGCCCGGACCGTCGGTCATGATGGCGTGTGGGGCTGGCTGAGCAGCGCGCCGCGGAGCTTGAGCAGACCCAGACGGGCTTGGCTCTTGACCGTGGCAAGCGGCAGCTCGAGCATTTCGGCGATCTCGCTCTGGGTCCGGCCGGCGTAATACGCAAGCTCGATGATCTGCCGCTGGTCCTCCGCCAGCCCTTCCAAGGCGTCACGGACTGATTGGGCGTCATCCCGAGCGCACGCTTGATCGCTCGCCCCGAGGCTCAAGGCCCGCGTAGGTGGGAGGCTCGCCGCGTCGGCCTGGTTTCGCTCGTGACACGACAGCTGGCGGACCGCGTCGATTCCCAGATTGTGGACCATTGTCATTAACCAGGTACGAATGAGACCCCGCTCCGGGTCATACTGCCCCGCGTCGCGCCACAGCTTCGTGAACGCCTCGTGCGTGATGTCCTGCGCTCGGTCCGAAGACGTCACGATCCGGAGAGCGAGTGAGAACGCCGACACGTGATGACGCTCATAGAGCACCTCAAACGCTCCAGTATCAAGCTCGGCCGCCAGACGGATGAGCTCCTCGTCACCCAGCCGGCGAAAACGCTCAGGACCCACGGGGTCGCTCACGTCGCAGAAGCTACAACGTCGCCGACCATGATCGAGATGAAGCACACGTCGGCGCCGGTCGATCACCGAGTGAGCGACGACCTCGACACAGAGGAGCTGCTGCACGCGTGTGCTGCAGACCCCGCACTGATGCGAATCCACGGCCACGAGTCCGGGCCGAGCGTTTTTGCGAGTCTTGATTGTCCGAGCGGGGGATGCCGCTGGGACAACCAAAGGTTGGCTTTTTGAGGATTGATGCTCGCTGGCGCGAACGCGAACGTGTCGCTCGGGGTAACGACCGCCGTTGACCGATGTCGCTGTCGAAGGCCCACTGCCGCCCCGCTGCACGTCTGCGATAAGTCCTGGGGCTTGTGAGCGGATCGTTTCGTGATTGCGCCGCGGAGATGCGTTGGCTATTTGGGCGCCGGGCGCTAGGATATGGTGAATCTTTCTTGCGTCGCTCCAGACCCTGGTGGCGTTTTCAGCAGTTTCTGGAGCTTTGATGCGAATGATCACAACGGTTCGAGCATCGACGCAGGCGCGTCCCCCTCGAATGTCAGCCACGGGTGGTCGCAGTTGCACGCCGCCGTGGCTTGCCGCGGTGGGGGCGGGCCAGGCGCTGATCGCGGAGCCGGACCTCGCGGATGGGTTCGACTCGACCGGCATGCCCCAGCGGCCGGAGATGATCGGCTACCGGGCCGCCACGGATCACGCACCACGTCTGCGGTCACAGGCGGCGGGTTTTGGTGCGAGGTGATTCGGTGAGTGTCGGCTTGCCGCTGAAGGGGGACGCGCTAACGACCGCGATCTTGACGGCGATAGCTGACCTTTACCGGGAGTTCTATGGTCATGACCGGACCACCGCGACGACGTTTATCAACGGCAACATCGTGCTCTGCGTGCTGAACAACATTCTCACCACCAGCGAGTCGCGGCTGGTGAAGTTCGGCAGCGCGCAAGAGGTGATCGCTGGTCGCGTGGCGTTCCAGAGCGACACCGAGGATCAGTTCACGGCCGCGATCGAGCGCCTCACACGCCGGCGCGTGCTGGCCTTTCTGAGCGCGAACCAGACCACTCCCGGCTGCGCGTGCGAACTGTTCTTTCTCGACGGCGATCCGGTCGCCGTCGAGCTTCAGGACGGCTCATGAGTCCTGGGTCCGCCCCGCGGCCGCTGCTGGCGCTCAGCGATGAGGATCTGATGTCGCGCGTCCAGGCTCACGACATTCGCGCGTTCGAAGAGCTCTATGACCGCTACAGCGCCAAGGCGCTTGGGCTCGCGCGCCTCGTGTCTGGCAGTTCTCAGCGGGCTGAGGACGCGCTCCAGGAAGGCTTTCTCGCCGTCTGGACCAGCCGGGCGAGCTTTGACCCGGCCCGGGGCAGCCCGCGAGCCTGGCTACTGACCGTCATCCGCAACCGCTGCATCGACGCAATCCGCCGAGATCGACACCACGACTGGATGCGCGAGTCCGAGGGTAAGCTTGAGTACTTTCCGGCCCCGGGCTCGGTCGCTGAGGACGCCGAACAGCACGAAGAAGCTAACCGGGTGCGGGCCACGCTGCTGGGGCTGCCCGCGGCCCAGCGGGAAGCGATCGCGCTAGCCTACTTCGGCGGGCTGTCTCACACCGAGATCGCCACCCGTCTGCAGATACCAGCAGGCACGGTCAAGGGCCAGATACGCCTCGGGCTGCACAAGGTCCGCACCGAGCTGACCCCTCAAGCTCACCCGAGTCAAACTCCTGCCTGACCGCAAGCGCCGACCCCCGAACACGAACCGTCGTTAACTCCATCCCCCGCCGCAAGACCCCTCCGCTTGAACTCTGTTTCAGCGGCAGGCACCAATAGAGAGCGAGACCTCAATGAGCCCCATATTCGCCTTGGCCGGCGGCAGCTTCATCTTTCTAGGCGTGATCATCGCGCTCTTCTTCGCCCTCGTCTTCGGCTACTACACGTACCGAGGGAGCGGAATCAACGCGCACTCAAACGACGGGCTGGACGGAGCCCCCGGATCAGAGGCGCCCAGCCAAGCCTCCGGTAAAGGCCGCACGAGCGAAGTCAACCAGGACGAGCTCAGCGCCGGCGGCGGCTTCTCCAGCCATGGCACCGGCACGACGTCCCCCCAGGATCGGGCCGACAAGGTCGCGGCCGAAGGACCCACCACCTCGCGTCCCGCCGCGCACCCAAAGATGTTCGAGTGAAGAGCTCGGGCAACGCCGAATCTGCGGCAAGCATCTGAAGAAGCCCCGAAAAGCGGAGGACGAGCAAACGGCCAGCAACGACGACAGGGACCTGCTGCAGACGCTGCGCGACAGGGGGCCTGCGCAACAAGATCTCGCAGCCAGTCACCGACGCAGCCGGATGAGCGAGGCGCGGCAAGCAGCCAAACCTAGGTACGCGGCCGAGAACCCGAGGACCGCAGCCGCCCAGCTCGAAGACCGAGCCGCTGGGACGAGCCGAAGCGACGCGGCCAAGAAGGCCGCTTGAACGCAATCGCAAGGCAGCGAAGCGCAGCGCCGCCGCGCGCAAAGGCACCAAGATCCGGGCGAAGCACTCCTAACCAACGCCAAGCTCGACTCGACCGACGCCTTCACCAGCGCCCGCCCCTTGTATCTCCCGGCCTCGGCTCCTTGGCCGGGGCCCGCCACGCACTGCTTCACGTCCGGGTCTCGCCGGAGGGTTAGCTGCCGGTGGATTCACCGACCATCGCCGACGCGTATCGCGGCCGCGGTGACTGAGATCGACCCGACGCTCCTAGTAGGACTTCGGTAGGTCGTCATGGCGGCAGCCTGCGCTGGCAGGTCGGGCAGTGCCCGTGCCAGCATGCCAGCGCGGTTTGGAGGTTGGGCTTGGTAGAGACTGATCAGGCTGCCGCCGTCTGAGGGCGGACGGCGTCGGGGTCGCCGCGGGCCAGGCGGTAGCTGGTGAGAAACGCGTGTGCGACGGTGACGCTGGTGAGGTGGTGGTGCAGGCCGCAGAAGGTGCGGCCTTCGTAGTGGTCAAGGCCGAGGCATTGCTTGAGTTCGCGGTAGTCATGCTCGACGCGCCAGCGCAGCTTCGCGAGCCTGACGAGATCGTTCAGTGCTGTGTCAGCGGGAAGATTGGAGAGCCAGTATTTGACCGGCTCGTCCTTCTGCTCGGGCCATTCGGCCAGCAGCCACCGCTCGGGCAGTCAGCGTCACGGTCAAGGCGGCGAGGCGAGGCGAGGCCGCTCTCGCGGTCAAGCTCGCGCTTCACCCGCTGCTCGTGAGCCAACAGAACAGCGATCGACGGCACCTCGACCTCTTCGCGGCCCAGCCGCTCAGCCAGCCGGGCCAGCTGGTCCTCCCCGCCGCCGGCATCCTGGTCGCCGGCGGCATCGAGGCGTTCGGCGCTGGCATACAGCCGGGTGCTTTCCCGGGCGCGGGTCAGAGCGACGTAGGTGCCGTTGGCGTCAGCGTGCTCGCCGGCGATCACATGCGCCCGATCGATGGTCTGGCCTTGCGCTGGCCATGTGTGTGACACGTACCCCACCCGGGCGCTGGCCTTATCCAGCTGGCCACGGTCCCAGCTGGCCTGGCGGCCGTCAGCCAGCTGGACGGTCGCGTGCTGGCCGTCGTCGGCGACGTCGAGCACCCGGCCGCGGGTCCCGTTTCGCACCGCCCCCAGCTCGGGGTGGGTGCTCGCGGCGCGCAGCACGATCTCATCGCCGGCGTAAAGCCCGTACGGGGGTCCCGAGAGATAAACGACAAACGGCAGCTATCGAGCGGAAAGGCGGCGAGGCCCGGAATGAGGCAGTCCTGGATTGGGCCGCTGGCGAGAACGGCTTTACATCGGTTGAGGTGAGGTGTCGGTGAGCTTCCACAGGTTTCGGGCCTGGTAGATGCGCTGCTCGCGCTCAAGCGCCTTGAGCTCGGCGCGGATCCGCACCGCGGCCTGGCCGATCGACGCCGCGATCTGAAAATGATCAAGGCCACGCGGGGCGCGACTGAGCGCGAGGATGATCTCGCGCTGGATCTCAGGGGACTTCACCGCCGGGCCACCGTGCATGCGGTGCCCACAGCCAGCATCGCCGAGCCAGCGTGCCTGGCCCCATGGCTCCCCCGCCCCGTGGGCGCGACGTCGCGTAGATACTGGTCGGTGACCGCCAGCGACGTGTGCCCCAGCGCGTCGCGGATCACGTTGATCGCGGTCCCCTCCCGCGCCAGCTCAGCGGCGTAGGTGTGACGCAGGCCGTGGGCGTGCACCCGCCGCTGGATCCCTGCCTTGTGGGCCAGGCGCGGCAGCAGCCGCCGGACATAGCTTGAGTCGATCCGTCCGCCGGCCAGGGTGCAGAAGATCGGCGCTCGCGCCCCCGGACCGAGCTGGCGGCGGCGGTCAAGCCATCGGGCCACAAGCGCTGAGGTCTGCTCATCAAGACCGACGGTCCGAGAGCGGTCGCCCTTGCCATGACGCACCCGCACGGTGCCAGCCTCAAGATCGACGTCGCGCAGCTCCAGCGCCAGCGCTTCGGAGATCCGCAGGCCCGAGCGCCACAGGACCGCGATCAGCGCCCGGTTGCGCACCCCCGTCGGCGCCCGGGTCGAGCACGCCTTGATCAGCGCGATCGCCTCAGCCTCGCTCAAGACCTCCGGCGGCCGGCGCCGCGACGTCGACGAGCTCGCCGACGTCGACCGTGGTTGGGTGGCGCTCACCTAACGGCCAGCGAGCTGCCGCGCGGCCTCGAGCACTCGGCCGGTCATCACACCCTCCTGCTCGCTTGAGTCACAAAATGCATCCATAACGTGCTCTATGCGCCGGTCAGGAAGAACTAGGAAACCGTGGAGTCGTCTGCTATGACCGGGCCGGGGCCCGGCGGCGGTGTCGGTGGGCCCGGGTCTGGCGGAGGGCCAGGAGCCGGAGGCCCGGGGTCGGGCGCAGGAGTCGGTGGACGTGGGTCCGGAATTTCGGAGCTGACCAATGATGGGGACATCGTTCTCCTTTGGCGTGGCAATCGGCGGAGTTCTCCGCCCGGAAAGCACAAGAAACTGGGACTGCACATGGTGCCCGCGCTGCGAACCACTACGCGACGTCGTCGGCGGCGAAAGAGGATTGGCGGCTATCGCGTTGGCGGATCAGCTCGTTGATGATGACCTGAATGGAGCCGGCTATGGGAATGGCCGCTAGCGCTCCCAGAATGCCGGCGACTTCAGTGCCCAGGAGGATCGCTACCAGCACCGCGAGCGCTGAGAGCTTCAGCGCGCGTCCGTAAATCAGCGGACGCAGGCTATGGCCCTCGACCACGTGGTAGAGCAGCATCAGGATAAATACCACCAGGCCAGCCACGGGACCGACGGTGACCGCGACCAGGGCGAGCAGCACAGTGACCACCGCCGGCCCGAGGTACGGGACAAGTTCGATGATCACCGTGAACAGCCCCAGCGGGACCGCATACGGCACTCCGACGATCAGCAGGATCACCGTCGCAAAGGCTCCGGCGAGGAAGCTGGCCACGAGATTCCCCGTCACGAACCCGCTGACCGACCTGTAAACACCAGCCCCGATCCGTTCGGTTGGCGCGTGGTGACGCTCGGGGATCAGACTAATCAGACGCCGACGCCACTCGGGACCCTCGAGCAACATGAACAGCGTCAAGAACGCAATGATCACCAGTCCGGCGAAGGTGGTGGCTACCCCCTTCGCGATCCCCAGCGCTGGAGTCGCCGCCCCGCTCAGAGCGTTGCCTTGGCTTGAGGTTGCCTTGCGGACCTCCTCCACGACGTGGTACTTGCGCTCCAGGAAGCCGAACGGTCCTTTGCCCTTGGTCAACTGACCTACCAGGCGCGGAAGGGCGTTTACGAAGTGGGTGACCTGGGTGACCAGCGGTGGGATGAACACCACGGCCAGCAGCGCGAAGACCACGACCGCGATGAAGTAGACCGCGGCGACCGCCAGTCCTCGAGGCAGCCCGCGACGCTGAAAGAACTCGACCGCCGGATTGAGCGCCAGCGCCAAGAACAGCGCGATCGCGATTAGCGTGAGCCCCGCCTGCGCTAAGAGCACGAAACCCAGCGCAGCCGCAACACCCAGCACGATGCCCAACCCGGTCACGACCGTGCGAGGACGAAACACGACAACCCGCTCGTTCGGGCTGCGGCGCTCGCCGCCGACATCACCAGCCGAGGGTCTGCCCTGAGAAGGGGGCTTGGGAGCTACCGAAGTGGACATGCCTGTTCCTTCAAACCGCGGATACCCAGAGCTCCGCGTTCGCTGTCTCTGTGTGAGACGCCATCCTCAAGAGCCACACCCTTAAGCCGGATAGTTCGTTCCAACTGTCTCCGCTACCTCTCTACGATGCTCGCGAAGGCCAAGGCTACGGCTAGCTCTTATCGTCGCCGAGTAGATCCTTTGCCTTGTCGGTGACCTTGTCGACTTTATCCTTCGCCGAACCAGCGGCCCGATCGGCCTTTCCCTCATTCTTGAGGCTGTCGTCGCCGGAGAGACTGCCGGCGGCCTCCTTCACCCGGCCCTTGGTCTCGTCAACGTTCTTGTCGGTCATGCTGTGCTCCTCCTAATTTGAGTAGATCGAATCGCTACGCAGAGCGGAGGCGACGTGCGCCCAGCGGCTCGCGGACATACAGCCCGTACAGCCACTTCCTAATCTCATGCCTGATCTCCCGCTGGCCCTGCGTAACCGAGTGGGATCCTCTGCGAGGACCTTTATCGCTCCGGTTCGGCGGGCCGGCGCCTGAACAGCGTCAACTCTCTCCTACGGATGGTTCCGCGGGTTGAGCCCCGACTCGCGTTGCTCAGTCCCGTGACAGCTACGTACTCTACCAGGATTGCCGGCTGGAGCCCCGTAGAAAGGAACGACCGAGTCGACGTCCGCGGCGACCGCGGACACCGGACCGTCTGGCTCGAGCACGAAGACATAAAACACAGTGTCCGGCGAAAACACGATCTGGCTGTGACCGGCCAACACCTTGCGCCCCGTCAAGGTCTCGATCTCCTCCGCAAAGACAGTGGCTGTCATGTCATGAAACCGCAGCCGAACATGGCGCACAAGCAAGCTCTGGCCGCCTTCGAGCAGGGTCCGCTCCACAGTCGTCAGCAGATCCTCAAGGACGCAAAACACGTAGTTCTCGGCGAGATAAGTCTTCGCGCGCTCCGGGCCGCGCCCATAGAAATCGCGTGTCACGCGCATCATCGCGTTCGAGATCGCTGCACGTAGACGCCCGCCCGGCTGTCCCGCTGCATGCCGCACGCTCGGGGAATCTCCGGCCTCAGCGGTCGAGCTCTTATCGGTAGACGAGCCGGGCAGCTTGTCCGCATCGCCGACCTCGCCAGGATCATCGCGCGTGGCTGAGTGCACCTCGATCGGCTCCCTTGACACCTCCACTGAATCCAGCACGAACAGCTCAAACGCCAGGTTCGGATCAAAAACGAGCTGGCTGTGATAACCAACCACGCGCCGCCCCGTCAGCTGCTCCACCTCGGTGGTGAAGGTCTTAGTCATGAGATCCTCGAATGTGAGTCGCAGCTCGCGAACAAGGCGACCCTCGCCACCTTCCTTCAGCGTACGCTCGACCGTCGTCAGCACATCCTCCAGCACACAGAAGACATAGTTGTCAAAGATGAAGGTTCTCGCGCGCGCCGGCCCCTTGCCGTAAAACTCGTGCAGAATCCGTACCATCGCGTTCGAAATCGCGCGTTCGGTCGACTCCTTCGAGATCAAGGCTTCGCTCATCACGGGAAAAGAGCCTACGCCTCAGAAAAGGTCATGGCGCGCCCGAACTCCGGCTCGACTGACCAGAACCGACCTTGTGAGTCCGGTCCGACCTGAGCGGTGACCGCCAGGATGAGATGGCCACCAGCGCGGGGTAGCGCGCAGCGCATGAAACGGGAGGATGGCGTGGGGCCGGTTGCAGGCGTGCAGGAAGAGGCGGGTAGAAGGCATAGGTTGTCGCCGACCCTGGCAGTGGACAGGCGGGCTGCTTGGGTGAGCCTGGGGTGAGCCGCCGAGCTCGGCGCGGACCTCGGCTGGATCGGAGAGCTCGTACCCTCCCGCCGGTTTGGCGACGATGACCATTCCCGCCCCGCCGGGTCGGCTAGGTGCGGTCCTGGGGTTCAGGAGCGCCTGCGCCTGCTCGCGATGAGCGTGCGCGAGATCACGAAAGAGGACCGAAGCCAGCGAAAGCCAGTAGCTCTGGTGCCGCCGGACAGCCCGCGCCTCAAATACGGCTTGAGTCACGTTTTGGGTCGTATTCGTGACTCTATGAGCGGCTCTGGCCGAGGCCTGGACGGGGAGGCTGCGCGGTCGTTCAGGACTCATACGATGTAGCCGACCGTGTTGATCGGATCGTCGTTTCCAATCCTCTATGTCGAGAGCGTCGCTCGTGCCGTCGACTTCTACGGAGGCCTGCTCGGCTTTGAGACGGTCTACTCGTTTCCGCCCGGCGACGAGCCCGGATTCGTCTCGATGCGCCTGCCGAGCGGCGACAAGCTCGCGGTGTCGCTCAACAGCTTTGACCCGGGTCACGGGTTGCCGTTGGACGACGTCACCGGTCGTCCGTTTGAGCTGTGCGTCGAGGTTTCCGACGTGGACGATGCCATCGGCGAGCTCACTCGTCACGCTGTGTCGGTGCTGTCGGAGGCCCGTGACATGCCGTGGGGAGAGCGGGTCGCATACGTCGCTGACCCAGACGGCAACCCAGTTCACATTCGCGGACCGCTCAGCACCGCCGGACACGAGTTCGCGCCGCTGGCGCAACGAGCGATCGAGATCATCGAGCAGATCCGCGATCGCGACTGGGATCGCCTCACCGCAGACTGGGATGAGACGATGCGCACCAAGCTACCCGTCGAGCAGGTGGACGAGGTGTGGCAGCAGCTGTCGCGTAACGCCGGCGCGTTGCAGGCCATTGGGCGGCCCTCGATCGTGCGCAAGGGGCCCTACCGCATCGCCAACGTCCCGTTGGTCTTCGAGCACGGGCCGATGAAGGGACGCATCACCTTCAACCACGACAACTCAATCGCCGGTCTATTCATCCTCCTGCCAGACGCCGAATAGCTGCGGCGGCCGATCCGAAGCCGTCCGATCGCTGCTCTGCTCAGAGGGAAAGCTCCAGGTACCGCTCAGCGACCCATTTGCGCCTTGAGTCACGTTTTCCCTCATTAACGTGACTCTATGAAGGGGTCTCGGGGCGGGTCTGAGCGTAAACGTGAGAAAGCGCCGGGATAAACCGGCCCGGAGAAGGAGATGAGAGAGCTCTACATCGAAGATCTAGCGAGTCACGGTGGCCCTGAGTCATGCGTTGGTGTCCCGCGAGGGCGCAGCGAAGCGTTGACAGGGGTGCGTGCAGGCCTGGCTATTGAGCCCCGAAAGACGCTTGTCCGGGGTGCCGACGTCGTTCACGTAGGCGGAAGGCAACACCGCGGGCGGCGTTTTCGCGAGCCGTCGGCGGACCCCGCGGGGTCGAAGAACCGGTGCATGTGCGTGATCTCTCCGGGCGCGAGAACCGGGAGATCCCATGGTTGCCCGTCTGTGGTGATGGCAGGGCGGGCCGCTCGGGGAAGGCTGATGACCGGCGCAGAACCTCGCCGAGGCGACGACGCACATCCTGTTCTTCGGCCTGATCCCTGGAAACGTGGCCATCGTCGGCATCGCCACACTCGAATGCTTCATCGGTGTGGCCCTCATCATCGGACGTCCGCTGCGCTTGGCGCTCTGGGCGCTGGCAGCCGAGTTCGTCGGCATCCTGTCTCCACTGGTTCTGCTCACCGGTCGTCTGTTCTCCGGGCCCCATCACGCCCCCACCCTGG
>JAABUZ0100005251.1_pt1 | contig 17144 bp, 21 predicted proteins | sample 5562091 | NCBI WGS metagenome assembly JAABUZ01 (sample SAMN12813069, study PRJNA571459) | rock metagenome | isolation source: Antarctica rocks | place: Antarctica: Victoria Land, Linnaeus Terrace sud | collected 2015-12-21
GCCATAGATCGTGACCTGCTGGCGGCAACTCAGCCGGACGTGATCTTGACGCAGCAGCTTTGCGCGGTCTGCGCCGTTTCCTACGACGATGTTTTGGACGCGGTGCGGACCTTGCCCGCGCCGGGGTCGTGCCTGGTCAATTTGGAGCCGACAACGCTTGCGGCCGTTTGGGACACGATCACGCGGGTCGGCGCGGCCGTCGGGCGCGAAAATGAAGCGGACTGTTTGACGAAAAGCCTGCGGGCGCGTGTCGAGAGCGTTCGGGAACGTGCGGCCTGGGCCAACGCTCGCCCCCGAACTGTCCTGCTGGAATGGCTGGACCCGCTGTTCTGCGGCGGCCACTGGGACCCGGAGCTGGTCGAGATTGCCGGCGGCTTCGACGGCCTCGGCAGGATGCACGCGCCGTCCACGCAAATCTCCTGGGACAGCGTGCGGGAGTTCGCGCCGGAAGTGCTGGTGGTCGCTCAGTGCGGCTTTGGCATAGAGCGGACGGCGCAGGACATGGCGCAGTTTCAATTGCTGCCGGGTTACGGGGCGCTTCCGGCGGTTCAGAATCGCCGCGTTTATTTGGTCAACGGCTCGGATTACTTCAGTCGGCCCGGCCCGCGTCTGGCGGATAGCCTGGAGATTTTGGCATCACTGATTCACCCGGAGCTGTTCGGCAAAATGCCCCTGTCCCCGGAACAAGTCATGCCGTGGAACCCGTAAGAAACACTTCTCCCAGCACAAAACCAATCTCAAAACCAATCTCAAAACAATCAACACAAAAAGGTCTGCCGCGTGAACACTTCCGTATTGGATTTGCCGAAATCTTTAATCAATCTACCCGTGCTGCCGCACACAATTCGCGAGTTTGGCGTGGAGGCGCGTAAACCGGGAGGTGCCTGGGAAGCGGCCTTTAACGGCCCGATCCAGTCCTGGACCGATGCCGAGACAGGTCAAAGGACCTATGGCGTCACGGTGCGCCTCTCACGAATCAAGGATCAATTCACGCGCGAGCTGTATTCCACAAACATTCTCTTCTACCTGCCGGAAGCCGCCATGTTCGGGATGCACAACATCTACGAAATGGCCCGGCGGTTTCCGTTTACCCGGCTGCGCGGCCCGCGTGCCCCGGCTCCGCACTGCCCGCCGCGCCCCGGCAAGCTCTGGTACGACGCGAACCCCGAAGGCGTCATCATGGAAGATGTACGTTTAGCCCCGGCGACTCTGCCGGAAGGCGGACAAGGCTTCTTCGTAACCGGGCAGGGCTACCGGGGCAAGGTCATGCTGCCGGATGGCCTGTTTATCCACGATGTCGGCGTGTACGGCGGCTATCTGGACCCGCAGGGGCGTCCGGCCCAGCTTGAGCTTCACCATTTGTTCGGCGGCATCGAGTTTGGCGCACGCAAAACCGGCGGCCAGGAAGACCTGTTTCTGACGGAGCTTGGCGAGAACATCTGTGTCCGAGGGATTATCGGCAATATCACCGAGGAGCTGCATGTCGAGTCGTACAAAAACTCTGTGCGTCTGCCGTCGCAGGCACCCGGCAGGACGGTCATCGGGGCGCGTTCAATGAGCGAGACCAAGCTGCTGCCGTACTTTGAGACCGAAGACCCCCAAAGCCTGTCGGGGTATAGTCTGCGCGGCTTTATTGACGACCTGCCGGGCGCGATTGGCTCCGATGTTTGGGACCGGGTCGTGCGGGTCGGCCTCGGCAGCAACTTCGTGGATTGCCCGGAGCTGGGCGGTTATCTAGGACTGATCCATATCGTGCTGGAGCGCAACGAGCCGCACCATCCCGAAACAATCGACCCAGAGTACCCCGACATTGAAGAGCAGTATGAAGGCTGGATGGTTTGGCTGGATTTCGACCGCGACGGCCGGCCCGTCTTTAAGTCGTGCCTGCGGGCGATTACCCCGGACGATGTCCCCCGCTGCTATCAGGGCCTCGGCGAGCTGTTCACGACCAAGCGTGTCGCGTTCCCGATCTCGCTGTACCGCGACGGCGAAACGCTGGAAGCGAGTTACGGCTGGGGCGACCGGGCGCTGTTCCAGGCACAGTTTGACTACCGGACTGTGGTGCGCCGCTTGTCCGGGTTTTGATATTCAGGAGTGACCGTCACAAGATGTCCTGCTTCATGCAGGCGCACTAAGACGCTTGCGTAGGTCAGCTCCGGCGAAGCGGCGCGGAACTTGGCGCTTTGTCCGGGGCCGACCGGCCCTGTGGTGAGATAGGCAGGCTCCAATGCCGCTTTCGCTCCGTCAGCAGTCTTAAACACCAAGACGACAGACGTGTAAGTGAGCGTCCCAGAACCGGTGTTGACGATCTCGCCAGTCACTTCTAAGCCGCTTTTTGTGTGCGCCGTGTGCAGGCTCTTGACGGAAACCTGGTATTCGGGAGCCGTCTGCGCGTCGCTGACAGTCTGCGCGTGCGCGGTCGGCAGCACGGCCTGACCGATGCCGAATGTGATGCTGCCGGCGGCAAGGACGAGAAATAAGGGAGACAAGCGCATGATTTTTGATCACTTTCTGTCTGCATTATCGGCAGGCGGACCGCAATTCTGCAATCACGTTGTCTAAAGCCTTGACAGGAAGGGCCGAAATCGGCTATGATGTACTGCTTCCGGCGAAAGCACGGACAGCATAACGGGGTGTAGCTCAGTTTGGTAGAGTGCTCGGTTCGGGACTGAGAGGTCGCAGGTTCAAGTCCTGTCACCCCGATTTGATGAAAGAAAGCGGCACTGGAAGTGCCGGCCTACTGGTGAATGAAAGTGTCTGCGACACTGAAGAACCAAGACTAAGAATAAGCCGAATGCTTCCGGCATTTAGTCCCGTAGGGACTTCCACTCAATAGTAGACCGGCACTGGAAGTGCCGGTTTTTATGCTACCCATCCGAATCTCTTCAGAGGAAAAATGCGCTTTCCCTTTGCTTTGCCCCTGCTGCTTGCGCTCCCAATGCAGGCCATTCCGCCCGCCCTTCCCGCTTTCGCCGACACTCCCTCGGCTCCGCTGCGGATTGGGCTGGACCACACGTTTCGCCGTTCCACGCTTCTTTTGATCTCCTGCGACAAGCCGTTTGTGCTGCGCGATGCGCTCACCACGCGCCCCCTCGCCCGTGGAACCGGACATGTCGTCTACAAAATCAGTGCCGCGCCAACGGGAATGACGCTGGCACGGGCGGACGCTCTTCAAGACACGCCGGTTGCAGGCGACGGCATGGGGGCGCTCCTGGCTCTGCCGAGCCTGGGCGGATGCCTGAAAATCGCCCGGCTTGATGGACGGCCTCTCGGCGCGAAGGGCATTCCGTGGCATACCTACCGGGGACTTCTGATGGTTCGGCAGGAAGCCGACTCAACCCTGCGCGTCATCAACACGGTTGGGCTGGAGCCGTATTTGTACGGAGTAATCCCTGCCGAGATTGGGTCGGATGTCCCAAAAGAAGCCATGAAAGCGCAGGCTATCGCGGCCCGGACGTATGCACTGAAAAACCGGGGCAAATACGCCGCTGATGGGTTCGACCTGGACGACACGACGCACTGCGAGGGGTACTTTGGGGTGGACGGGGAAACGGCGCAGTCCAACGCCGCTGTGGATGCGACGCGCTCCGAAGTTCTGACCTACAAAGGCCAGCTGATTGACGCCATTTTTTCAACCGACAGCGGCGGCATGACGGCGTGCGACCTGAGCGGCGACTGCCCTTACTTGCAGGCCGTCAAAGACGCCGACAGCAGCGACGGCCTGGACTATGCCGCGTCGGGGCGCTACCATACCTGGACGTACACATTCACGCCGGCGCAGATCGCGGTCGCGCTTTCGCGTGACCCGCGCACCCACGTCAGCCGGTTCGTCTCGCTTTCGCTTGATGGCTTAGATATGTCAGGCCGGATTACGACTGCCACAGTCGCCGGGGCGGACGGCACGCTGAAAACAGTCACCGGGCCTCAGCTTCGGCAGATTTTAGGGTATGACACGCTGCGCTCCACGCGGGTTGTCCTGACGCGAACGCCCGGCGGCAGCTACAAGTTCGACGGCAAAGGCTGGGGGCATGGGATGGGGATGTCTCAGGACGGCGCGGTCGCAATGGCCGGGCCGCCCTACCGAAAGACATGCAGCGAGATTTTGACGCACTATTACGTTGGCGCAAAAGTGACATCCGACAAATTCATTCCTGCGAATACGACGTTTAAGACGGCTGCGACTGGGTCTCATTCGTACTCTCGGCCCGGCTTTTGATCGCTTCCAAAATTTTCTGCGTGTTGCCTTGCATCAGCCGGGCGACGACCGCTTTCAGCAGTGCGCCCACCAGCGGGATTTCCAGATCGTAATCAATTTCCGAGTGGAACCGCGTCATCCCCGGCGTTTCTTCCGTAAATCGCCATGTCCCGCCGTAGGCCGTATAATCCCCTTTAAGCTGCTTAAAACGCAGCTCGTGCGCGGCTTCATCCCACAAATCTTCTTCCGTCCAGCGCACTTTCAGCTTGAAGTCTGAGGCGACGGCGACCCACTCGCTGACCGAGCGCAGGCCGTCGGCGCTCCGCTCAGTAATCGCGACGCTTTCCACGTCCGGCATGAACTGCGGAAACGATTCTTGGTCGCGTGCCGCCGCGAAGACGGCTTGCAATGGGGCGTTGACAAGGACGCTGTTTTCAATATAGGGCATGTAGTCTCTCAGTTCTCTGTTTTCTCAGTTTTGAGGGGCAGGAATCACGGGCCTCATTCCATTCAATTATCCGGCGTCTCTTCCCCCAAAAGATGACGCGCCGAAAACATCTGCCCCGTGTGATAGCTGACGTGAAACGCCGCATACTTCAAAAACTCGTCATAGGTGTAGTTCTGCGGCCACCCCGGCGCAGAACTCTCCAGATCGGGGTTCAGCGTCTGAAAATATGCCACTGCTTCTTCATGGACCCGCAGCAGCTCCCGGCAAACCTCTCCCGCCGTCATCGCCAGGGGCTGCGCCGAAGGTGATGTCGCAATCGTATTCGGGTAGTACGCGAACCGCCGATCAATCAATGGACTGCTCACCCGGCACTTCGCCAGGTCAGTCTCCGACTGTTCCTCGCCCTCGCCGGACAGCTTCCCGCCTTCGCCCGCCAGCGTTAGTGCCTCCCAGTAGGCGATATGGCCCGCCAGTTCCCCCACGGAGAGAAGCCCCGCCGCCGGCCGTTTCCAGACGTTCTCGTCCGCCAGCCCCTCAAACGCGAACGTCACTTCATAATACCCCAGCTCCAAGACGTTCAGGTAAGCCTCAGTCATCTCCATCTCCCCTTCCCCCCTCGATCATCACGGCCCTCGCGCTCACAGCAGGCTTACTGCCTGGCCCACCACCAATCGACGTAGTCCGTTTCTACCGTTTCGCCTCCCAACTGGTCCACAAGCAAGGCGATCTGCCCGCGATGGTAGGAAGCGTGACCGAACAACTGAACGATTTGCACTTCGGCAGGCAGACGGAAACGTTCCTCGCCCCCTTCGGAAAACTCAAAGTGCTGTGCCAGAGAGCCTTCGTCGAGGCGTGCGAGATAGTCCGTCCATCGGCTTTCCAGGGCGGTGAAACGGGGCCGCAGCGGGGCAAGTTCACACTGCACATTCCACCAGGCCACTGGGCGGCGCTCCTCCCCCTCCATCCGGTCCAGCCAGTTCTCGCGGCACGCCGCCAGATGACCGGCAAGGGTGACGGCCTGCTGGAAACGGGCATCGCGGCGGCTGGCTTCTGGAACCGATTCCAGCATGGTCAGCATCGTCTGATTGGAATCTTTCTCGTGTTCGTACAACACGCGATAGCGTTTGAGAAGCGACATCGGAACTACCTTTCTAGGCGCTCATTTACTTTCTGCACCCTGTTGCATTTGAGCTTGGCCTCCCAATAGGGAGGCAATGTAATTGATTTGCCCCAGATGGTACGTCATGTTCCAATACGGGTAAACGATGATCTGAGAGACGGTTTGGGGCGTTCCAGGCATCTCGATGTCGTCCGCCAGTGAAGTATCGGGAACAGCAGAAATTACCGTAGCGACTTTATGGGCACTTTCTACCAAGAGTCGGTGCAGCGTGTCCCAGCCCTGAGCGGTGATTTCAGATTTGTGCCGCTCATAGTCCTTCATGTTTTGAGCCGACCATGACCGAGTTTGGACTAACTCCTCGGTGTATCCGTTCAACACGGCGCACTCCGCGGCCAGGTCAAACGCCGAACGGGCATCACCTGACGGCCTCCACAGGCGTTTTTCTACCGGCAGTTGGCTAAAGGCTTCCGCAAGGTCGGCAGCGGCTTTCTCAGTCGCGGCGGCCAGAAATTCTTGGAGCGTACTGGGCATGGAAGTGTCCTCCATTCAGGTTCGTTTCAGATCATCAGTTTAGATCAGACCATACGCCGGACCAGGCCGACGACTTTGCCGGCAATCTGGACATCGTCAAAGTACATTGGCTTCATGCGCTTGTTGGCGGGCTGAAGGCGAATGCGCTGCTTTTCCTTGTAGAAGCGCTTCACGGTCGCTTCGCTTTCGATCATCGCCACGACCGTTTCGCCGTTGTCGGCGGTCTGCTGGCGGCGCACGACCACGTAATCGCCGTCGTGAATGCCGTCATCAATCATGCTGTCCCCGCGCACTTCTAGGATGAACCCGTCGCCGGAAATAAAGTCGGTCGGCAGCGGGAACACATCTTCCACATCTTCCACCGCAAGGCGCGGCTTGCCGGCGGCGACAGTCCCGATAATCGGCACTTGAACGACCGATTTGCTCATCGGCCTCCCCTCGCCCATTCTGCCGTCGCCCATGCCGCTCGGCGTCAATTTGATGGCGCGGGTCAGCACGGCGTCGCGCTCGATATGTCCCTGCTCCTGAAGTGTTTTCAGATGAGCATGGACCGTAGACGACGACGACAGATTGACGGCGGTGCCAATCTCCCGCACAGTCGGCGGATAGCCATGAGCATCCATGTGGTGCTGGATATAGTTTAAGATTTGTTTCTGGCGTGTGGAAATCGGCTTGGTTTGATAAGTAGGCTTTGACATTTTGCATCTCCCAATGCGGCACATCGTCAGCCAAACGCACTTAGAGGACAAAAAACAGGCGTTCGGCAACAGATGTTCGGCCTTACCGGGAAGTATAGCACAAAATGAGACATTTGACAAGCGGTTGTCGCAGTTTCGCCTTCGTCAATAATCTCATGCCTGCTTCATCCACCTAAGTGCATCTTCCCCATACAGCGCCTGTACGAGAACCCCATCCTGATATTCCGTGAGGATCGGTGTCGGCCACGCGGCATCTACCCCAGGGTTGAATGATTGAATGCCAGCCAAACGGCTGACATCATCCACAAAGAAAACCTGCACCGACCAAGCATCACGGTGAAAGTGCTTCTGTAAAGTCTTGATCGCATTTGACTCTTGCGAACTCCACAAGGTAATCCCAATGATGAGCAAGTGCTTGAACTCATTTACATCCAGTACATCTTTGGGCTTCCGCAGGAACCAGCCCAGGCGAGTTAGTTCCCTGACTTGTCGGCGACGATTGATGGCGACTGATGGCAACCGTACCATGAACAAGTAGAGGCAGCAACAGCCCACTATTGCCATGCCACCATAAAAGCCAAACTTCATCAAAGGGAGTACCCAGCCATCAAGAAGCGCTGAGGGTACGCCGAACAGAACAAGAAACAAGCCCAAGCTCACTAACAGCAAACTACCCAATATCAAGCAGATGCCGCAAACAATGCCAATGATGAGAAGGTCTTGCCTTGTTTTGAGCAGCCGCTTGAACAAGCCAGAAAAGATTACCGCCATTACCGCAGAAGCCAGCAAGCCGACAGTAACGAAAATAATAGTCATATGAGTTTGCCGGAAGGAAATAGAAAGCGTTTTGTCAGCAAAGCCATAGTACCAATTTGTGTACTCCTTGTCAATATCTTAACGCTGTTTCCCTAGCCGTCCTTGCCTTGACAAACAAGGAGGCGAAAGGTACACTGAAAAGGACTTTTTGAAGGAGCAGGCCATGATTATCATACTCTCGTCAGAGGCGACGAAGGAGAACTTGACGCACGTGACACAAATGCTGGAAGAGCGCGGCTACGGAGTGCATCTCTCCGAAGGCGTCGAGACAACCATTGTCGGAGCAGTCGGGGTTCCCGCCGACGCCGCAAGCAAAGCCGAAGTGATGCAGCAGTTTGAAGCGCTGCCGTATGTAGACAAAGTCGTCCCCGTCACGAAGCCCTACAAAGTCGTCGGCAAGCAGTTCCACCCGGAGCCGACCATCATCAACGTGCGCGGCATCCAAATCGGCGACCCGAAATTTGTGGTTGTCATGGCCGGCCCCTGCACCGTTGAAACGGAGCCGCAGCTCATGGAATCGGCCCGCGCCGTCAAAGCCGCCGGGGCACATATTCTCCGGGGCGGGGCGTACAAGCCCAGCACGTCCCCCTATTCGTTCCACGGCCACGGCGAGCCGGCGCTGAAGATGCTGGCGGCGGCGCGGGAAGAGCTGGGAATGCCGATTATCACGGAAGTCTTAGATGTCCGAGACGTTGACTTGGTCTGCCAGTACGCCGACATTCTGCAAATCGGAACCCGCAACATGGCGAACTTCCCGCTGCTGACGGAGATCGGCAAAACGCAGGTTCCCGTGATGCTCAAGCGCGGCATGGCGGCGACCATTGAAGAGTGGCTGCAGGCCGCCGAATACATTGCCAGCAAAGGCAACAAGAACGTCATGCTCTGCGAGCGCGGCATTCGGACCTTTGAGACCTACACCCGCAACACGTTCGACATCAACGCCATCGCGGCGGCAAAAGAGCTGTCCCATCTGCCCGTCATCGCCGACCCGTCCCATGCCACAGGCCGGGCCAGTCTGGTGAACGCCGTCACGCGCGGCGCAATCGCCGCCGGTGCCGACGGCGTGATTATCGAAGTCCACCCGAACCCCGAAAAAGCCCTCAAAGACGGCGCACAGTCACTCCTGCCGGAAGCCTTCGACAAGCTGATGCACGACATCGCGCCTATTGCTAATGCCGTAGGCCGGCACCTGTAAAGAAAAGAGGCAGTCATGGCCGTTTTAGAAGCAGAAGTCGCAGCAGATTCGATAGCCCGCTCTTGGGAGCTTTATTACCGAGTGCGCCCGCAAATTGAGACGCCGGAGAACATCGGCAAGCTGATTTTGTTTGACCTCGTCAGCGGCGACTACGAAATCGCGAATGACGATCTCGGTTTTGATGCCGCAGGCGCTCTCCGTGCGCGGCATCCTGACGCCGATGTATTTGCCCAGCGGATCGGCTATGAAGCAGCTTCTTCCTTCGATGGGGGATTGGAGCGCCTTCCCGAATGATGCAAGGCACAACTCGACGCAGGCAAGGCATTTTGCCGATCACTTTCCGTTTGCCGAGGCAGCCAAACCTCACATTGGAGTTTGTTGTAGACACCGGCTTCACCGAGTTTTTGACCTTGCCTCTGGCAGCGGTTAGAGCGATGCGTTTGCCGTTTCTTTATAATCATTCGGCTTACCTCGCGGATGGCAGCACTATCCGTATGCCTATTCATGCCGCCACCATCCTATGGAACGACGTGGAGCGGCAAGTGAGCGTTCTGGCGACGGGCAGACGCCCGTTGCTTGGAACGGCGCTGCTCGACGATCAAGAGCTGCGGGTTCGGTTTCGGGAGAATGACTTGGTGACGGTGGACGAGTTGTAAGGCTGGATGAAACCCGCTCGTCCGTTGGAGAAAGCCCGCGTGAGCATCTTTGCAATCGGCGACATTCATGGCTGCTCTCTTGCTCTTGAAACGCTGCTGTCTGTCATTCCATTGCAGGAAAATGACACGCTGGTTACGCTGGGCGATTATGGGGATCGCGGCCCGGATACACCCGGCGTCTTCGAGAGGCTGCTGAGGCTTGAGTTAGAGTATCATTTGGTCCCTCTGCGCGGCAACCACGACGAGATGATGCTGAGTGCCTGGTCAGACAAAGACGCGCAGGAGACTTGGGAGATCAACGGCGGCACAACGACCCTGGACTCCTATGGCGGTCTGCGTGCAGTTCCAAAAGCACACTGGCAGTTTTTGGAGAACTCCTGCGTTGACTTCTGGGAGTGCGAGACGCATTTTTTTGTTCATGGCAGCGCGTATCCGAATATCCCACTTTGGGAACAGCCAACCTATAAGCTGCACTGGGGCAGATTCAGCGATGCCGAGCCGCATGAGTCTGGGAAAATCATGGTTTGCGGCCATACCAGCCAAAAGCATGGCAAGCCTGCCGACAAAGGCTACGCGGTCTGCATTGATACCTATGTCTATGGCGGAGGCTGGCTGTCGTGCCTCAACATCGGGTCGGGGATTGTGTGGCAAACCAATCAGCGGCGGCAGATGCGCCGGTTTCCGCTTTCCACGCCGAACGAAAGCTGACGTCCAGCAAAAGAGGAAACACGAGAGGCCGCAGAGAATGAGCGTAGACAACGCGCTTCTCTGCGGCCTTTTTTCTGCGGCTTTTTAGAAGTATACCTATATCACAGCGGTCTAACGAAGTAGAAGAGGAAAAGTTAATGGCACTCGCAGAACAGTATGTTGAAAAAGAGCATTACACCGAAGCCGAATACTTTGAGATTGAGCGGACTTCGTTTGGACGCTGGGAGTATGTCAACGGCAAAATTCGGCAAATGAGCGGTGGGACGACAGATCACGGAGACATTTCCTCTAACCTTGTGCGCGTTCTAGGCAATGCACTGGTTCCACGCGGCTGCCACGTCTACGGATCAGACGTCAAGATACACACAGGCGACGGCATTAATATATTCCCAGACATCTCCGTTATCTGCGAACCGAACCACTACTATTTAGGCAAGAAAGATGTTGTTCTCAATCCAATTCTCATTGTAGAAGTGCTGTCGCCCTCTACCGAGAGCTATGACCGAAACGAAAAGTTTGGGCATTACCGGTCAATCGAGACCTTGACCGATTACCTGCTGGTGGAGCAGGACCAGGCACAGGTGATGCTGTATACGCGGCGCACGGATTACTGGGAAATGCGTGTCATCACCGGACTGAACGGCAGTATTTTTTTGCCTTCGGTGGATGTCACGCTGGCACTCGCGGATGTCTATGCCCTCATTGAGTTTGACGCGGAGCCACTATGACAGATGAACCACATTTTACAGCCCCCTTTGAGCCGGGCGGGTTTGGAACCGTTGTGATTGTCGGTGTCGGGCTGATCGGCGGCTCGCTCGGCAGGGCGCTGAAGTCCCGGCGGCTGGCCCAGCGCGTCCTCGGCGTTGAACGGACCGAAGAGCAATTGGAAGCGGCAAAAGCATTCGGGGCGATTGATGCCGGGACGACTTCGCTGGTAGAAGCCGTTGCGGGCGCGGACATCGTCGTGCTCTGCACCGCCGTCGGGCATATTTTGGAGATTTTGCCCCCAGTGCTGACGGCAGCCAAAGACGGCGCGGTTGTGACCGATGTCGGCAGCACGAAAGCGGCGATTGTCCGCCGGGCGGGCGGCGCGACTTCTTTCGTCGGCGGGCACCCGATGGCCGGTTCCGAGCAGACCGGCGTCGAAGCCGCAACGCCCTATTTATTTGAGGAAGCCACCTGGGCGATCACGCCTTCCAAAGCCTCCAGCCCACAGGCCGTCCAAACCGTGCAGCGCCTGGCCCAGTCCGTCGGCGCGACAACGCTTCTGCTCCCGCCGGACGCCCACGATGCCATGCTCGCCGTCACCAGCCACCTACCGCATGTGCTGGCGTCGGCGCTGATGCGTCAGGCCAAGCAAACGCAAAGCCGTCACCCGCAAACCCAAAACCTCACGGCAGGCTCTTTCGCCGACGGAACCCGTGTCGCCGCGTCGTCCCCCGAAATCTGGCGCGATGTCTGCCTGTCTAACCGCGATGCCCTGCTTCAAGCCTTGCAGACATTTCGCGGCGAACTCGACACCTTAGAAGCCGCCATTGCCGACAGCGACGCCGCCCAAATCGAAGCCTTCTTCGCCGCCGGAGCCGCCGCCAAGCGGAACTGGGGGGCGTTGTAATAGGCAGCAACTAAATTTTTCGCCATATGGTATCATTAGCCAGAATGGCTTTGTTGGACAAAAGGATGCAAAAAAATGAACCGACCACAATCTCTAGTTTTTACCGTTGGTCTTGTGCTTGCGACGCTCGTTGTATTTCTCCCCCGGCAACTTAGTTTTGCCTCTGAGCAGGACGGCCAATCTTACTACCTACATCTTGGCGTTCCTCTACTGACACAGATATTTCTATTGAGCGTTGTTGCCGCTATCACTGCCCTTGCCGTATGGAGCGCTCGGCATAAGACAACTCAGCCCACTGCACCTGACAGTAGGGCGCACAATGAAATTACGCGCCTGCGCTGAAAGAGATCGCGCTATGCCTTTAACATTGACAGCCATTTTCCAAAAAGTGCCGGAAGGCTATATTGGATATGTGGAAGAGTTGCCCGGTGCGAACACCCAAGGCGATACATTGAAAGAAGTGTGGGAGAACTTGCAGGAAGCGGTAACGCTGGTTTTGGAAGCCAATCACGCTCTAAGAGAAGGGCGGGGGCAAGCCTCGCCCCTACAATTTGGGGATTAGACGGCAGCGGTTCATAACACTTTGAGGAAGTCTTTGGACTCGTCGAACTTGCGGCAGGTGTCGGTCTCAATCGCTTCCCAGACGGCGGGGGTGAAGGCCAGCCATTTTTCGACTTCGGGGGCCAGCGGCATGACTTTGTTGTCGCCGCCGCTGCCGAGGCCGAGCTTGCGGGCGACGTGGTCGGCGGCCTGAATGGTCGCGGTCATCTCAAAATGCTCTTTGGCGAACACGGGCTGATGATGCAGCGTAATCATGGCGGTCAGCGACGGCGGCAGGTTCCACTTTTCGGCGATCCGCTTGCCGACCAGCGCGTGGCCGATGCCGAGGGCTGTTTTCTCTGATTCCCAGATGGAGATTTGCGCCGCCCCGGCGAGTTTAATGGCGATAGCGTATTGGTCGGGGAAATACTGGTCCAAAAACAACTTGCCGACATCGTGCAGCAGGCCGCCGATAAAGACTTCTTCCACAGACTTCGCCCCGATCCCCTTACGCCGGGCGATCACCCCGGCGGCGACCGCCGTGGCGAGCGAATGCGCCCAGAACGCTTCCCGGTCCAGCGCCGTTTTCTGGCCGTGCGAGTCGAATGCCTTGAAGACGCCGAGTGAGGTAGTCAAATTGCGGACGGTGTTGAAGCCCAAAATCACGACGGCATTGGTGATGGTCGCAATCTTGCGGGGGAAGCCGTAATAGGACGAATTGACGAGGCGCAGCACTTTAGACGCCAGCGCCAGGTCCGCCGAAATTAGGCGGTTGAGGTCGGACGCCGAGGTTGCCGGGTCGTTGACCGTCTGCATGACCCGGATGATGACCGCCGGAAGCGGCGGCAGGTCCTGCAGCTCGTCTTCAATAATCCGCAGCAGGCGCTCCTGCTTGAGTTTTGTTTCGATGAGTGTCGGCACGGTAAGTCCCCATTCGTCGCAATTCGCGTTACGCTGATATTATCGGCGTCGCTGAAGGCAAACTAGAGGGAATGGCATGAGAGGGGCTTAAGACTTGACGAGAGGGAGAATGACTTTGAACTCCGGCGTGCCGGCTTCCCGGAGCAGCTCATAGACGGCGGCTTCGGCGGCGCAGGGCAGAACGCCGCTGTCGCGCATCCGCTCCATGCCGAGCTTGTGCTTTTCGAGCGTGCGCGAGGAAACGGCGTCGGCGGCGACATGGACCTGATAGCCTTGCTGCGTGAGATCAAGCGCCGTCTGCGAAACGCAGATATGGGTCTCGACGCCGCACAGCAGCACTTGACGCCGTTCAAGCGCGGCAAGGCTTTCGGAAAAGCCATCCGCCCCGACGCACGAGAAGCACAACTTGTCCGCAGGCGGGAGGGCGCTGCGGAGGGATTGAAGGAGTTCGCCCGCGACGCCGCCCATGCGCTCGGCATACTGCGTCGTCGGCACGATGGGAATGTTGAGACGAACTGCCGTTGCTACAAGCAGGCGCACGTTCGCTATTAGCCGTCCACGCTCGTACATCACATTCAGAAATGGCTCCTGCATGTCTATCACGACAAGCACGGCCTGGCTTCGGTCAAGAATATGGGGATGACGGACATACTCGGCGGGCATAAATAGGCTTTCAAGGAGTGGCAGGCGCAGCGCAGGAAGCCCGCCGGACAAGCTCGCCGGGCAGGCGGATGTCCATGTCGGACGGCGGCAGCGGCTCGCCGGACGCGGCGCCGTCATGCAGGCGGTACAAAACTTCCACAGCGGCCTGGGCCATGCGCGGCACGGGCGGGCGAATGACCGTCAGCGGCGGAGTCAGCGCTTCCGCCAGGCGCGGCGTGTCGCCAAAGCCTGCCAGGGAGAGGGCCATCGGCACGGCAAGCCCCAGCGCGGCCAAAGTTTGCGCGGAAACTGCGGCGCAGTTTTCGTCGTGGCAAATCAGCGCGGTCGGACGCGCCCCTGCCGGCGCGTCTTTGCCGAACACGCCGGCAACTGCCCGGCGGATTTGCTCCCGCTCTTCCAGCGTTTTCAGCGTATCATAAGCAAGATGCGCGATCTGGTCCGCCTCGCCGCCCGCCTCGGCCCAGGCGGAGCGCAGCCCGGCGAGACGCTCACGGGTCAGGCGGGGCGTCGTTCCCAGCGTCAGCAGAAGCGCCCGGCGGTGGCCCAGGCCCCAAAGGTAGTCGCCCAGCATCCTGCCTGCCGCAACGCTGTCCAGATGCACCTGCACCATCTCGCGCGGGGCCTGGTCGGTTTCTCCAATCATCACGCTGGGAATGCCGGCGGTCGCGGCTTCGCGCGGCAGCAGCGACGACGACAGCGAGATAATCCCCATGATGCCGAGCGAATCCAGGCGCGGCAGATCGTCCGCCGTCAGCAGGCGCAGGCCAAAATCATCTTCCGCTTCCGCCCCCTGCTCGGTGACATATCGGCGCAGCGCGACTTGCAGATGCTGGATCAGAAACGCGCTGCTGGAGCTGTGTTCCGGGTCCCAAATCCCGATAAACTGCTCCGTGTGCTGGCGGCGCAGGCGGCGGCTGCCGCGCGGCCTGCCGGAGCGAACGGGCGTGTAATTGAGCAGTTCCGCGACCTGACGCACCTTCTGGCGCGTGCTTTCGCTGACAAACGTGCCGTTGTCCCGCCCACTCAGCACGGTAGAAACCACGCTGGCCGACACGCCCGTCTTCTCCGCGATGTCTTTGAGTGTTACCGGCATATCCGATGACCCTTATCCTGAAACAATAGTTCTAGTATACCTTTTCCTCTGCCGATTTTTATGTGTTTCTCACTGCGGCAGATATGTTCCCTCGCTTGCCGCCAATAAAAAAGCAGGGCCTACCCTCGCCGCTGAAGACGAGATCGGTCCTGCTCTTTTATCATGGCAGTGAAAGCGAGCTAAGTCAAGCCCATTTTCTTAGACTGCGGCTTGCCTACAGCTTGCCGAGCGTCTTGAGGCTGTCTACCGTCGCCTGCACTTTGGACGCCGATTCTTTGATGCCGGCAAGCTCCACATCGGTCAAGGGCGCAAGCTGCATGAGATCATAGATGGCTTCGACACCGCCTGCACCAAGCAGGGTCGGGACGCCGAAGTAGAGGCCGTCCACGCCGTACTGACCGCTCAGAAGCACGGTGCAGGCAAGAATGCGCTTGCGGTCCAGCAGCACGGCTTCCACCATCTCGGCAGTCGCGACGCCCGGCGCGTACCAGGCGCTTGTGCCGATGAGGCCGGTCAAAATGCCCCCACCCTGCCGCGTATCGTCTTCGATCTTTTGAAGCTGCTCTGCGGTGAGCTTGCCGAGGTTCACCCATTTCTGGACCGGGATACCGCCGACGGTGGTAAGCGAGCGCACCGGCACCATCTGGTCGCCGTGGCCGCCCAGCACATACGCCTGCACGTCTTCCACCGAAACGCCGACGGCGGCGGCAATGTAGTTGCGGTAGCGGGTGCTGTCTAAGACCCCGGCTTGTCCAATCACACGCTCCGAAGGCAGCCCCGACGCTTTCAGCGCGACATGGCACATGGCATCCAGCGGATTTGAGACGACGATATAAACCGCGTCGGGGCTGGCGGCAGCGGCTTGGGCCGCGACGCTCTGCACGATGTCGGCATTCACCGCCAGCAAATCTTCGCGGGACATGCCAGGCGTCCGGGGACGGCCCGACGTGATGACGACCACATCGCTGCCTGCCGTGTCGGTGTAGTCCGACGTGCCTTTGATTTGCCCGTCATAGCCGGCAATCGGAGAGACTTGGTTGAGGTCCAGCGCTTTACCCAGTGCCATTGAGCCGGTCTTGCGCGGCTTTTCCAGCGTCAAATCGTCCGGCAGGTCCAGCAAAACAACGTCGGCGTACCCCTGCTGCGCCACATGGAACGCCACCGTCGCGCCGACATTGCCCGCGCCGATGACGCTTACTTTTTTCTTTCCAGAAGCCATTTCGAATTTCTCTTTTCGTTGTTGTTTTGTGCAGGATTACGGCAGCAATGCCGAGACTGCGATATGAGTTTCCGGCATTGCCAGCGGCGATACCGTTTCGTCTGCAAAGAAGGCACTCACCTTCTCGTAGCCATAGCCGAAAGGCTTATGCCTCATTAGAACAGGCTCACGGTAAACCTCTAGGATGCACTTCCGCAGGTTGACAATCCAATAATCAGGAGCGCCTGCACGGGCATAAAGACTGCCCTTACGATGACGATCTTCCACAATCGTAAAGTCAGCAGCTTCAATAATTAAGGCTGCCGTGGTTGGCATAGCATCCAAGTAATCTCGTGGCCCTCCGGCGCAAACCGCAATATCCGGGCGAGGCTCAGAGTCAGCTCCCAGATTGAGCGGACTGCGGACGCTCACGCAATAGTTGGGGCGAACAAGCGCAGGCAGGAGGTTTCCCGCCAGATTTACGCTTACCCAATGCGACTGCGTCATCCGCCCTTCTTCAATGATTTCACCCGCAATAAGCTCGACATGTCTGTCAATGAACCAACCCATCTCGTACATTTTATCATACTGGTCTTTGGTCCAGCGGCAAGGGCTAGGCGGAACGGGTTCATAACCATTGGTGCTAGTTTTATCCGCGCGTTAAAGTGCAACCTGAAGCATGGAAAGTGACACAAATCCGTGTGCGTCGGCTTGCAGACCGTTCCACTGGCTGCACAGGTTGAAGGC
>JAABUZ0100005252.1_pt1 | contig 17143 bp, 18 predicted proteins | sample 5562091 | NCBI WGS metagenome assembly JAABUZ01 (sample SAMN12813069, study PRJNA571459) | rock metagenome | isolation source: Antarctica rocks | place: Antarctica: Victoria Land, Linnaeus Terrace sud | collected 2015-12-21
CCACGAGCACGGCGTCCGGCGTGGTGGCGAAGGGGAGCAGGCCGTACCGCCGAGCGCTGCTCTGTGTGATTAGTCTGGCCGCCTCCGGATCGACCGGATCGGCCGGGGGGCGCTGTTCCTGGTGGGACACCGGGCGCAGATCGACCTGCGGAAGGGTCTCGGCATCGACAAATTCTAGTTGCATGACGGTGGTCGTTCCTTACTGGGCTGTGCGAACGGGAAAACGTTGAGGGGACGGCTATGCGCGGGGGGCGGTCACCTAGTCGCTAGGCGCCACATCGGGACGATGGCCACGCCCCACCATCCCGATGTGGCGCTGCGAGATCTCGTTCACGGCCCAGAGCAGCGCGGGCACCGCGACGAGGAGTAGCGCCGGGTACGCGTAGAGCAGCCAGAAGAGGACCGCGACGGCGAGGATGGCCAGGACGACGCCCCCCATCTTGCGCGCCAAAAGATACACCGGGTCCAGGCGCAGCTGGAGCACCATAAGCGCGGCCTCCGCGGCAATACGCCCCGACATCTTGGAGGCGCCGCGCGTGCGGTCGGGGAACACGATGGGCACCTCAGTGATGCGCAGGCCGGCGCGATGGCACAGGTAATTCAACTCGACCTGGAAGCCGAAGCCGGTCGATCGGACACTGTCGAGGTCGAGGGCTGTCAGCGCCTCTCGCCGGAAACACTTGAAGCCGCCCGTGCAATCCTTGATCGGCAGGCCCAGGACAATCCGGGCGTACAGACTACCGCCCTTGCTGATCGCGTTGCGCACCGGTGACCAGTTCTCGACACGGCCACCGGGGACGTTGCGTGAGCCGACGACGACCTCGGCGGTCTCGGCGGCGTGCAACAGGCCCGGCAGGTCCTCAGGGCGGTGCGAAAAGTCGGCGTCCATCTCGACGACGCGCGCATAGCCGCGGTCGAGGGCGTCGCGGAAGCCGGCCAGGTAGGCGGTGCCGAGTCCCCCCTTGCCGGGACGGTGCAGCACACGCACGCGGCCGGTCTCCCAGGCCAGCGCATCGGCGAGCGCACCCGTGCCGTCGGGTGAGTTGTCGTCGACCACGAGCACGTCGAGTGCGGAATCGACGGCCAGGACCGCTCGGACCAGCGGCCCGATATTGTCGCGCTCGTTATAGGTTGGAATGATCACGAGGGTCTGCATATCTCTCACTTGTAGGACTACCGAGGCTGTATACCATCCCATGGACGTGCCGCGCATGGCCTGCATGGCCGTGTCTAACGGGGAAACGGGATCGATTCTCGAGGAACGTATATAGACGAAACGCACGCATGCCACCAGTGAGCACACGACGCGGATGTCGTACGACGCGGAGGAGGGCTGTATCAGCCGCGGTACAAAGATGAACACGGTGCCGGCATCCGAAGCGCTACGCGCCACTGTGTGCATATCGGATCGTCGCCGACGAGTTGTCGCCCCTAAATGGGGAGGGGGAACGGCCTCATAAAAGCACGTCTTGGCGGGAACAATTACTCCATCGAAGGTAGGGGGACGCACCCATGAAAATAGGGCCTTGACTTCCTTTGCCGCACGATCGCCATGCACAGGGGTCGAGCGCGTCTGTTGTTCCTCTGGGGGAGAGCATCGTTGCAGGGAAGCGGCACCGCGAGAGGAGGGGGCTGTCCTCCCTTCGCGCGGCCGTATCCCCTACGAGGGCACAGAAGTGTGGCGTGACGTCGTGGTACGCGTCATTGCCTACCATGTATAGTATACCAGATGCGCCATAAACCCATAAGCGTGTAGTTGTGTCGCAATCCCCGTGTAGAGAGTAGTAGTGATGTAGTGCGATAACGCAGGTCTCGTGCCGCGCCTGTGGGGCCGTGCAAGAATAAGGCGTGGGCCACAATGAGACCCCGACGGTGGGGCCCGCGGCATTAGCATCACTCGTTTCTCTCATGTAGCACCTTAACGTCCCGTCTTTGTCAGCCTGTCCATCCGCGCGCCTCACTACTATCCTCCTTCGTACGATAGGACGATTTGCCCTCGCGCGGCCACGGTTCAGGCGAACCGCGGCCGCGACGCGCGCATAAAATCGTGCGTTGCGTCAGCCTTCCATCTGTTATCCTTGCATCTGTGCGATGACGACGACGCGGTGCGTGTCGACGTTGTAAGGGGTGCATGAAATGAGCGCGAGAGTTGGCCGTGCGTAGGGTGCGTTGAGCATAGCCACATTGTCGGGCGTCACCACGCGTACGGACTGAACGACGTAGCGGTATAGGTGGCCCCCCTGTGTCACGACGATGGCGTCGTCGGGCCGCATCTGGCCGAGGTTCTTGAAAATGCTGCCATAGATGTCGTCGTGGCCGCTGAGCATGCTCAGGCCGGGCTGGCCGAAGCGCGCCGAGGGGCTGAAGCGCGTCACGCCGTACTGGGGCACGATGTCGTAGGTGAACGCGTTCCAGCCCGTCTGGATGAAGTCGCGCGCCCACACGGGTGCCCAGGCGATGCCCAGACGGGCGATGCCGATGCGCGCCTCGACGGGTGGGGTGACGCCGCGCCAGGTCTGGCGCGGACCGCCGAAGCGCCCCGTGACGGGCTGGCGCACGATGCGCAACGCCCGGACCTCCTGGACCTCGGTGACGTGGTGGACGACAGTGACGACGCGGTAGGTTACCTTCGTCACCGGTTTGACCACTGTTTGATAGGTGATCACCGTCTTGTGATTGACGACGTTCCGCACTTTCACTTTCGTGACGGTGCGGGTGATGGTGATGTACCTGTAGCGCGTGATCGTTTTGTACACGACGACCGTCCTGGTCTTGGTGACGACCTTCGTCACGTATTTGACCTTGGTGTACGTCTTGGTGTGCGGCCGGATCACTCCCGCTTTAATTGGCGTCGGCGTGGGCGTAGGAGCGCGGACGACGCCGGCGGTGACGCCACCACCCGTCGGCGTGGTAGCGACGGTAGCCAGGCCGGTGGTGGTCGGGGTAGCCGTGGCGGCGGCGTTGCTGGTGAGCGTGGTTGCAGGCGCGGACGTGGCCGTCCCCGTGGAGGCAACGGCCGGCATGGCCGTCGTGGTAGCTCCAGGTGTGCCGCTGGATACAGTGGTAGTTGGGACAGGCGGCGGACTCGAACCGACAGATGGGAACGGCAGGCAGCCGTTGAAGGGCGGTTGGTTCAATTGACCCGCGTTTAGCTGGCCGGAGTTAGACTGTCTCAACCCGCTCAACGAACCGGCGATCAGCGTCCCTTCCAGTGCCGCATTGGTGAAGTCCACGGCGGCGCGCGGCGCCAGGACGCTGGCCGCCACATAGTTGCCGGAGATAGTCAGTGATGTCGTCGCCTGGAAGTTAAAGAGAATATGGCTCGGACTGATCCCCGTCACCGCAAAGCCCAGATTCAGCAACTGGTTGCTGGCGCCGCTCACGTTGATCAGGAACGTTTGATCGCCCTGACCATCGTCGTTTCCGGTGATCCGGAAAATACCCGGCGTTGGTATGGTCCCGGTGATGGCGAAAACCGTTAGCCCTTTCGCGCCGGACGCGAGGTTGTAGTTTCCGTCGCCAGGGTTGTAGACCGTGATCCCGTTGGCTTTCAGGGTGCTGTAGTAGTCCGCTAGGGCGAGCAAAGATCCGCGGGCGGCTGCAAAGTCGATCGATGAACTCTGGCGGACTGTCCCGCTGACGGACGACTGTGACACCGTCGACGTCGTCCCATACGTTGCGTCGCCGAGGAGGGCGCCCCGCGTGAAGGCCAGGGACCCGCCGACGGCCAAGACGGTCGTATACGGGACCGTCGCGGAGAAAGCCGTCCCGATGGCATAGTCGGTGAGGGTGACGTTCCCGCCGACGGCCACGAGGCCCTCGGCGTCAGAGCCGGATTGAGTCGCGTTGCCCAGGATAAAGGCGTTGTAGGGACTCGCCGGGCCGAGCGCCGCGGGCGCGCAGGCTGTAGCCCGCGGCGCGGCGCTCCTCGTCGCGGCGGTGGCGTGTGTGAGGAAACCGGTGGTGGGACCAAGTTGAGCGACAGCCAGGACGCATGCAAGCAGCCGCAGCAGTGCCCGTCGTGCGGATGAATACCAAGACATTGCCAAGTTCCTCTTTAAATTAGCGGGACGCTACGGTGCGTTGGATGGGCTGTTTAACGGGCCAAAAGCGAGTATACGTGCTTGAGCGGTGAAAGGTCTTCTCGCGGTCACCTCCTGGCGCACACTGTTGTCGCCAACCGGGAAACGATAGGGCTAGTGATCGGACGATGTTGTCCCCCCGGAGCGCTATCGCGTGATTCCGGGAGAAAGAGCCACCCCACCTTGAGTGTTGATGAGTGAACGAAGCACTCGCGCCGCGTGTGATTATTTAATGGACCAATACGGAGGCGCGCTACACGGCCAGTAGCATGCCCCTATGAGGAGCGGTGGAAAAAGCACCCATCTAGCCAGACCCCCTCCGACATCTATAAAGACGCACAAGGGCAGCAATACTTACCTGGCAATTTGTCTTTTCCTCGCTAAAAACGTAGCATTATAGCGACACACGTATTCGGGCCGTGGAGGCCGCCACCGTCCCGTTGTAGGCATGGCGTTTCAGCCAGTTTCGCCATTCTATCGTCACGACGCGTCAAACACAGGTTCCTCTCGTCAGCATAGGGCACAGGGTTCGCGCCGTTTCCCCTGGACTGACTCGGCGAATCAACTCTTTGTCAACGGGCTTCACACCGCGGGGAGCACCGTTCCCCGCCGTATGCTGTTCAACCCTCTTGTCACTGTTCAAACAAGGCTCTTATGAGCAACACCTTTCATCGTTAGTAAGCGCACCTGAATGTCTATAGTGGAAAGGGACCGTCCGCGCGATCGGCGACCGCACCGGCCGTGAGGACATCCGGACCGCACCGGTGAAGGGCGTGGCTTCGCCGGCGCGGAGGCGCCGACAAGCAGGGCAGGGCGCGAGGCGTAACGGATGATTAATAGGCAACCTCCTTTCTCCTGACGGGCGTGTGCCCACCAGATATCCTACTGTCTATATCGGACGATCAGCCCCCCCCATTTAGGCCTAAGACGGTTTGGATTTGGATAAGGTATGGGTGCTAGGCACGCCGCGTCTAAAGCATCGTCGAGCGGTACCGGGGTATCGAGGTCGAAGTGCATGATGTGATCTTGATGTAGGATATGGGATATCTTGATGTAGGATGTAGCTAGTCGCGGCAAAGGTTTCGAGGTATTGCACGGTGAGCGGCGACGCGGACTTGAGAGGGGGCTTGGACCTCTTGCGCGTGACGGCGCGGGGATTGGGGATTGGTCCGGCTGGCTCACGCGGACAGGTCGCTGATACAGTAGCGCGTGTCGTGCGGGGGCAGTTGAAGATGTAAGCTCCGTGCGAGCCATCGGGCAGCATCTGGCGCGGGATCGGCATGATACGGGCGGAGACATGCCCCAGCCCCAGGGCATGGGCGCCGGTGGTTCGCGTGCTCAATCATCGCATAGCTGTAGAAGCCGCGGTTCAGGATCACCATCATGCCCGCGTCCACCTGCCCCGCGCGTGGGGGAAGACGCTATCCCCACGGTTTCCGTAGCGCCAAGGCGCGGACATTGCTCGGAGAGTCGGGCACGTTCTCACCTATACCGTGGCTGGTCATAAGCCACATGCCACAATCGCGTCGTTGGCCGCCAGCACGAGGTCAGGATCGGACGACAACAGGCGCAGGCCGCGCCATTTTGTCCGTGCCCCTGTCCAGGGCCTACCGCGCTCACGGGCTCATGGCGATGCACAGCAGTAGCACGTCGGCGGATAGCGCGCGTTGCCGCGTTGCCGCGCCAAGCGACGGTCATGTATCGCCTCGTGTAGTAGAATGAACGAACGTGCATAGAGTGAAGACGCGATCATCGCCTGGTTGGCACTACGCATGGGCGTGCGGGCTTATCCTACTTGTCGCGCTCACGCGCTGGTTCGCGTTTGACTCCCCGCGCGCGGCGCGCGCGCCGACGGTCACTGTGACCGTCGACGCGCGTCGCCCGTTGGGGACCATCTCCGCGACCGCGCTGGGGCTGAACACCACGGTCTGGGACAATCATCTGCGTGATGCAGCCGTCCCGTCCGTGCTGCGGCAGGCCGGCGTTACCGTCCTTCGCTTCCCCGGCGGATCGAGCGCCGACAACTATCACTGGCAGACCAATTCCTTCTGCAATGGCGGCTACGCCAACCCCAACGACACGTTCGATGCCTTCATGGGTGTCACACGGGCGACAGGCGCGCAGCCGCTCATTACCGTCAATTACGGAAGCAACGCCGCGTGCACCGGTGGGGGCGACCCCGCGGAGGCGGCGGCCTGGGTGCGCTACGCCAACCTGACCAAAGGCTACGGCGTCAAATACTGGGAGATCGGCAACGAGGTCTACGGCAACGGCACCTATCCCGGAGGGTGGGAAACCGACATGCACCCACAAAAAGGCCCCGTCGCCTACGCTAGCAACGCGTCGGCCTTCGTCGACGCCATGAAAGCCGCCGATCCGTCCATCAAGGTGGGGGTGGCGTTGACCACGCCCGGCTACTGGCCGGACGGGCAGGCGCCGGACTGGAACTCTGCCGTGCTCGACGGCGTGTGCGCCAAGATCGACTTCGTCGACGTGCACTGGTACCCCACGACCACGCGCAGCACCGACGCCGACCTGCTCGCCAGCACGGGCCAGATCGCCGGCATGATGTCCACGCTGCGCGCGGCGATCACCGCGCACTGCGGCGCCCGCGCCAACCAGATCCAGATCCTCCTCGGCGAGATGAACACGAATAACGTGGGCAAGCAGCGCGTCGGCCTCGTCGACGCCCTGTTCCTCGCCGACGGCTCTATGACCTGGCTGGAGGACGGCGCCGCCAACGCGAGCTGGTGGGACGTGCACAACGGTATCGACACGAGCGGCAACAACAGCTCGTCCCTGTACGGCGCCGCTACCTACGGCGACCTCGGCGTCCTCTCCAACGGCGACACGACGACCCGGGCGAGCGAGCCTCCGGTCAACACGCCGTTCCCTCCGTACTATGGGATGGAAATGCTGACGAACCTGGGCCGGCCGGGTGACCAGATGGTACCGGCTCAGTCGGAGCAAAGCGTGATTGCCGCCCACGCCGTCCGACAGGCCAACGGTAAACTTGCCCTGATGCTGGTCAACAAGTCCCCCAACACAACCTATAACGTCAACGTGGCGCTCTCCGGCTACACGCCCATCGCCGCGGCGACCGTGTTCACGTATGGGATGAACAGCGCGCGCATATCCTCCGGATCCATATCCAACGCCGGGACCACCTTCGTACGCATCATCCCCCCGTACTCGCTGACCACTGTTGTCCTGCGGCCGGCCACGCCGGTGGGCCCGCTCAAGGTCACGATCGGCGGCGGCTTCGTCACCACGCCCAGCCTCGCCCCCGGTGGTGCAACGACGTTCGGAGCCACGGTGACGACCACCGCGCAACTCAACGGCGCGGTGGTCGACTTCTATATCTATGATGCAACCGGTAAGCTCGTCAATCAGACGTGGCACAGTCCCCTCACCCTTGCCACGGGCCCGCAAAACGTGACGGTGGGCTGGACGGCGCCGGCCACTGTGACGCGGGGCGCCTATACGCTCAAGGTCGCGGTATTCCGCGCGGGATGGTCGCTACTGTACGCCTGGGATAGCGCGGCGGCCACCTTCACCGTATTTTGACCCTCTACACTATCTACACTACCTACACGACAGGATCACCCTATGAGCCACGCGACGCGTGTACGGCTACACTACACCTGTCGCCGCAAGTTGGGTGTAGATGCGTGGGGTACCGTACGTCCTCGTGCCCGAGAGTACGTCATTGACATTGATGCCCGATTAGGGTCATGTATAACGACCTGCGGCGGCCGGTCCCTCGGCGTTTCCTCAAGGGTAGCATGCCCGTGGAGCCAGCGTTTCGGATCTGATGATAGGGGCGGCTGCCTCCGTCCGCGAGTCCCTCAATGTCAATGACGCGCTCTCGGACAGGTACTCGGAGGCGACAAGGGCTATCCGGGCATCGACAAACGGCATGGGGGCGGCGCGCCGCTATGAGTGCCTGAGCCAGACGGACCGTCACCACCGGTCCACGCACACGGAACGCACGCGCGCCGTGGCTAGCCTGGTTAGCCTGGTTAACCACCGCCTCGACCACCGACAGCGGCGCCGGGCGGTGTAACCCGCTCAAATGGAGAGGGGGCCATGCGTCGCTCCTTCTATCTATTACCAAGTAAACTATTGAGGGGCTGTTAACACTACTTTGGCGACTTCCAAAATCGCCAGTCACATTGACCAGTTAGCATCGTCCCTAACGATGATTGTGCGGTTCACCGCACCTCACGACCAGTTACTATGTCCGGGCGCTGAACCAGGAAAATGGCATCACGCCAAAGTAGTGTTAAAATGACGCACTTTTGCAGAGGCTGCGGCGACCCCGCCCTCCAGCAAGGCGGGGCGCACACGACGGCCTATCGCGCGCGGGATCGGGCTGGCCCCTGCGCTAGCACGACTGGACAGTGCTCCGGCTTGCTGCGGCATAGCGCAAGGGTTTTTCGCGCCAACCGCCGCCGTCTTAGCCGCTCCCGTTGTTCGCGGCGCCTTGCCCTGTCTCACTGCCCGTTGCACGGCCGGCGGGGCGGCACCCGCATGACCCACGGATCATGATCGATGTCTCCACCAACACCCGCTGATAAGGGGTGTCGGGTTGAGCAATACGGCGTAGAAGCTGCCGTGCCGCTATGCGGCCTAAGTGCTGTTTAGGGAGACTAATAGTCGTGAGCGGGGCGGTAATACATCCGTCGCACCCAATGTCCTCGATGTCCTCAAAGCCCGTAATCGCAAGATCACCGGGGACAGAGAGGCCTGCCGACGTCGCGGCGTCGATGGCGCCCATCGCCAGTGCGTCGCTAGTCGCCAAAATGGCCGTTGGCCGGCACCTCAAAGCCTCCTGCACGAGGTCATATCCCGCATCATAAGATGGCGCAGCGGCACGCAAAGTCACCAGGGGCTTCACGCGCGCCCGACGCAGCGCGTCGGCGAATCCAGAGCAACGCTCGCGATTAGTGATCGCATCTCTCGGGCCGGTCAGGACGACCACGCGCTGCCGCCCATGGCCGAGTAGATGCTCAGCGATGAGACGCGCTCCATCACGATCATCGCTCCACACGGTATCCGTAGAGGCCGTCGCCGCAGCCGTAGCAACTAAGACGCTAGGCAGACCCCTTGCATGGAGCGCCGCAATAAAGCGTGAGGGGATGAGAGAGCCTACCGCGATCACTCCGTCGGCGCGGCCCCGCGCCACGCTCCAGCGCTCAGGGTGCGCAATGTGATCATCGGTGAGCGTGGTGACCAGCAAGTGCTGCTGTTGCAACTCCTGTTCGGCCCCAAACAACATCTGGCTGTGGAAGGGGTCAACGAATAGGGGAGCGCTTGTGGGGGATCGGTAGACCGCGAACGCGATCATGTCTGTGCGCGCTGTAGCAAGAGAGCGCGCGGCATCGTTGGCGACGAAATTGAGGCGAGCGGCTTCGGCCAGGATTTGTGCGCGCACCGCAGCGCTCACCCCCGCTTTATCGTTAAGTGCACGCGAGACAGTCGCGGCAGACACGCGCAGATTCTGTGCGATTTCGGCAATAGTAGTCATTAGTTCATCTTCGCAATAAAAATGGGTGCGGCAGGTTGTGGTCGGACGGCTATCCATGGGCGACAAAAGTACAACATATGGTCTACCCTCGCTATTGTCAAAGATTAACTATTATAATAACCTTTGGTGCTAGTTAAAATCGCTGTTTTTATTGCGTCTTTGCCGCTATAATATTATAAGTGTTGCATAGATGCCTAAAAAGAGGCCGATGCGAGCCATCGAACAAGTCCTGACGGCTTCGACTCACCCGTATGCGCACCGTCCGGCGCAATATAGAGGCGCTTTAGCCTTTTTCATAACATCAAAGACGTTTGAGAGCCTTTCCAACTAGCACCAAAGGTTAATAGTCAGGCCTGAAACAATTCACGTAAGCGCTTGTGTGAATTATGCGCGTGTTTGCTACGGATTGTCAACGCTCAGGATTAAAGCAGGTCTGCCGGTGGACGGTCACGCTAACCGCGCTCCCACGCGCAATCATAACGAACCGAGCGCGAACGTCCCCACCACGTCGGTCACCTCCGCGTCCACGTCGATCCCGTACGCCCCCAGCCACGCGTGGCCAAACGCTTCGGCCGCCGCGGCGGTGTCCCCATCTTCGAGCGCGTCGATCAGCCCCTCGTTCGCCCCGTCGATATGCTGCGGCCCGACGTTGCGGGGCCGCGCGCGATCCTCGTTGTACACCAACACCATCACCCGGCACGGCCCCACGTCCAGCCCCTGCTCCTGCGCCCGCTCCCGGAAGGCTCGCGCGTTTGCGGTGCGCTGCTGCTCCGTGGCGATCCCCTGCACGCTGATCCGCAGCCCCGGTGTCGAGCGGCTGATATTACGCGCCTCCCCGCCCTCCTTCTGCCACCGCTGCACCGTGCGCACCGCCACACCGAGCTGGCCGGCCAATATCTTGTTCCCCTGCGCGACCTGGCTCCGCCCCTCGCCGCCGCCGAGTTCACGGACGACGGCGCGGATCGCCGCCGGCGTCAGTTCCACGTCCGTCGCCGCCACCCGCGCCTCGTAGGCCCGCGCCAGGTCCTCCCCCAGGTCCGACACGCTACGCCGCCCCTTGCGCGGCCCCGCGCTCGCGTAGCGGCTTTAGGAGCCGCAACAGCGTGCCGAGCCCACCGCCGCTCGCGCCGTCGAACGCCGGCAGCACCCGTTCCAACGGAATCGCCGCGTCCTGTACCTTGAAGTGCCCCAACCCTGTCCCCAACGTGACCGACGGCGGGCACGCTTTCACCGGGTCAGGCTCGTCGCTCACCAGGTACACGGCGTCTTTATGCACGGCGACGGGCGTATAGCCGGCCGCGTCCATCTTGTGCAGCGCCCGCGACATATTGGCGTTGGCCTGCGCGATGACGAGGTGGCGCCAGTCCGGCCGATACAGCGGGCTCCGCTTGTCGCGCTGCCACGCGCTGTTAAAGCCGCTGATCGTGAGCGCGTAGGTGTATTTGAGCGCGCCCAGGGCCAGCCGTCCCGCCGGCGTCGTGTCGTCGTAGAGCGCCGTGCGCGCCGTGCGCAGCCGCTCGTACCACGTCTCCATCGCCCGCGAGTGCTTGGTCCACACGTACGCCTCGGTGAGCGCGACGGCCTGGCCGCGTTCCAGCGCCCACGCCACCGTCGGCGTGCAGGCCCACCGCTCCTCCGCGCCGGCGATCCGTGCCAGCCAGTAGCCCGGCAGCTTCTTGTCGAAGGGCAGCTTGCCGGTCGGGTCGTGCCGCTCCTCGATGCCGGACAGGCCCAGCTCCACCACGCCGGCCGCGCTCAACCACTGCGCGTTCTTGTCGTAGCTGTGTAGGTACGCCTTCTCCCGCTCCGCTGGCGAGAGCGTGCGCAGCCAACTCAACTCCGTCACCGTATCGGCCTGTCCCGCCGGTGCCGGCAGCCGCTCCGGGTACTCCCGTTGAGAGCCAGCCCCGCGTTTGCCCAGCTCCTGCAGCAGGTCTATCCCCGTACGGCCCGGCGAGCGGTAGTACGGCGCGCCTACGGCCCCTGCGTAGGCCAGCAGCGTCACGCCGTCGGTGTCGAGGCCCCACACCGCGTGCTCGTCGTAGAGCGGGAACACGATCGACACGCCCGATCCCGCCTCGCCCTTCTTGCGGAGGTCGAGCCAGGGCGTGAGCGCCGTGGGGAAGGCGTGCAGGTCGTCCAGGCCGTCGGAGACGAACGCGTGGCGCAGCTCGCGGAACTGGCCCGCCACGTCGAGCGTATCAGGCAGCCCCGCCGCGCGCACCCACGCGTCGGTCAACCACAGTTGCGTCAGCCCATGTCGGCGCGCGCCGTTATACAGGTCGCCGACGTGCCGGATCGCGCCCCGGATGGGCACGAGGGGCCGGTCGACCAGGTGCAGGCCGTCCGCATCGAGCACGCCGATGGATACCTGCGCTGATGTACTCACAACCCCTCTCCCGACGCGGCTCCACCGGGAGCTTCGGGTGGCGCGGCCTCTAGGTACCATCGGTGCAGCCAGTCCATCACCTCCTCGTAGGAGCGCGCCGGTAGCGATTTATACGCGCTGACGCGGTACCGCCGATAGAGGGCGGAATACACCTGTGCATAGCCCTCACGATTGCCCGCCGCCTGCAGAGCCTGCCCGACCGCTTTGACGGCCAGGGAGACCTCCGCCGCCTGGACCTCGGTGATCGTCGCCTCCGTGGCCGTGGCGCGCTCCAACGCGGTCAGCCGATGGTTCGTTTCGATGATGAAGCCGCGCACATAGTCGGCCATCACGGTCTGCGTCCCCGCGACGTCGGCCAGACGCTGCTCCATCTCGAGTTGTTGCCGGGCCAGGTGCTGCACCGCCGTCGCGATCTCCAGGGCCAACGCGGCGCCGGACGGAGCGCTGTCCATCTCCGTCCCTGTCGCGATCGAGCGCGCGTCGGTCGTGTCAGCGCCACCCTTGAACGCCTGCCACAGCACGCGGAAACAGTCGGCGCGATAGCGGTCGAGCTTGTCGACCAACTCGGGCCGCACGCGTCCCGTGGTGATCCCAAAAAGGTAGCCGGGCAGCAAGTCCAGCGGGATGCACAGGAGGTCGCGTTGCCGGCCGTCTGCCGCCGTCATGAGGAGCGTCCGCGTCCGCGGGGCCAAGATGCGGTCGCGCAGGACGCGCAGGCGCTGCGAGCCGAACGCCAGCCCCAGATGATCGGTGATCGGGCGCAAGGCCACATACAGGCCGCCATCGGGGGCCTGCGCCACCGGGATGCCATCGCCCTGGAAATCGACGCGCTGCTCGCGGACTGGCCGGAGGATCATGTTCCCCTCGCGCGGCCGACCCTCGTTTCCCCTATCGCTCACAGACACCTCCTGTTCTACTACTACGCCGATCATCGTTTACTACGCCGATCATCGTTTACTACGCCGATCATCGTTTACTACGCCGATCATCGTTCGCCGCGCCGCTATGGCGGCGACCCGCCTCATCAACCGTGTTCGTAATGAACACGGTTGGTCCCGCCAGATGCGATTGATCGTGGCTATAGCGGCCATGGTCACGTCAATACCCCTGTGATCCCGGTCCAACCGTGTTCATTACGAACACGGTTGAATGTCCTCAACCAACGATAGCCGTCGCCCGCGCGCTCCTCTCTCGTTCAGTATCGTCCGCGACATACCCCGCAGCGGGGTCTTGTCCCGATCAACCGTGGCCGTTATGGTCACGGTTGCCCCCGACGCGTCCACCCCCGCCCAAACCGGGGTCATCATGACCCCGGTCGCCGTGTCTCGCCGCACTCCGAGAGCGGCCATCCTGACCAGTACGACATCGTGTCGCACGACCCTTACCCTGATCTGTTACGCGACGTGCCCGGTCCAGACTAACTCCAGTTCGTAGCTCTCTACCTCGCGGGCCAGCATGGGGCCGGACGTGAGCGTGTACGTGTGGTAGCGCCCACCTCCGTCGCGCGGAGGATTGTCGGGCGTGATGGTAATGTGCGCCGCGCCGTCCGAAATCCTGGCCCAGGACCCTGACATGGGGCGGTTGCGGCTGCCGTAGACGTGGATCATCGCCCCCTCGGTGGCCAAGGCCGGGTGCATGTAGCGCGCCAGGTCCAGTTGATGTGGCGTCAGTGGGATGGCATCCCCGCACGCCTCGGTCCCGACCCTATGTCTCTCTAACCGCTCCATGTGTCATCATCCTCCGTAACTCGCGGGCTCGCTGGCCTGGGGCGTTACCGTCGATTGCTTACTTCTACCTCCACCAGCCGCAGAAGCTGCTGGACCGCGACTTTCAGGCCGGCCAGGGTGTTGGCGTCCATAATCTCCAACACCTCCATGACCTGCCGGTTGGCGGCTACTACGTCGTCCTCGCCATCCAAGATTGTTGCCAGTAGATCGGCCTGATCTTGGGTGTTCATTGTGTCTACCTCTCTCCTGCAACGCCTGGACTCTCAACGGTTCCTATGACAGGCCGCACACTCGTTTGCTCGGCCATACGCATCGTCACCGACGATGATCTCGTCTACATCGTTCGCCTCTGGCACGGCGCGGCCGCACATGAGATACGAGCCTGGCTGTGGGTCCCGATCATCGGTCAGATGCACGCGCACATAGCGATTCCGGGGCTCATCACCATAGGCGTCGGGGCCGCGCCGGTAATAGCGCCACGTTACTGCCTCCATATGATCTGTCCTCCTCGTCATCCTGAGCTCACGCGTCGTTAGTCGCCGCGGGCAAGGCGATGACCGGTGTCGTCTCGGCCCCCGGCAACAAGGGCGGCATGCGCTTAGTGCGGTAGGCCTCCGCGATCTGCGGTATGGCCCACTCCTGGACCGTGGCGTTATTCGGCAAAACGAGATAGGGCAAGAAGGCCCGTTCGACGGGCTCCCCGTACTCCATGACGGCCTCGAAGGCGGCCTTGACCTGGAGCACCAGGAAGCGCCAGCGTCGGCGCACGTCCTGCTCGTACGCGGCCGTGCGCTGGGCCTCCGGCAGCCGGCGCTTGCCGGTGCTATCGTACGCGGACGTGTCCTCGTAGCGCGGCACGTCCAGCCTGGACCGGACGTGGTAGCCCCGCAGCTCGAAGTCGACGACGTGCCGCGCGCCGTGCCAGCCGGACACGAATCCCGTCACGCCGTAGCGTTTAGCCAGCGCGCGGATCTCCGCCTCGCTGCGCTCCGCCGGGACCGTCGTTTCGGAGGCGTAGCGCGCCATCAATCATCCTCCTTGAACGCATACGACACCCACCCAAGCTCCACGCACGGCCCTAACAGCCGCTCGTCGACGTCCACGCCGCCGTCCGCCGTTTCTATGAGTGCGGCGCCACACGTCCCGCACGCGACCCAGGGTGTTCCACCATCCAGCAAGACCATCCAGACAAGTTCGTGCCCCTGCCCCTCGATGTGCGCGTCGAGGTCGGCGCGCGTGGCGAACGTGGGGCGTGTTTCGGCGATCATTTGTTTGCCCCCCTCGCGGTCGGGTGAGTGCGCTCCCATCGCCGTCTATTCACCATGAGGTACCGCGCGATGGCGTCGTGCACACCGTCGCTATGTGTGGGGCACAGGCGGATCATGCCCACCTCCTTCGCGCCGTCGCCGTGCGCGTTGAACAGGATGGGCTCACCGGGCTGGCGGCACACGAAGCAGGGGTCCACGACGTCACCTCTACCCATACCGCTTGCATCACAATAATCGGCGGTGTTCATGCGACCCGCCCTCCCGGCCACGCGTTAAACCGACCCGGCAGATGCACGACCTCCAGCCCTAGCGCCCCGGCCACCAGATCGGCCGCTACTTTTCGGTGGCACGTCTCGACGTCGGCGCACGCGCACAGGAGGATACACGGCCCCCGCTCGACGTAGGGCCGGATCTCCGCGATGCCCGTCTTCGGCAGCCAGAGCCTGATGGGGCCGCCGGTGCGATAATTGACGTTACCGAGTTCCTCGATACCCCGGTAGCGGTCGGGTCCGACGAGCTCGCCGAGCGCCCACGCCTGCCAATGCGCCACCCGCGACCGCCGACGGTAGCGGATGTCAATGAGCGTGGCGCCGAGGGCATCCATGTAATGCGCAAGGTCGGCGGGCGTCGAGCCACCGTAGCCCCAGGTGAAAAGCTGTTCAGGCATGTACGACCCTCTCTTCTTGCTTCTCGATACCCTTGATAGTATTATTATACCATCTATAAAGGGTATTATAAAGCACCCATTTATGCGGTATGCTGTAGCCATGACCGATACTACCACCGCTGCCGCCGACCGGCAGGATCGCCGCAGAGGCCGACCCCCAGGCACGCGCATGGGCGTCGAGAAGTACACCGTGACGCTCGATCCCGCGCGCGTTGAGTGGGCCAAGGCGCAGCCCGGCGGCCTGTCGGGGACGCTGCGCCGCCTGCTCGACGAGGAGTACGCGCGCGCTCAGGCCGCCGCGGCGACGGGCATGGCTGCGGGCGACTGACGCCGCGCCGCTCATCGATCCAACTCCCCAAATAACGACGGCTGCACCTGGGCGCGCTCCCACGCCGCGACGGTGGCCGGGTTGCGCCAGATCGACTCGACACTGCGCAGGCCGACGCGCTGCCGGGCCGCGCTGATCGGCGCGTCGATGTCCGTCCGTTCCCAGCCAGCCTCCTCTAACGGGCCATGCACCGCCGCGTGGCGATACCCGCTCAGGATCACCATGGCCGGCGACGCCAGCAGCGCCGCCGTCAACGCGTGATGATCGGCGAGCGTGAACTCGTGCGCGTACCGCTTGTCGCCGCGCCGTGTCTCCCACACATACGGCGGGTCGATATACGCGCAGGCGCCGGCATGGCCGTAGGCGGCCAGGACCCGCCGCCAATCGCCGCATTCGATCTGCACCCCCTGCAGACGCTGGTGGATCTCCGGCAGCCGCTCGACGACACCCAGGTACTTGCGCACGGCGCTGGAGACGCGCGTCCCGTTGGCGTTCGTCGCGCTGTACCCCCAACTTTCCGCAGCCCCGGCGGTCCCCGCGGCCGTTCCCGCGCCGACGCTGTAGCGCCAGCCGGTGCGCGTCGCCTCCCCCGCCGCGGCGCCCGTCGCACCGCCGAACGCTTGCCGGACGCTGACGAATCAGGCCCAGGCGCGCGCCACCGGGTCCTCGTCGTCGTGGTACGCCTGCCGGCAGTGCTCGAACTCCTCGCGCGCGTAGGGCGTCAGTGCGGCGAGCTGGCTGAACCGCTCGAAGGCGGCGGGGTCGCGCAACACCCGGTAGAAATGCACGACGTCGCCCGCCAGGTCGTTGATCGTCTCGAGGCGCGCGCGCGGCTTCCACCAGAAAACGGCCCCCGCGCCGACGCATGGCTCCACATAGCACTCGTGCGGCGGCAGCAACGCCACGATCCGCCGCGCCAGATGCCCCTTCCCCCCGAACCACGTCACGGGACTGCGTAGGGGCTTCGTGGCCGCGTTCATGGCGTCCTCCTCTCGGCCGCGCGCTCCCGCGCTCGCCGCTCCTTGCGGGGGCAGCGGCAGGGCGCGAAGAGACAGTGGCCGCAGCGTGCGATGGGCGTGGGCGAAGCCCTAGATACAGGAACGGTGGGACACGGGACAGCCGGCGGCCCCGTCGCCATCGGCGCATCCCTTT
>JAABUZ0100005253.1_pt1 | contig 17143 bp, 21 predicted proteins | sample 5562091 | NCBI WGS metagenome assembly JAABUZ01 (sample SAMN12813069, study PRJNA571459) | rock metagenome | isolation source: Antarctica rocks | place: Antarctica: Victoria Land, Linnaeus Terrace sud | collected 2015-12-21
GGATTGATGGGATGCGAAGGTTTAGATTTTGGATATGTATGGGAGATTTAATGCGACCACTTTGTTGTTGTTGTTGTTGTTGTTGTTGTCGTTGTTATTGTTCTTCTTCTTCAAAAACTGTTCTAGCATATACTGTCTTTGAACGCATGAAGTTTCAGTACTTGATTTTTCTCTCATGGGTTAAAATATTTTTAAAAAAAGAAGAAAAAAAAGTATAAGTAAAACAATCAACAAGCCATCGAAAATCCCTTTCTCTCCTTTTCTTTCTTACAAACAACGAAAGTATGCAGTAGCCTCGATATCATCCTATTGCACCGAACGCCAGCCAAAAAAACAATCAAAGAACATTTCTCAGCAACAACAACATATACCCTTCCACACAGAAAAAGAATCCATACTTTATCTAGAAACCACCAACAGCCTAATTCATTGATGAGATATTCAACCGCTCCCTCGAAAATTTTAATTGGACTGACAAGGTCCTCCATGATCCTGTCTCTAGGGTCGTGCTATGCTTGGTTCTTTGAACCGTGTTGGGGGGGGGGTAATTGTGAAGGGCAGGGGGGTGTTGTTGGCGATTGGCGGGGGAAGATGGTGAGGAGGAATTAGGGGGAGGAGGGTGGGGGAGATGGCGAGTTGGGATGAGAGGTTAGGGATGAGAGGTTGGGGGGGTGGCGGAGGTGAATGGCGATGGGCAAGTCTGCGGCGGCGGCGGAGGAGGAGAGGATGATGAGGGAGGTGAGGGTCAGGATTATTAAACGATATATGCAAAGGAGGCCGTGAGGCGTGTGGTCGTAGAAGTTTTATAGAGAATTGAACATGATACTGTGTGATCTATGATGGCCGGTGCTCAGACCGAGAAAGAACCAGAAATAATTCAGCAGAAGAAAAACACCGCCGTTCCAAGAACACAATATCGTTGTTGCCCGAATGACATCCAAAACCTACTTCACCCACCCATACTTTCTTCAAACCCCCCTTTCTCGCATTCGGCCGGCCCTCTCACACACCGAACACTCTGTCGCAAAATCCCCCACAGCACTCAACATAGAAAACCACAATAAGCGAACGAACCTTTTTTCGTAGCATTTTTCCAAACAATAAAGTACAGCTATTGCCGGGTCTTCCTCTTTAAAGCTCGCAACATGTTTGCTGAAAGCTCTGAGAAGTTGTAATAGTTTTAAGGTTATGTAGGTATCAACGGGCTGTCTGCCGTGTAGAAATATCGGTGTTGGTAATACCAGGATCACTAGATACATCAAAGAAATTTTTCTTTGCAGCGCGAAGGATCGAAGAGTCGATTTGAGAATTTGTGGACTCGAAACGCGGACCAGAACTGCTCATGGTGAAGCGAACATTAAGGAATATGTAATTTCGCCATACCTGTCACTGGTCTTTATGGTGGTTGAAATGTCGGATGCTTGAGGGTTGGCGTGCGCGATGATGGGTGCATATCTTGGGGGTAGACGAGGCTTGGTTTGAGAGCACAGGGTGCGGTTTTGGATGCTGGGTTACGGGGGAATGGTTAGAGGGGTTGAAGCAAGGATGAGTGGGATGGCAAGGGGAGGAAGAGGCAAGTAGTCTTGGTAGGAGAAATGTTAGCCTTGCTGATCCCACCGTTGTCTTATACACACAATCTCCCCCCTCTTGAATATTAAAACAACCAGCAGAGCTTACTTAGCCCATCATCTTGATTCATTTTGACTTCGCTACTACCGTACCTCTCTCTCTCGCGACGCCCACTCTCAATACAGAACTGAGGTTTTCGGTCAAAACTTTCGTGTTGAGCGGGGATGTTGCCGAGGTTTCTGTATCTGAACATAGCCTTGTAGTCTTGGAGGGAAGCTGGATTACCCTCCTTAGTGATTCCTGATTCTCACGAATTGAAGGGGATGATATGTAAGAGAAGGGGTTGTACTGGAAAAGGTACCCTAGGAAGATCTTTTCCGACAAATCGACATTGGAGGATTGTGATTTATTGGTACACAATGGTGACTTGGTAACCCAACGCCGAATTTGTGATGTACAGTTTGCGTATCGTTCGTAAAACGTTGCAAGGAATGCGTGTAATTCCACACCTCATCCTAGCAAATCCCCATTATCGGTCCAAGGATATTCAACGCCTGATCCCGCTCCGGTATCAAAAGTTCTAATAAGGAACCGCTTCCGGAGCTCTCTTCTCGCTCGTATTCCTCGTCCTCCAGATATGCAGCACATCCACAATAAAGGCAACCATAAACAACGCCCTACATCCACGTCAGCATCCCCACCCACCTCCACGACCTTCCCAAAGAACATCAACTCACCACAAAAACGCCCCAAACGCAATCGCCGCCTCCAGCACCTCACAGAATCTCGCCCCCCCACAATCCGGCCCGCCTACCATCGCCGCCAATGCGATGAACCCCGCGAACCAAAACAGTGCCGTCAAGCCATCGACACCTGCGACGGCGAATTTGTGCGCCAGGCCGGGGGCAAAACGGGGCGTGAGCTCGAGGTAGAGGTTTGCGAGGAGGGTCCAGATGGAGGCGAAGAGGAGGAAGTTGATTTGGGAGGGGGAGGCGTCGTTGACGTAGTAATCGCCGTAGGCGTCGCGGTAGAAGAAGTTGTCGGCGTAGTGGACGGCTAGGAAGAAGACGTGCGTGCGTTAGTTAGGAGGTGCGGCTTGGAGGGGCGGAAGAGGATAAGGGAAGAGGTTTTGTTCGGAGGTGGGAGAAGGAGTACCGTATGCTGTGAGGCCGAGTTCAATGATGGCAAAAAGGGAGGCAATCGCGCGGACGATCATGAGCCAGGCGTAAGCCATTGTGGGAAGTTTTCCTTGTGTGTTAAATAAGTGAGTAGTGTCGAGAAAACTGTCAATTATTAATCACAAAAAGCTTGCAAGAAAGACTGAAGATTTGAGAATCAATAGTTTGAAAGATAGGAGAGAAGGTTGTTTGTGAGGAACAACTCAATGTGAGCTGTGATGAAATCAATATGCTTGATGACGTCGAAGAATCATCGGAGATACAGCCTTAAATCCGTCCCACAAGAAGATCCAACCTTGCAATTGACCGTTAGCTGCTTGAACACCCATACCAATTCCAATCGATATGTTGCTGCAAATATGTGAAATCATGACCGAGACATGGTATGAAATATCTTCGCTTTCGAGTCCCGGGAATTGCAATAATTTAGCCGAAAAGTGACCAAGGTTTCCAGTTTCTGCAACCGCAGCGTCGATCAGCCCAACTCAGACACCTATCATCCTAATCAGGAAACGTTAGGCTGGTGCACGGGATATAGAGGCGCGAAATCGACCGTCCAATAATTCTTGCCCGTCATAGCAAAGTCCCTCCTTTGTTCTTCAAATAACACTCCGTTTGTATCATGCCGGCCTGTATTCCTCTAAAGATCAGCCACTCCCTCATCTCAGCTAGCCTCCTAGTCGTATCTTCACTAGCTTCGCCTTTGCCTCTCCACAATACCTCCGCCGCAGCCGCCACCCGTAGCCGCAATATGCCGTCCAACGTCACGCTGTCCACCAGCCCTACCCATAGATTCACTTCGCCGCCTAGGGTAAGCTGTTTGGTGCTCTTCTGGGATATCGGCTAGAGGTTCGTAGTTGTATACGTGGCGTTAGTTCTTGTATGGGTTGCAATAGTCTAGGTAAGGAGGTTTTACGCGAGTTGAGGGGTTGGATAGATCAAGATCTCGAAAGGTGCCGTAGCGCAGTTAAGACACCAATGAGTACAAGCGCCGAAGAGAGCTCTGTGACCTTTGGCGACGACGGAGGCTGAGGGGAGTATGAGCGCCAGGTTTGGATGATGGTTGAAGGAGGGATAGCGAGGTCCCATCCGAGTGCAAGCTCCTCCCAGGCGATAGGAGTCAGGTTGTGCGAGGCTGCGAGGGAGAAAAAGTGGTTTATCAAGGCTTAGCGAAGAAGCTCGATGACTGCCGGAGAGGATGAATTGATGGTTGGGTCGATTTCGTAGACTTTTGTGTTAAGTTTGTCGCCACCGATATGCAAGTGAGAGGAATAAAAGCTGGTGCGTGGGGGAGATGTCGGAGAGTAGAGTGCTTACGATTCTGTGACTGCGGATGATTCAGTTTCAGTTGCCCGCTGGGGAGCTCTTGAGCGTAGGGAGACCATGACTGCTGGTTGAAGGCAATAATTAAATCGGGATAGGCCTGGGAAATCGAAGCAGTATGGCGCGGGAGGTCAATCTCTACGTATACTTCGACGCCGAGATACCCCTCATACTCTTGCACGTCTTTCAATCTCGGACTTTCCATATCTGGTTCGTGGTTAAATGACAGACACCCAGCAATCCCTCCTCAGCCACCGTGAAAAGACCTCAACTTCGGCACCTCATCTGTCATCTAATATACTCCGCCATCAGCGCATCAAATAATCCCTGATTACCAGTCAGCAGCCTGTAACCATGATTTTATCCTACACAAAGCCGTGATGGGGCCAGCCGTGGGAAGGAGCGAATACACTGCTCAGGCGGGCTGTGTTACCTGGATTTGGGCCCGGGCGCTACATCGTTAGAGTTGATCGGCTTGTCAGTGCGTATCTTCCTTACTGTAGTTTGCCTTGTATGTTGAAAACGGTTCCTATGAGATGGTGTAACCCTAAAGCTAAGTCTAATTGGAACTTCAGGATCCTCTCACCTCAGCCCCCTGCAAGATTTGAATGCGGCTCATTTGATGGTATATTCTAGAGGCCGAATGCTGTGGTTGCTTGGTGGATGTACTGCCAAAATTCCATGCTCCTTTGTGAAGTATCTGTGGTCGTTGTTAAGCAGCCTATGAATCCTTACTCCTGCACATATTGAAGAGAGTGGACACACAAAGCAAGAATAACAAACCTGCTTAAACGCTTCCCCCCCCTTAAAGGTACGTAACGATATATATTAGCCACCTTCCCTTAGTACTCGCACTCTTGCAAACAAGACCACTGTTCGATCCAGTTATCAAACCAGCTCACCCGCACTGAGCTCTATCGACCAGCGTAGTACAACCATCTCGCAGGGGCATTGCGAGCGCACGGGGAAAAGGGGGAATGAATAGGTAAGTCGTTGATGTGTTTCTACCCTCCATCCCACCTGCTTCGGCCAGAAACGCCGGATCGCCTACCTATTGCCCTCTATTCATTCAGTCGCTTCGATAGAGGAACCCCTGGCGCGTGTGCACGGCTTTTGAGCCTTTCATTTAATATGAAATTGCCCGGAGATGCTGAGTAGGCCCCAACACATGGAAATTGTACGTAGCCAACTCATAAAATAATACACTAGGGCAGCATTACATAGGTACTTGCGAACTTTCACGTGTCTGTAACAAATTCCATTACATAGAGATGGGAGTATAAAGTTGAAACAACTACCCAGCTCTCTCTCTAACACTAAGCCATTTCCGCGTAGATGTCTCACCAAAGAGATTGCAGTCAGCATTTCTTCATGCTGTGCCAGTGTTGCTGCCATAGGTGATAAGAAGGTTTGGAATATCATGAGAGGCTTATAGAAGCTAATATGTTCGGATGAGTTCTGGAAGATGGTGTTTCATATGATTTTCGACGCCTATTATTGAGATTTCAGTCAGCCACATCGGATTAATTTCCTGTTGAAGGAATACTAACAATATCATCAGCATATCTATTATACGTCTCTTCCGAAAATCCAGTTAGTCACTTTCCGTCCTGAGAAGGTTCAATCCTCTTGCACAAGTCTCAACTTTTCCGCGCTGAGCTCAATAGTCTGTATATTACAGACTATGAGCATTTCGTACCCCTTAGCTAGACGATGAAGATGCTTATACCGCCTTGTCTTCTCTTTGAGCATTTCCAAGTCTGCATTTACCCCTTTCAAAGTCCAAAGGACCCTGGCTAGACTCTTCACGCCCTCTGTGACCACCTGATCAATCCTCGATAACGTATTGACTTGTCGCTCTATGGCGCCCATGTCATCAGCACCTCCGACGACCATTGCCCAGAACTTTGTCCAGAACTACCTTTGATCTTCGATAACAGCACGAGAGGCCGAAAGCGATCGAGTATCATGTACTAATACGGAATGAATATTGTCAAGGTCCGTTTGAAGACGTTTTATGTTTGCAAGCAGCTCGTCCGCTTGACTTGTTAGAACTATAATCCTAGGCGATATCTCGTCGATATACATAACAAATGTGGATACTACTGATCTTATAGCTGTGTCCGCAGATGCCTTCGGGAACGACCTGTAAAAGGCTTTGTATGACCGCAAGACGAAATCCGGTAAGATAACAGCAGTCACGTAGTTGAACAGAATGCGACCATGATTGTAGGGTATGAAGTCGTTCTGCGTAGAGAGAGTAGAACCGGCTACGCTAGGGTCCTCCGGCATCTGTATATGCTGAGCGATCCGTGTAAGGTCTTGAATGGTTCAATCGGTAATAAGAAGAACAAAATCTATTGTACCTCCAACTTGTGCGATAAACATAGATAGGTCGTCTCGTACATGGCCAGAGGTCTCCAAATATTGTACAATAACTTGAATAAGGGGGGTACGAGAGGGAATTTCTGACGATTCGATAAGCCAACGAGCATCTTGAAGACGATCATCCGTATAATGGAGCCGATATGGGAGCGTTACTAATGGGTTAACCTCGTATAATGCATTAGTAAATTCATTATGAGTGCTATTAATAGCTTCGGCGAAGGTGGATTTCTTTATACTAAATATTGGTGACAGATCTGAGGTACTACATCACGTGATGTTGCACATTTCGGTGGTAAACGGAAGACGACAGGAGAGCGTGTAGGTTGGATAGGAAAACAATAAGATAAAGGTCCAGCATGCAACCAGAATCACTAAGAGAATGTGTCAGAATAAAAGATAAGGAAGAATACTTCAAGCGATATTGAACAAGCAAACAAATGGCCAGAGGATCGCAGAGAGCATTAAGAATACCTTGTGGCATTTCATGTAAATATCGTCTAAAACTTCAGGTAGGGTGGTGATGGTGTGAGAGATCCATTAAAGAACCGGATCTAAAGCCGAAACAATAATCGCGGATTTTGTACTGCATATAGTTGACCTTGAGTCATGACTACTGCAGCGCGATGGCAGCACTCCTCTCAGGCCTAGCGGGGTTTCGGTTTTGGATAGCAGCTTCATTTGAAGCTCAACGGCTGCCGCAGCTGCTCATACTGTTAGTCTAGCTGCGCTCTTCATGTTTCGATCACATAGTAGATTTACCTGAATCTGTATCTGCTTTCGCATCCGTGTTCAAGCCTTCGAGCGAATTCTGGAGACCGGCACTACGGCGTGAGAGGCGATATCTATCTGATATGGTTCCTCGTGAAGTTTAGATTCCAGTAAAGTTAACAAGCGGACACATATAGAGAGGTAAAGAATTTACTCACCCTCTAGGTTGGAAGAATAGGGTACGGCGTGTTCCGAGTTATGTACACTGGGAGAGCCGTTATATGGGTTGGGAACAGTCGGAGTGGTCGGCTTCAATGTAGTGGATGTAAACACAGGCCCTGCATTCATTGCCGCCACGACAATTTAGGCTGTTGTGCCTCATTATTGTCGTCCTCTCCGGTTGTCTTCCTCTTGTCTCGTGCAGATTTGATCGATCCCCTCAAGTTCGGTGGTCCACGTTGCCCGAGCCTTCGCTTGTTGGTGCTCAAACTGATTTGCATGCTCTTTCCTACGGTCCACTTTCTTTTCTAGTTCGACAAGCTTTTCATCATTGGGGTCGCTTGCCATTGTCGATTGCGGTTGTGTTACGGAATACACTTCAACTTGAAAGAGCTGGGACTGCTGACGAGAACTCTAAGTATTCAAGGTTCTGATTGTAGTACATCTTTATGATCAGTTGGAAGATGTTAACCAAGCGACTAGATTTTGTCGTTTCATCATCTCTATCAATGGTTTTGAAACATTATGAGACCGACCATGGAATGGTTTATGGGGATGGCTTTACCCGATCCTGAGACAATCAACCCTTACCGCACAGGCCTACAGAGGTTCCATTTGCGGGCTGATTTGCCTAATTTTGGCAAAGAGCGAGCAGGATCCAAGCCAATGTAATGGAGAAAGCTGTGGCGTGACGATGTAACAATGAAAGCTGTATCACACAGCCGGCTTAGGGTTCAATTTCGGCATTCAGTGTTCGGATGAAGAAATGAAAGAAGCTACAAGTACAGGGCTTTACGGGGTTGGACAAACATTGAGCGAAAACCAGATCTTGGCACTCACCAGGTATCGAGGTACTGTGTAAACCCATTCATCTCATGCCACCCCACCCAGTTGATGCCAAGGCTCCAGTTAGATTAGATTAGATTAGATAAGAACATCCTCCTCTGAGGGGCACAAAGGTATAGAAGCTTTGAACCCTGAGACTATTTCGCACGCAAATTTCTTAATTCTCTTGACTTTAGGTCCTGCCTTCCTCTGTCTGTAGGCAGAGACCCCTACGTTCCAGCCCGACCCCACCAGCGAGACACACTCGAACATGGAAAGTGCCAGCATCGACCCCCAGCCAGCAGACGGTGGCACACTCTACCCCAAGCCCGAAGGCTGGGACTGGATGACCGACGACGAGCGCTATTCGGCTCTAAAACAAGAGCCGAAACCGGATCACGCAGCCGCGAAAAACGCACTGTTGCAAGCGCGGCGGTCCGTCCTCCACGACATCTACTCTGAGCGAAAGGCCATCGAAGAAGCCCGCCAAGCGCTTATTTGGTTTGGTTTTCCCGCACATCTAATTGCACCGCTAGCCACGAAAAGCTCATAACGCAGATAAAGCCCCCGCTTCTCCATCGTTCTTGACGCGGCGCCGCGCCTCTCCCGTTCCCAGCCCAGCTACACCTTCACCGTCTCTGCCACCTACGACGCCGATCCCGCCCGCAGCGGGCGCCGCGTTGTCTTCGATGCAGACTGCGGGCCTCTCGCTCTAGGCGCATTACACATGCGTCTCTACTCCATCTACAGATCCGCAGCGTGCGATGCCGGGGACCGCCTACCGTACCATGGATCGGGACCATGTATGCGCCGACGAAGAGACCCCGGCGGCAGATTCAGCACGCACGTCGAGATCACGAGCCTTGCCAGCTATGTCGAGCTTGCGCCCGGAGAGAGCGTGAGTAGGGAGATGCGGCTGGATCTCGATGAGCGGCGTGGCTGGAAACGGCATTTGGAGGTGGGCAAGGAGTACTGGCTGAGGTACGATGGCTGGAATGGGTCTGGACTGGGTAGGCACTGGCGGTTTGGGAAGCTTACGGTATGCTACTACTCGTGGCTTGTGGGATAGGCCAACTTGGCATAAGGAGCTGATGGGACTGTAGGACCTGAAGCTTCCGATGCGGATACTCATCCAAGACCCAAAGGCGATCGCTATCCCACTTGAAGCTTCCAACGCCGTTAGGTTTGAGGTCGTTGAGTGAGTCCTTGGGCTTTGACTTTTAGTGTATTTCATTGTATAATTTCTGTCATTTTGGGCCTGCTCAACACAAGATACGTGTTTCATAAATCAGCGCACAGCATAGTAACAAAGAAATTGGCAAATCACAATCAAGATTGCAAAAATCGTCATTTCGCCCGGCATGCCACAACACATCTCTACAGGCTTGTATTAACCTCTCAAACATCAGCTCCATGCACATTGTATAAAAACCCACCACAGGGTTGTTCCTAGGATGCTAGCCCGAATGCCCTCGTTTACACCATAGTATAAGACCCAACAGCTCCCTCCACGGTCTCTGCAATCGAACAGTCCGAGATACCGTTGCTTACCCGAAAGCTCTGCTCGATACATGTATTCCCCGAGTCGATCGGTACGACAGCATCCTCCAATGAGTTCAGGCCGCTCCTGCCAACGCCAAAGACTTTTGTCGAGTGTCCTGAATCCTTGAATCCTGGCCGATCGAACACATATATGGGCGCAGTTGATACGACGTCTTGTTCGGATACCTGGAGTCTTTGTTTGAGCCTATGGATTTACGGTTGACGACTCGATCCCGCAGGGGCTTGAGGGACGGGGACGGTAGGCGCAGATGATGGCGGGGGAGGTTTCTGAACTAGGGTTTGGGCGACGTGGAGTGAGTGAGTGAGTGATTCGAATACGGCAGAGAAGGGGTAGGCGGATGAGAACTTACGAGGACTGTATGTTCACAGAGTAGATGTCCAAGTAACGATTTCAGTTGCTTTTCGAGATAGAATGGATAGTAGTTCTCAACGTACTGTACAGGTGAGGTCTACATGGGCGTTGAGCTTATGTAGAAGCGTGGTAGGTTTTTATAGCAGCACGAATCTCTGGGGTTTGTAATGACTAGCTCAGACACATATAGTCGAATTCGAAATCCAGACTTACGAAAAGTCCAAGTGCGAACGGTACACGGAGTACTTTCTTTTTCTGGATGCGCAATTTCAGGTTCTCAAACGATAGTGATGGGAAGAAGTGAGAGACTAAAGTCATGGAAGATGTCATAAGCTAATCGCGATTAGCGTCAGGGCGTACAGCGAACAAGCAGCATGGTGTCAGATTGAAGGAGTGCAACGTTCGATGTTAACGGCCAGCTCTGAGCATGTAGCTCCAGGAACCATGAGAATTGCTGGTTTGCATTGCGCGAGTGATAAGCCACAGGCAACGGTACTAACGCACATGTAGACTATTGGCATATATCAAATATTTACGTCAGAAGTTGTTAGGGCCTATTAGCCTCGGTAGGAGGATAGCAATAGAGGACTTTCCAAAGACACTCGCCGCTACGGCTATGGGCTGGCTGATCTTAGTGTATTCGAAGATGGATGCGAGGAGATCTGGACTAAGATAGAAAAGGTGGTCGGCACCGGCACCTCCATGCAATACGACGACGGTCAAAAGTGCAAAAGTAACCACATAGAGGATCCTTCAAGAGTCAGGTCAATGGTTGGGATGGATGATGTAGAAGAAGTGTTTGTTTACCCATGCTACCAACATTGAATAGTCGTCCAGGCCCAAACTTTTAATCTTTGTCCTAACATACATAAAGAAATCAAGACCATTGTGAGAGGCACAGGAGCCCAGAAGGCCGTAAGAAGTACCACTGCTCTGCCTCAATCCCTATCAGAAGGAGGAGTGAGGGTTCCCCATACTGGTAATAGATCAAATGATAGGTATAGCAGTAGACGAGAAGGAACTCGGAAGATAAAGGGAGATACAATAACTATATATGCATAATTAGAAGCGAAGATAGGAGAGTTCTAACCCAGCTTCTACGGCGCTGTTGAGTGTTCCATGTTCAAGAAAAGCCATCAACCTTGCTGCAGAAAGAGCTCTTTAGGAAATGTTTCATGACTTGCGAATCTAGCCATACTTTATGGGTGTCTGTGGCACTGTTGCGGTCTTGCTGCGGTTGCTCTGTTAGCCTCCCACTCCCACTGTGCCATCATGGAAGATATCGGTAGGTACAAGAGGCTGAATCGTTGCTGCGCATGGTTTGGTCGTTGACAGACTTGAAAAACTTGTTCTCCCTGATGGTGGACCGACCCTGAAGAAGGGGCGTTGATCGCTTGAGGATGTATACTGACACGAGAACGATATTGCTGTATACAGAGATTAAGCGACCACATTTATAACCTAGTCGTTGATGGCGCAGAATCGATGATCTCCATCATCCTTCGTCGAAGGTGCTTTGGCTAGCACTGATAGAAACGCCAATCACCTCAAGCATCTCAGGCTCGGAAGGCGCGCCATACAACAGGATATTAGCTTGCATATACTCTGTTGCCATGCAGCTGACACGGAGCTTGATTAAGAGTTTAACTTCCTATCCTAGCTGGATCTTACCAATGGAGTAAGGCTAGAGAGCTGCGCGTGTCTTCAGGTTTTGCCTCTTTTACGATAATCATTGATCGATAATGTGAAGGAGAAGCGGGCAAGTTGAGCCCTCAAATCATTGGGGTCACGCGCTCAATCTTGCTGCTTTTTTCGTGCTCTACCTCGCAGGGCTCAAGGTAGATGTCATGTTTCGAGTTGTGGTAATACAACAGCTCTTTCCCGTCCCGGCCGTGCTCTATCGATTTTCATCTGTGCGTGATTGTCTTCCATCTTCCGCTGACTGCATAGATGACGTTGAAATGTCCCCCGTCACTGATTCTTGGGTGCAACGGGGCTTGCTAGGATCGCGTAGACAATACGCCAAATGTTTGATTGCTGATTTTTGGGTGTAATGGCCATTTCGAGAGCCATCGCTCTATCAGGACGTCGAATGCATACGGCTTAGATTTAGCGCTTGCCTCATCTCTCCCACGGTTCCGATACGCTCCAGTACCCTAACGACCCACGCCTTCAATCCGGGTTCCAGATTAGGCACACGGCACACTTTATGGAGTGACCACAATAGAGCTATGCTGTTTGACAACTTCCCACGGTCGCCAGCAATAGAGCTGAAACAACGTAGGGTTCCGTTCGTGTCGATGTCACCAAGCAGATAGGGTACGGATGCGCAGATGTCATTAACGTTAGCAAGGACAGTCCCGCGCACAACGGCTGGTGTCGGCAAGCTCGGGGGTGGCCAAATAGGGTGCTTCTGAAGGAGGAGAAGAAGCTCGTACAGCGTGTGAAATAAATGTAGGCGTACACATCGTACTGCATTCCACAGAGTGGCAACGGCCTTGGTGGGATACGTGTCAATGCGCAAAGGATACGAGGATGTTCGCTCCTGATCTCCATGGATTTCAGCATCATCACTGGGTTCCACAATGCGAGAAAAGAGGGAAGCACAGGCCGTGTCTGAGGATTCGGTATCAGAGCTTTGATGGGCGGAGCTGGACGCGGAGGTGGAAACGCAAGGACTCGACGAGCGTGTTGGAAGCGACCGCCATCGCCAATCCTCTGGTGCATCATCGATGTTGCGCTGCACTTCTTGATCTGCATCTAGCACCTCGCGGATAACCACTCTCAGGCTCTCCGCCCATACCCCATCTCTCTTACAGATCGCCACTTCTTTTATTTCTCTCGCACGGCCACAGACGTCGGCGACACGCCCACTCAGCCGAGCCGAAATATCTCCTAGCCAACTAGCATATACCCCAAGAGGCCAGTCAGCTAATCCGAGCGTCGGCCGCTTTCGATCCGCAAGATCTCTCCATAACAGCACCCTGTTAGTGGAGGCGAAAAGACTACGTCCGACAGGGGACGAAAACTGGGCGGAGCCGCGCATCCTAAGTAGGGTGGATTGGCCGCGAAAGTGCGCATGGAATACCTCGCCGAAAGGTTGCTCGCCGGTGATGATCTGATGAATTAGAATCAGTCACTAAACCGAAGACGATGAAGTAACAAACGAGAAATTCCAACAAAGTACGAAAGGAAATAAACAAAACAAAAATGGATAGGAAAATGAAAGTACCTCGTAGTTCGCTAACAAATTCAAGGTAGCCAACGTTTCATCGGCAGTGGCTCGTGTCTTGCTCCTAAGCGCGACTCCAAGATCTAATAAAGCCTTGCCATACGCCCTGCGCGCGAGGACAGCAAGGCGGTCTATACTGGACGTGTTTGCCAGATGAGCTAGCGCAGCGGCTTCGACTGCTTTGACCAAGTGAATTGACGAGCAGGCGCTGTACATAGCTGGCAAATACTCATAAAATCCCCACGTAGAGCGAAGCAAATCAGGAGGGTCAACATATTCAGCGAAGAAGAGGACAATGGCCTGAGCGGTCCAATCGTTCGACATGGGACCGGGAAGGGTAAAGGTAGGAGTTGGGCTCGGCGTTGGACGACGGAAAGCCAAAGATCTTGCGGTGGTCGACCCGAGGTTGAAGCGAGCCGTGGTACTGTCCTGAGACTCTGAAGGATGTTGATGCCGCACCTTGCCGTTTTTTGAGCTCTTGGGCGTGCGGCGGAAGAGCTCACTTTCAGCTCTGTAGCCGGTGCAGATGCGGCCAGCGCGCATACATCGAGCACAGGCCGGTCGGGATTCATCGCACTTTACTTTCATAGCCCGGCAAACGTTGCATCCACGGCTGGGGTGGCCGGGGTTGGGCATGGTGGCCGAGGTTCCAGAGAAGGTACTGGGACTGATGAAAGACGGTTGACAAGAAAAGCGGCCAATTAGAAATCAGAGAAGAGAATCGGTGGCAACAAGATAGTACAATACGACAGGAGCATGAAGAAAAAAGGACTCTCAACTCAATGTAAATACTTGAGCTTTCATCAAGACGAGCTGAAGGATTACATACATGACTGTTGAGCAGCCGCTGTCAGCCGCGCCATCTCGCGTCAGCGCCTCAGCATCAATAATCATTGAAATTCTTACTGTACAGTTAGTGCGAAAAGTCCTTCGGCACCTTTTTTTTAACCCCGCCTTCGCAATTACCCCCCATAGGCATTTGCATAGCACACCTTCCAAATCAGCTGGAGAACATCAAATTTTGAGCTATGAATTCAGTAGAGGAAGGGCTAAAATCCCCTCAATTTTGGAGTTTTAATATTTGATATGTCGGCCCTTCGCCTTGATCACAGCTGCACATCTGCGAGACATAATACTGGAAATTAACCTCTTTATTATCTTCTCTCGTATGTTCATTCAGACTCTCTGTAAAATCCGAAACAGCTGAGTTTCAGCTTCATCATCTTTGTTCTGTAATGAATACAGATTTGAATAGACTTTATAAACAATCAGTTCTGCAACGGTTCTACGAAACCCTATATGCTAAACATGAGCTCAAAATTATTCCAACCCCGTCTCAGCTTTCTGCATATAAATTAATGAAAGATGAAATGCGAAAAACGCGTAGTAAGCGAAATTAGTGTAACTGTAGCTATTTCTCAAGCCTCGCAGCCACATGTTGCAAGGCCTCCAACTCTTCCTGCTGATATCCCTTGAATTTCCCCTCGCCCATCCACCCCACCAACGCAAACCCCTCCTCGACCAAACCCTTCGCCTCCTCCGCCCTCCGCTGCCCCCCTACTGCCTCGATCAACTGCCTCAGCGTCCCCAAAGCCTGCGGACTCTCGTTGCCATACCGCTTCTGCAGCACCGGCAGCAGCTGCCGCGCAATCTCTTCCGCTTCTGCGTACTTGCCCTGCTCGACCAGAACGAATCCGAGATTACTTCTCACCGCCAGGGCAGAATAGGGGCTGTCGCGCTCCCGGATGGTTAACAGCTTGCGCCAGGTCTGCTCGGCTCGCGCGGGCGAGCCGGCCTCGGACTGCACCAGTCCTAATGTGTGCATGGCTTTGAGGGTGTCGGTGTGGTCGGGCCCGAGTGAGTCTTCTTTCGCAACGACACTGTCTGCGGCGAGGCTTTCGAGAGCTTTCGTTCTGCCTGTCGGTGTTCCGTTCGCAATTGGTGGTTGAGCTAGCTGGTTCAGTTCGGCTTCGGTGAAGGTGGACTTGATTTGCTCGACGAGTCGAGGGAGGATCCAATCTATGGACTTGTTGTTTGGTGACATGGCGGACGGCGGGGGAGAGCTTGAAGTAGTCATTCTTTTAGACCTCTGGAATATCACTCCTGATGATGAGTGAGATGTGAGTGTGATGTTGACCGATCTTATAGACTAGAGGGTGAACTGAAGACGTATGAAGCATTGATATTGCAGCCTAGGAGCGGGGTTATTGTAACAATATTACGCCAATTACTCCTCATAACAAAGGTTGTGCTCCCGTTGGCCAAGAGACGATCAACCGACACGGACGATGTGCATGGTCCAACGACCGAGAGACAGGTCATCCTGAAGCACTTCCCTACGTGTGGTACCAGAATATTACGACAGTTCAGCTAAGTAAGCAATAAGGCAATCACGGCCACTGCGACGAGTTACTGTACCAATACTCTATCGACTCCTTCGGGTAGAAACATGTTGTCAGCACTACGTGTGACTTTTCCCACCTGTCTACAACAAGTCAAAGGTGTGGATACTACACAAGCAGTCCCCGCTCCTGTTCAGGAACTCCTCCCACCACGCCTCTTCCCCACGGCCGCATTCTCTTCTATCCACTCCATAAGGCCACCCCAATCCCGACACCAATGCTTTACTCCCCACCCCCTTAAAGGACTCTCTCCCGCCTCCGGCTCCGGATCCGGCCCCTCCAGCGTCGTGTCCGCGGCACACATAATCCCTTGCCAGACGTAATTGAAACAGTGCTCCGCATGATGCAGCTTCACAAGAGAGGTCGCTGATCTGTTCGGTGCTGTAGCTGTTAAAGCAGCGATAGGTGTAAGTGTGTAGATTCTATGAAGATGAAGGTCCAGCTAACTAAACCAACAGATACCCCTGACTAACCCGATTAGGATAGGCCCTGAGCATCACGTGCATCAACAGTAGCTAGGTCTATGTACTGTATCCGAAGATCTCGGAGGCAGTGTAATTAGTGGTGAAAAGATACCATGTAGGCGTCAGAGACTTCAGGGACGACGTTGGTGTTGGGAAGGAGGTCGTAGGCGAGGGGAGTGGGTACCTTATATAGATGAAGCCAGCGTGCTCTTTATCTGAATGAATGAAGTGGGTCAGTTTCAAACCTTTGAAACGGCCGAGGATTTAAATTCTTAGGCTTCAAACCACGGGCCATCTGTGGGAGAGGAAGGGGGCGACGGGTAAGAGATACTTTTGATCAGTTGGTCTCAGGAAGACTCGACGGCCTCGGGAGAAAATAGATTCCTAAAGCGTTGATCATCGACGAAAACAGAGTCTTGATAGGGTACTACATTGGCTATTAGGTCAGCGTTCGTTTTAGCTTACATAGTGGCGGAAGAAGAAGAAGCAGAAGAAGAACAATCAAAGGAAAAAGAAGAAGAAGGAAGGGTTCATGAACGATTCTGTAGAGTGCTCTGTTGTTGTAAAGTGTTGTTCTTTAACAGAGATTTTTTCCAGCCTTACCAGCAACAGTTGATAATCAAGGGCCAGCTTGACTGGAGGCTATCGGCAAGCGGAGGTGGTGCTACCCGGCTGGCTCGGCCAATGTCGGCCGCTAGAGAACAAGGAGATTAAGCGGGGAAAAGGGGAATAAATAGGCCGTCCTCCCTTCTGTTTCCCCCTTCATCTCTTCCTGTTTCTCCATCCCTTAAGTTTCAGCCAGAAACGCGCTTTTGCCCCACCCACCCACTCCATAGACTCAGTCGCTTAGATAGAGGGAGTGCTTGACACCTCAGGGCGGCTTCCGGGGCAAAATTTAGCCCTGGAGACCGCCAGGGGCT
>JAABUZ0100005261.1_pt1 | contig 17121 bp, 18 predicted proteins | sample 5562091 | NCBI WGS metagenome assembly JAABUZ01 (sample SAMN12813069, study PRJNA571459) | rock metagenome | isolation source: Antarctica rocks | place: Antarctica: Victoria Land, Linnaeus Terrace sud | collected 2015-12-21
CTGCCGCCCACTGCTCCAGGACCTCGACCACATTCGCCACCGACAAGCTCCTTCGTCCCACGGCCACCTCCCGACAGGCAAGTGACTCATGGTCCCAGGCGCCGCGGTCGCCCGCGGGGTGATGACTTAGCTGAACATTCCAGTGGGTGAATTACTTGAACATCTCAGCCGTGCCTGGGTGATTTATTTGAACGCCGACAGCTGGGCGACCCGTCCGAGGGGAACCGCGTCCTGGGCCCGAACGCCACGACCCTCCGGGCCTGGTGCGAGCGAGGTGCTCGGCGGACGAGCAGTGGAGAGTTCTGGAAACCGCGGGACAGTCGTGCGACCTGACTCCGCAGCCGCGAATGCGCCGATAGGCCGATCGACCTGCTTATCCAGTTCGTTCACCAGGGATCGGCGTGCGCACCGAGCAGCGTGTCCGGGAAGGATCCGCGGGACGACCTGATCATGTAGCGGTCAAGACAGGGTTGCTGTTCCGCACCGCCGAGGCCTCGGTCGCCTGTCCCGCAGGCCGCGTGCGGGAAGGGAGATCGAGTGCTACGGCTCGCGCTGCGCCAGCCCGTGGCGCACGGACAGCAGCGCGGCCTGCGTGCGGTCGCGCACGCCCGTCTTGGCGAGCACGCACGAGATGTAGTTCTTGACGGTGCCTTCGGTCAAACCGAGCTGGTCGGCGATTTCGCGATTGGTCGCTCCCGTGCCCAGCAACGCGAGCACGTCGAGCTCGCGATTGGTGAGCGGTTCACGCCATTCGCGCGCCTTGGTGGTCACTGGGCTCGGCTCCACTCGGTGCCTGAGCTTCTGCAAGACCTTGCGCGCCACACTCGGCTGGAGCGGCGACTCGCCCCGACTGGCGGCTCGCACCGCGTCAGCCAGGGCGTCCGAGCCGAGATCCTTGAGCAGATAGCCGGACGCCCCGGCCGCCAGCGATTGGAAGACGAGCTCATCGTCATCGAACGTCGTCAGCACCAGTACTTGGACGGTGGGCCAGCGGGCCGTGATCTCGGCGGTGGCCTCGACGCCGCCACGCCGCGGCATGCGGAGGTCCATCAGCACGACCGCCGGCTGCAGGCGATCGACCAACGCTTCGGCTTCGATGCCGTCGCCCGCTTCGCCGACCACCCGGATATCTGGGTGCAGCTCGAGCAGCGTGCGCAGCCCCTCACGCATCAACCGCTGGTCATCGACCAGTAGGACGGTAATCGGTTCCGGACCTGGCTCGGCCTGGCGCCAGCTCATCGCTCGACCGGCACCAGCACCGTCAACCGGCTGCCGGCTGATCCCGCCGGACCGAAGCCGAGCTGGCCGCCCAGCAGGGCCACCGGCTCCCGCAACCCGAGCAGCCCGAAGCCACTTGGCTCCGCGCCGCCGTTGCCTGTCGGTCCGCAGCCATCGTCCTCGACCGTCAACTCGAAGTCGGCGTCTAGCGCCCGAAGCGACAGCGTGACTGACGACGCCCGCGCGTGGCGTTGCACGTTGGTCAGACCCTCCTGGGCCGCTCGATAGAGGGCCAGCGCGACCTCCGGTGGCAGGCGGGTGTGGTCTGGAACCTCGAGCTGCAGGCGCACGTTGAGGCCAGTGTTCTCGCCAAACTCGTCCGCCAGCCGGCGGAGCGCCTTCGGCAACGACAGGTCGTCGACGTTCGAGGCCCGCAGCGAAGACACCGAACGCCGCACTTCCTGAAGGCACTCCACTGCGAGGCGACGCGCTTTGCGGACCTGGCCGAGCGCGCGCTCGGGCTCGTCGCCAGCGAGCCGTGCGGCTCCCTCGAGCTGGACGTTGATGACGGTCAAGTAGTGGGCGAGGGAGTCGTGGATCTCACGCGCCAGCCGGTTCCGCTCTTCGACGACCGCCGTCTCGCGTACCCGGGCATGAAGTTGCTGCAGCTCCGCGTGCGCGCGGGCAAGCTCGTCATAGAGCAGTTCGAGTTTTTGTCGGGCCGCGGCTTGGCGCGTGATGGCCAGCGTGAGTACGACGGCCAGCGCGAAGGGCGGCAGAAAGAAGAGGAAGTAATTCGAGAACTCGCCCAGCCGATCCGGCCACAGGTACAGGGCCACGTTCAATCCATAACCGATCCACACCCACAGGCTCAGGACGAACCCTGGGCGCTCCCCAAACAGCAACAGGGCGCGGCTTGCCGGCACCAGATACACCAGTGCTGGTCTGACCAGGGTGCCCTGGATCTGGACCGTCAGGAAGCACAGGCTGAGCTCGGCTCCGAGCCAGGCCGCACGGCGGGAAAGCGCTGCCTGGCCCTCAGGCGCCGTCTGGTCTACCAGAACAAGAGCCAGCAGCACGGCCGTGTAGCTGCCAAGGTACGCGGCTGTCAGGCCGTCGCGCGGCGGGTTGACCAGGCCAAGGACCCAGACGGCCCCCGGCACGGCCACCCCGACCAACCTGGCCAGGCGACGGTCATCCACGACTGTAGTCTCTCATGCTCGCGCGGCTGGCCAGCGTGGATGACAGCCGCCACAGTTCGGGTCGGTTCGGGCTGGCGGTCCTCACAACCACAGACGGGTCTGGCTGCCGGTCGGTCACGAGTATGGCTGCCGTCTTCGATTGTCCGGGGACTGATGTCGTGCGGCCAGTGACCCGTGTCAGGCCATCCGAAGTAGTCTGGGTGACGCGGGTCACGGGCGGTCGCACGGCTTGTGCTATGGGACGGCCGCTGGCGTCTTTCCGAGTGGGCCTGGGCAGCTGCGCGGGTTCGTGTGACCCTATGACGAGAGTCACAGGACGAGCGGCACCAGAAAGATGACCGTGGTCAGTTCCCAGAACCGAGGCAATTGCCTACGCTGACGCCCGTATCGTCCCGCCGGCGGTGCCAAGAGCCGCACCGGCGCCTCCTAGCCTGGATGGGGGTCTCCATGACTGGCAGCTTCTCGCGATTTGTCCCGGCGCTGGGCGTGGCCATCGTCCTGCTCGTCCTCGCCATCGGGTTTGCCACAGTCGTCCGCCCCACAGGGTTCGTCATCCTGAGCGTGATCATCGGGGTGATCATGCTGGGCTGTCTGGCCGTCGCTGCCTACCTCTGGTCGGTGTGCAGGCGACCGCTGGCTGCCGTCGGCGCCGTCGTGCTCGCCGTCGCGGTCTGGTCGGCGTTCTACCTGGCGTCTCAAGCTGCGCCCTGGCTCGTGTGGACGGTCCTGTTCTTCGTCGGGATCGGACTGATCGCATTCGACACCGGCAAAGACACGGCCAGGAAGGCATGGTGGCCACTCGCCCTGCTGCGTGTCTTCGTCGGTTGGGCGTGGGTCGACAATGCGCAGGACCATTTCAGAGTCGGCAACTGGCTCGCTGGCGATGGCGGCCAGTTCGCTCAGGTCGCGGCCGGCGCGGCGCAGCGACCAGCAGCCTTCTTTGTCGACTCGCTCTACCAGAGCTTCCTGCGGGCCGCCGTCGTTCCCAGTCCTGACGCCTGGGCGGCGCTCACCGCGTGTGGCGAGTTGACGTTCGGGCTCATGCTGGCAATGGGCGTCCTGACGCCCGTCGCGGCCTGGCTCTCCCTCTGGCAGAGCACCAACTACATGCTGATGAAGGGCTTGCTTGCGCACGGCGCCTACACGGACAAGGTGTTCTTCATCGCCGACCTGATCGTCATGCTGACCGGCGCTGGCCTCGTGTACGGCATCGACGCCGCCTTGCAGCGCCACGTGCCGGCCTGGGTCGCCAGATGGTTCCTGGGCGTCGTCGAGATCGAGGCGCCCACGGCCGAGGCGACCCGCGTGGGAACAGTGTCGCCTCAACCGACCTGACCGAACGACCAGACGGCCGCGCAGCGCTCGCTCAGCCGATTCACCTCGTCGATCCTCGGCGTCGCCTGGTCGTGAGCGATGACCCAGGCCTTCAGTGCCTGCTCTCTGCTCTCTGCCGGGCGAGGTCGGGGCACAGCTGGACATCGGTGCTCTATGTCATGTAGATGACCGACCGGCCGGCGAGCAGAGTGGCCAGCAGGAACGGGACCGGTAGGAACACGTTATCGTCACCGCAAAGCCATGATGATGGGCCAGCTGTTACTGCGACTCATGGTTGAGCTGCTCGGTTTGCTGGGCCAACTGCTGAGCCTGCGGCTGGAGCTGGTCCTGGGTCTGCTGCCGTCGGGCCGCCTCTTGTTGGGCGGCCTGACTCTCCTCCGGCGTCCCCGATATGCGGCAGGACCACGGCCCGGCTCTGCTGCTGATGCTTCTTGACGCTATCGGCCTGGAACTCGTTCCAGGTGTCCACGGCTCAGGTCTGCTCTGCGTCGTTTATCAAGATCCATATCGGGCGAGGATCTCACGATGGAGATCGGGCAACTGCGGGATCTCCTCCCTGTCCGCGCGGGCCATCCCGCATTCAGTGCAGATCCCTCAGTTGTCTGGACGGCCATCGGACCTGCCCGCGGGATGCTCGTCGATGAGGCGGACCTGCTCGCTGGTGGTGCCCCCTTCCTGCTCGGCGGGGTGGTAGGGTACCAGCGCGAAATCCAGTTCCGTGTCTGGCGGCACCCGGAGCTCGGCGCCGCGCAACGGTGCCCAGGCTAACGAGTACGGCTGGGTAGCTCCGGTAGTGCGGCATCAGGAAGAAGGCTCCGGCTTCGCCTGGAAGCAGGGCTTCACGCTTGGCCCAGTCCATGCGCAGGACGAGGACCTCGCTGTCCTCCCCAGGCGTGCGAGCTGCTGTCGGAGCTGTCTTCCTGCACCTTGGAGAAGGCGCTTGGAGCAATGAGCTGTTCGACCTGACCACGCTCACTTGGCCTAAATGCTTCCTGCCAATGCAGCCGTCATGACGGCGCAGCTGTTGAACGCAAGACGTGCGCGACACCCCGCCCGAAACGAGTCTTCGGAGGCCCGCAATCGGCCACCTCAGCAGACGGTTCTCTTGCAAAGAAGTGGGGCGCATAGCCGGAGCGCAGGAGGATGCGTCGATGACGTGCCCGCGCTGTAACTCGGAGGTCGCGACCAAGGATGTAACCACGCAGCTTGGCGGCCAGCGCTTTCGCTGTAGCCGCTGCGGTCGGCGCTTCACCCGCCGCTCGAACTCGGCGTTCTCGGGTCGCGCCTTCCCGGACGACATCATCGCGCTGGCGGTGCGCTGGTACGTTCGCTACCGACTGAGCTACATCGAGGTCAGCGAATGGCTGGCTGAGCGCGGCATCCTGGTCGACCAGAGCACCATCTACCGTTGGGTGCAGCGCTTCCTGCCGCTATTCGGAGAGGTAGCCAGGGAACGGTCGTGGCGCGGTTGGGCAGGCCCGACCGCACGGCCTAGCGGCACATTGTCAGCAAGCCCACTCACACCACCGTTGGGTGGGCAGCCATTCGCTGGCAGGTCCCTCGATCAAGGAGTAGCCAGCGCTGATACAGCCGATGCGAGCCCGGCTGAGTGGCCGGCCGGCGGCCGCGCGGCTCCGGCTGCTGCCCCGGCGGACGCTAGGGTCGGCCAGTAGCACCCACGCGATTAGCCGCCACCCCGACCCATCGCGCGCAGCTCGAGCAAGCGCGATAGCAGCGGCGTGGGCGTTCGCCTCGAGGCCCCCCGCCTTCGTCCTCAGCGTTGGCCAGGCTTCACCAGGCCGGTTTCGTACGCGACGACGACGAGCTGCGCGCGGTCGCGGGCGTCGACCTTGCCCATGGCCCGACTGACGTGTGTCTTGGCGGTGGCCGGCGTGATCACCAGCTTCTCGGCGATCTCGTCGTTGCTCAGCCCACCGGCCACTAGCGCCACCACCTCACGCTCCCGTTCGGTCAATGCCGCCAGCACCGCGGGCGGCGTCTGAGCCCGCCGCGGCTGGGCGGCAAATGCGGCGATCAACGTCCGCGTGACGCTCGGCGCGAGCAGCGCCTCGCCCGCGGCCACCACCCGCACGGCCTGGAGCAGCTCGGTTGGCTCGCAGTCCTTGAGCAGAAAGCCGCTGGCGCCTGCCCGAATCGCGTCGAACACGTACTCGTCGATCTCGAAGGTGGTCAGGATCAGCACCCGCGTGCTGTTGAGCTGCGGATCGCCAGCGATGCGACGCGTGGCCTCGAGCCCATCGACACGCGGCATCCGCACGTCCATCAGCACCACGTCGGGGTGCACCTGGCGCGCCAGGCGGACGGCCTCATCGCCATCGGCCGCCTCGCCCACCACCTGCATATCCGCCTCGGACTCCAGCAGCACGCGGAAGCCGGCCCGCACCAGCGCCTGGTCGTCGGCCAACAACACGCACGTCACGGCGCGCTCGTCGTGGGCAGCCGGGTCGCCACGCGGAAGCCGCCGCTGGCGAGCGGCCCCACGTCGATCGTGCCCCCCAGGGTGCTGGCGCGTTCGCGCAGGCCCCCCAGACCGTGGCCCGTGCCCGGCACCGGCGTGCGCGGCGCCGCGGCGCTCGCTCCGCCGTCGTCGACAACCTCGACCTGCAGAACGTCCGGCGCGTAGCGCACGTGGACCCGGGCCGAGGCGCCTGGCGCATGGCGGATCACGTTGGTCAGCGCCTCCTGGACGACGCGATAGGCCGCGAGCTCGGTGGCCGGGGTCAACGGACGCGCGACGCCTTCGACATCCAGCGCAACCGCTATCCCGGCGCCGCGCACCCGGTCGACCAGCTCCGGCAGGCGGTCCAGGCTCGGGGCTGGATCGCGGCCGTCGCGCTCGTCGCCCTGTCTGAGGACGCCCAGCATGCCGCGTAGATCGCGCATGGCGTCACGGCTGGCCGCTTTGATGGCCACCAGGGCTTCCCGTGCCTGCTCTGGCTGCTGGTCCATGACGTGGGCGGCCACGCCGGCCTGGATGCCGATCATCGCGATGCTGTGCGAGATGACGTCGTGCAGGTCCCGGGCGATGCGCAGCCGCTCCTCACTGAGCAAGCGCAGCTCGGCGTCGCGGCTCGCTTGCTCCTCCCTGCGGGCCGCGGCAGCGCGCAGCTCGCTGGCGACCTGGCCGGCGATCAACGCGATCGCCGCCAGGCTGGGCACGCCGTAGGCCAGGTCGGCCCGGCCCGTCAACACGGCGCCGACCGCGCACACCGGGAAGCCGACCAGGGCGAGGAACGCTGATCGCCACCGTTGGCGCGGTGCCGCAGCCCCGTAGGCCGTGACCAGCACGCCGAAAAAGTAGGGCGAGGTGATCGGGTAGCCCAGAGCCTGATAGCCGGCGATGGCCAGCAGGCTGGTCAGATACGCGGCCACCGGCCAGCGGCGCCCGGCGGCCACCGGCAGCGCGCCCGCCAGCAGCAACCCGATCCCGAGTGGATCGAGCAGGCGCTGGGACAGGTTCCGCGACTGTTCGCCGACCGCCACCCCGACCGCCAGCAGCGCCAGGAGCGCGGCAGCTACGACGCGGCCAAGCCCGGATACGCGCCCGCTCGTCATGCGGCGCATGATAGCGATAGCGTGTGCTTGCACAAGACCACGTTACCGGGACGCCCCGCGCCTGGCGTCATCCGCCGGACGGGTTCGGCGCGTCAACCGCTGGTGTAGACAGTGATGCCGCCTACCACGCTGGGGGTAGGTCCAGGAGACCACCAGCGACCGACGACCCCGCACCCCCGCGGCGGGATGCTGGAGCCATGGACACGCACCCGCTTCCTGCTCCGGCCCGTCCCCGCGGCCTCGGCGCCGTCGTCGCCGCTGACGTCGTGCTCGGGTTGCTCGGCATCGCCGGCGGCGTCGGCTCGCTGCTGGCGGCTGGCGCTCTGCCCCGGCCGCAGGGTCTCGGCTTCCTCCAGCCACTCGCCCCGGTGTTCCCCGCGCTCCTCATCGTCCTGGGTGCCTTCTTTCTGGTCACCAGCGTCGGCCTATGGCGGGGCCAGCGCTGGGCCTGGACGGCCACGCTCGTCTTCGAGACTGTCCACATCGTCGCCGACGTCGGCTTCATCGCCGACCGCAGCTTCGCCCTCGACAAGCTGGTCGGTCTCGCGCTCATCGTCGCCATCCTCGTCTACCTGACGCGCCCCCGCGTGCGCGCCTACTTTGGGAGGACCGTGTCATGACCCATCGGCTTCTGACCTGCGGTGCCGTCGGCGCGCTGCTGTTCGTCGCTGTGCTGCGGTTCGAAGGCGCCACCCGCCCTGGCTACGACGCCTGGGTGCGCTACGGTAGCGAGCTGTCCCTGAGCGACCAGGGCTGGATGCAGATCACCAACTTCATCGTCTGCGGGCTGCTCATCCTGCTCGGCGCCATTGGCCTGGCGCGGGCTCTCGAAACCGGTCCAGGCGCCACCGCGGGCCCGCTGCTGGTCGGGCTGTTCGGCAGCGGCCTGGTTCTGGCCGGCATCTTCACCATGGATCCCCGGGCCGGCTACCCGGCCGACGTGGTCGCCGCCACGCCCAAGACACTGCACGGCACGCTCCACGGCCTGGCCGGGCTGCTGTGCTTCTCGTCGGTGGCCGCGGCGGCGATCGTCCTGGCGCGCCGCTTCCGGGGCACGCCCTGGGCCATCTATTCCCTGATGACGGGTTTGGTGGTCGCCGCGTCGTTCGTCGCCGCCACCGCGAGCTCCGTCCTGGACGAGACGGGCGTGCTGCCAGGCGCGCCGACAGGCCTGCTTCAGCGCGTCGGCATCGTCGCCGGCTGGAGCTGGGTGGCTCTGGTGACCCTCCGTCTTCGGAGCGAACGGGGCGGCTCCCCGCCACCGATCGCGAGACTCCGCGACACTGACGTGCTGTTGACAGCCGGGATCGTTGGGCCGCTGCTGTTCATCGTCGTGTTCCTGATCGAGAGCGCGACTCGGCCCGACTACAACCCGCTGCGCAGCATGGTCAGCGAGCTGAGCCTGAGCCAGTATGGTTGGCAACAGATCGCCAACTTCCTGGTGAGCGGCGCGCTCATCGTGGCGTTCGCCGTGGGCCTGCGCCGAGCGCTCATCGCGGGCCCCGGTGCGACGTGGGGACCGCGCCTGCTCGGCATCGCCGGACTTGGTCTAATTGTCGCCGGGGTGTTCGTGTGCGACCCTGGCCTCGCCTACCCCGCCGGCGCCCCCGATGCGTTGCCCATCTCCGGCAGCTGGCAGAACTCTCTGCATGGCATCGGTGGCATGATGGTCTTCTTCTCGCTTCCCGCCGCGTGCTTCGTTCTGGCTCGACGGTTCGTTGGCGATCCGGCCTGGAGAAACCTGGCGATCTATTCGCTGATGACCGGTGTGCTCGGCATGGCCTTCTTTGTGGCGAGCAACGTCACCGCTCTGCACGGTGGGCCGGCCGGGCTCTTCCAGCGGCTGTCCCTCGGCTCCTATCTGGCCTGGATGGCGCTGCTGGCGTTCCGACTCAGCCGCGACAGCAGCAGTCAGTCAACTGGTGCAGGCATCGAGAGAGCGGACCCGACAACCCGGGCGGTTCACAACTCCGTGGTACGGCGAACTGCTGCGCACCGCGCCAGGTGTAGGGCCAAGATGCGACCGGAGGCGGACGACATGAGCCCTGCCCACGGGCGATGCTAACCACACGGCACTCATCCTTTTGGGCAAGGAGGCTCCCATGCACACCCTCGATTCGCGCGTGACCCGCTCCGTCTCACCGCCTCCCAACAGCGTGCGGTGCACCGCCCCCTTGACGCCGGCGCCCGCGACGTCCCAGCGGCTGCAGCGAGGGCCGCTACTCGTGTCCGCCGCCCTGCTGACCTTGAGCGCCGCGGCGATTCACCTGAGCGGAGCGCCCCAGCAGTTGCCACGGTCGGCCCTGCTCGCATGTGCAAACCCAGTAAGCAACTCTCTTCCTAGCCGTCTTCGCGCTCTCCAGGTCCTTTCCTTAATCGGGTAGATGGCCGTCTGCATGCGTGAAGCCATGAATCACGTTCCTCCGTGGTGTGTTACCTCGACGCCGTGTGCAGCGTCAGTGGTATGACGGATCGAAACACCGGAACGTATCAATCAGGTGGATCAACAACAGTTCTTAGCGGAGCGGTTCGAGGCCAATCGCGCGCACTTGCGATCAGTCGCGTATCGCATGCTCGGCACCACTAGCGACGCCGACGACGACGTGCAGGAGACATGGCTCCGACTCAGTCGCGCCGACACCAGTGGGGTGGAGAACTTGACGGGGTGGTTGACGAGGGTGGTCGCGCGCGTGTCGCTGGACATGCTGCGCTCGCGTACCTCACGCCGCGAAGAGCAGTTCGGCGACGTGCTGCCCGAGCCTCCGGCGACTCAGGACGAACGTGCTGACCCCGAGCACGAGGCGGTGTTGGCTGACGCCATCGGGCTGGCGCTGCTGGTCGTGCTCGACACGCTCGGGCCGGCCGAGCGGTTGGCGTTCGTGCTGCACGACATGTTCGCGGTACCGTTCGAAGAGATCGCCTCGATCCTCGGACGCTCGCCGGCCGCGGCCAAGCAGCTGGCCAGTCGCGCACGCCGACGTGTTCAGGGCGCGGCGTCAGATGACGACGACATCGAGATCGATGTCACGCGCCAGCGAGCGGTGGTCGATGCATTTCTGGCCGCCGCCCGCGGTGGTGATTTCGATACGCTGGTGGCGCTGCTCGATCCGAATGTAGTCCTGCGCGCAGATAGCCGGGTGGTCCAGCGGCCACGAGCGAACATGCCAGCGGAGGCGCGTGGAGCGCTGGCGGTGGCAGGCACATTCGCTGGGCGCGCCGCGGGAGCGCAGACGGCCATGATCGATGGTTTCGTCGGCGCCATCTGGGCTCAGGGCGGCCGGCCGCTCGTCGCCTTCGACTTCCGTATTGCCCACGGCAAGATCGTGAGCATCGAGGTGGTAGGCGATCCCAAGCAGCTCGGCCAATTGGAACTAGAGGTGCTGGATTAGACCAGCCAGGCTCCGCCGCGCATGAGAGTGCGCCCGGCGAGCTCGTTTTCCTCGCGCCAGGCCTGGATCCATCGACTATCTCGGCGCGGCTCAAGAACCTGGTGGTTTCGATCAGCCAGGTCGAGGAGCTGAGCCGGCGGGCGCGCGAGGCAGCCGCCAGCGACCTCGCGCTGTTCAACGGCATCGCCGCCTCGCAACGCCAGTTTGAGGAGGGCCTCACGGAAGCCAGGCACCTCTTGGAGGAGGCCCAGGCCGTTTACCACCGGGCGTTCGGTCGCGAAGCCAGAGCCGTCGCGGAACCCGCCGTCGCCGAGGCGCGCGACGTCGAGCAGGCGTTCGCGGAGCTGGCCGACGCCTGGCGTCACCAGGCCGAGTCTTTCCTGAGCGAGCACCCCGATGTGGAGCTGCTGCTGGCCGAGCAGCACGAGCAGCACGAAGAGGCCCGACGCCATGAGGCCGCGCGCGCCAGAGCGCAGCGTTTCCAGGATCTGGTCGCAGCCACTGACGCCGCGCTGCGCCTAGTACGACAGCCTCACTTGGCAGCAGTCTGCCCGAGCGCGAGATCAAGTCGAGTCCAGCCATCCGCCCCGGCGCGGGACGGTCTGAGATCGGGCTGGCCGCCGCGGGGCGGAAGTGAGGCTGTCGTACTAGGCCAGCTGGACGACGCCAGGGCCTCCTTGAAGCAGCTGGGCCATGACTTCCCGGCTGAGGCGGTCCGCCTGGCACTTCTCCAGGAGCGGCTCGACCATCGGGTGCGCGCTGCCAATGATGCTGCCGCACGGCGCACCCTGCTGCAGGCAGCAGAGTTCCAGGGTCGCGACGACTTCGAAGGCGCCGTTAAGCTTCTCGAGGCTGTCGACGTCCACGGCCTATCGCGCGAAGCCAGTGAGGACGTCTTCGGGCGCTGGTCGGCAGCCTGCAGCCTGCTCGGCCAGACCGGCGGTCTCGATCTGCTCCGCTACTCGCCCAGCCAGGGCCGCGGCGTCATTCTCCACCGCGATCCGAGCGTGCCCTACGGCCTGATGGTCTTCTCCTCGCTCGGCATGGGCAGCAGCTACTTCGAGGGACGGATCGTGAGCAACACCGAGCGGGAAGGCAGCGCCATCGTGGCGCGGGCCAGACCGTTCCGGGCCGCCGAGCCGCTGGCGGAGCTCAACTCTGGTTGGTACGGCCGCAGCTACACCACCACTCAGGCGCCGAGTACGCCAGTCCGTCATTAGCGATCGGACGAGCGTCCGTGAAACACTCGCTGGCTGCCGGAAGATGCTCCCGGCAGCCAGCGTTCCCCTCGGCCAACAGGAGCGTGGACAGTCGAGGCCCGAGCAGCACCAGGGGAGGCAGTATCCTTGACCTATGCAGCAGACGACGCCCAAGCCCTCGCTCAGCGGGGTAGACCCGACTCTGCTCGAGGCGGCTCTTCGCCGCACCCCGCGCGAGCGGTTCCAGCGCGGCATTCAGCTGTATCGGATCAGCCAATGGCTTCGGGCGGCGAAACGCGTGAGCCGGGCGACGCCCCGCACCTGACCCCGCTGGATCCTGAACGGATCCTCCGGCTGCTCAACCAGGCCGGCGTCGACTACGTGCTGATCGGCGGGTTTGCCGTGGTCATCCACGGCTACGAGCGCCTGACGGGCGATCTCGACATTTGCTACGCGCGCTCGCGGGACAACGTCAGGCGGCTTGTCGACGTGCTTCGCTTCCTGCACGCCTGGCCGCGGGAGTGGCCAGCACGGGTGCCCTTCCTGCTCGACGAGCAGACGATTCTCAACGGCGACAGCTTCACCTTTACGACGGACGCCGGCGATCTCGATCTGGTGGGTACGCCGGATGGCTCCCGTGGGTACGCCGATCTGGTACCGGGAAGCGCGGCGTATGAGCTATCGGACGCGCTGCTGGTTCACGTCGTTGGACTGGATGACCTGATACGCCTGAAGCATGCCTCGGGCCTCAATCCTCATCGGAGTCACAAAGACCTGCATGACGCCGCGGTGTTGGAAGAGATCCGCGACCGGAGTGGCGCTCAGGAATCCGAGGCGTGACAGCGGAGTCGGTTGGCGAGGGACCATCGCCACCGCTACGTCGAGCGGCTGGGCGAGCGATGAGTCAGTACCACCGTACGCGAGGAGCGGATCGACGGCAACGAGGACCCGCTCGTCATGCGGTTTACACGCACGGCCGAAGTTCCAGGCGCTAACCATGCTGCCTGGAGCGCGGCGCCGACTCCTCACCGTTTCTCGGATGTGTGGTCACCAGCCCGCCTGCTGAAGATCAACCACCTCGTTAAGGTGGTCGCTCCTCCACACATTCCATTCAGCTACCCCGTGCTTCAGGATCTCAAGTTGAGCCTGGTCCGCCACCGATTAGGTCCTCACACCAAGTTTGGCTTGGGCTTCAGTCACAGAAGGCGCGTCCGTTTGAAAAGAGTCCTATGCGTACCTCGGTTCTGTCAATCTAGCACCGTACTGTGGCTTGGTATGCACGGGCCAGGTGGGCGCGCTACCTGGCGCTCACTCGGCAGTCGGCCAGGATGTTGAGGAGATCCTGGGGCATCTGCTGGCCGCTTGCGAGCTGGACTTCGAGCCGGCTGAACTCTTGGACTGTGTACCGAGTCTGGACATGATCGAGGACACAGCCACAGATGGCTTGTGTGCCACCGCTGCGCTGACAGGCGTTCATGAAGTTCTGGACTACATCGGCCGGGTAGCGGGTGGGCGCGACAGTGGCCGTAGGCACGGGGGTAGGTACCGGAGTTGGTGAGGGTGGTAGCGGGGCAGTACAGGCGGTCCCGAGGAGCATCACCAGGAATGCCGTGACGCGTCTCTGACGGGTGAAGATCGCTCTTCTCATAGACCAAATCCCCTCCTCCTGGGTGGCGTGAGTTTGACAAGGCGGAATCCACGGTATCGAACTCACAGGACGGCCGGCATCTGAGTAGCCTACTTATCAGGCGTTCGCGACCTGGCTACGGATGGCGCTGCTATGACATCATTATGATGCTATGCCGGACGAGACCCGCTTCTCCCTTCGCCTCCCCCACGAGCTGCACACCCTCCTGCTCGAGCGCGCTGCGGCCGAGCACCGCAGCCTGAACGCTCAGATCATCCATCTTCTGTGGCAGGCCTTTGTCGTCGACGCCGACAGCTACCGCGATGCGCGAAGCCACGCGGGACGGCCAGCATCGGTCCCCGCGCGTCCCGTTCCCCACGCCTGAGGACAGCCCGCCATGAGCGTCATCTCCGCCTCGTCTCTCTGACCCACCTAACACGAGATGTTCCCGGTGAGCCAGACGAAGGGTGGCAGTGACCCGACACCGCTACAGCCGAGGTACATGCTGAACCCAACGCTAGAAAGTCCACCGAGTGCCAGGAAGAGCACCAGTCCCAGTGCGGCAGCCGCCGCCGGCCTGCGCAGGGGACGACCCACCGCCGCGACCGGAAGAGCGGCCGAGACCGCTGTGGCCAGGATGATCACGGCCCACAGCGCCGCCTCCCAGCCGCGCTGGTAGGCAGCGGAGACAGTCGGTAAGTCCTCCAGCGTAACGCCTCCCCTGAACCGGAACCACTCGAACTGGGCGGCGTAGCTCAGCGCGGCGATCCCTAGGGTCAGCACCGCGAACGCTCCCAGCGCACCGAGCAGCCCCGTGCCGACCAGCTTGCGCGGTGCTCGTCGCGCGGCGCCGCGCCCCCGCGCGCGCGCCCCAACGAGGGCGCCCACCAGTCCCGCCGGTAGCGTCACCCAGCCGAACTCCGGAGGCATGAGGTGGATCACAACGCCGTTGGTGATGGCCAGGGCCCAGACGGCCCAGGCGCCCAGCGCGACCAAAACCGGCGCACTCTCCGAGAAGGACCTGCTGGTATACCCTGCCGCCAGGCCGCACACTGCTCCTAGCACTCCTAGCACCAGGAGGCCAGCGACGGGCTCCACCAGCCCACCGCTGCCATAGAAGAAGAAGATCACCATGAACCCCGGCACGACGCTCAGGACCAGCACCGCCAGCCCTGCACCGCCCCCGGCGAGCGCCGCAATCAGCCGTATCCCGGCGGGTGACACCGGCCCGCGTGTGACCCATGCTGCGTCTGCCAGCCGTCTAGCCTCCCTTAGCCCGTCGGCCTGGGCGCGCAACGCCTCCTCGACCGGGGTGCCGACGCTGCTCGACACGGGTGAGGCGACGACCAACCTCGACGTGGCCGTCCGCGCTGGCACGTCGGACGCATCGAGCGACGAGCAGGACGCCGATCCCAGGTTCCGACTCTGGCCGCTTGGTGCTGGTGCCTCCAGCTTTTCTCTCTATCGACGCCAGCGCTGGGAGCCGCTACCCTTGAAAGGCAGGCGCGAAGAACTCGCCGACGACTGGTCCTGACGACCCAAGCCTTTGTTCAAAGCACGTTCGGCAATACGTATCGAAACTTCTGAGGTAGACCACTAAGAAGCCGCAGGAGGAAGTGGGTATCATGAACATCCTGATCGAGAAGAACTTGATGGTGCCGATGCGCGACGGCGTCGAGCTGGCTACCGATGTGTACCGCCCGGACACTGAAGGCCCGGTCCCCACGCTCGTCCAGCGCCTGCCATACAACAAGGAGCTGGTCCTGCTCGTCAACTTCGCCATCGACGTGCCACGCGCCGTGCAGGCTGGTTACGCAGTGGTGACGCAGGACACGCGAGGTCGGTTCGCCTCGGGTGGCGAGTTCAATCCCTTCTTCGATGAGGCTGAGGACGGGGCGGATACCATCGCCTGGGCCGCACAGCAGCGCTGGTCGACCGGGAAAGTCGGCGCCGTTGGTGGATCCTACTTCGGGGCGACCCAGTGGCTGGCTGCGACTCAGAAGCCGGAGGCGCTCAGAGCAATGGCGCCCTACGTAACTGCCGCCGACTATCACGAGGGGTGGACATACCAGGGCGGGGCGTTCGAGCTTGGTTTCAACCTTAACTGGACCCTGATGTTCCTGGCGCTTGGCGAGCTCCAACGGCGTTTGGGAGCCGGCCAGGCGACGATGCAAGAGCTCGGGGCGATGATAGAGGCCGTCGACAACAACGATAAGCTGTTCTGGAGACTGCCGCTCAAGGACATGCCACCGCTTGAGGGGACCGCTCGGTACTACTTCGAGTGGCTTGATCATCCCGACTACAGCGACTACTGGCGCAAGATAGCGCCGAAGGAGCAGTACGAGAAGATCACCGCCCCCGCCCTCAACATTGGTGGCTGGTACGACCTGTTCTTGGGCGGTACGCTTGCCAACTACCGGGGGATGAAGGAGAAGGGTGGCAGCGAAGAGGCCCGGAATAATCAGCGCCTTATCATCGGCCCGTGGGCACACGGGGTCGCGGGAGGAGCCTTCTCTGAGCGTCAGTACGGCCTCATGGCGAGTACTGACGCCTTCGACCTTACCGGAGCGCAGCTGCGCTGGTTCGATCACTGGCTCAAGGGCGAGGATAACGGAGCCGAGAACGACAAGCCGGTCCGGATCTTCGTGATGGGAGCTAACGTGTGGCGGGAGGAGGACGACTGGCCACTCTCCGGCACGCAGTTCACGCCCTACTACCTTCACAGCAGCGGCAGGGCCAACAGCGCCTCAGGGGGCGGTCTGCTCACCACCGAGACGCCTGGTGACGAGCCCGAGGATGCCTACCTCTACGATCCACGGAATCCGGTCCCGACTGTCGGCGGTCCCACCTTCCTTCCGGGTCTCTTCGTCGGAGCCAACGCCGGCCCCCGAGACCAGCGGGAAGTGGAGACACGTGCGGATGTGCTCTGCTACACCACCCCGCCGCTAGAGCAGCCGGTCGAGGTGACGGGACCAGTCGAGCTGGTCCTGTACGCCTCCTCGTCCGCACTCGACACCGATTTTACCGGCAAGCTCGTTGACGTCTCACCCGGCGGGCGGGCCGAGACCCTCACCGAAGGAATCCTCCGGGCTCGCTACCGGGATTCGTTCTCCGCGCCATCTCACCTGGAGCCGGGGCGCAGCTATGAGCTGCACCTCGACCTGTGGGCGACGGCCAACGTGTTCGCAAAGGGGCACCGCATTCGACTGGAGGTTTCGAGCAGCAACTTCCCACGCTTCGACCGGAACACTAACACTGGCGGTACTATCGCCGAGGAGAGCAAGAAGAACTTCGTGCTGGCAGTGAACCGTATACACCATGACCGGTCGCGCCCGTCGCACCTGATCCTGCCGATCATCGAGCGCGGCTGAACGTCGTGGCGAGCGTCTTGGCATGCAGGCCGCGTCAGGCACGCACGTGCCGCTCGGTATCCGCCACGGGCGGGTCGGGGTATAGGCTAGCCCGGATTATTCACGGGGAGTAGGCGTAGGCGTGGGCGGCACGAGCGAGGACGGGCCAAAGGACGGCAGCGGGGTGGTGGGCGCTCAAGTGGACCCGCACGTCGGCCGCCAGAT
>JAABUZ0100005262.1_pt1 | contig 17117 bp, 22 predicted proteins | sample 5562091 | NCBI WGS metagenome assembly JAABUZ01 (sample SAMN12813069, study PRJNA571459) | rock metagenome | isolation source: Antarctica rocks | place: Antarctica: Victoria Land, Linnaeus Terrace sud | collected 2015-12-21
AGCGCATCCCCCCCGCAGGTCTCAGGGTCGCGCGAGACCAGCACAGGGCGCACAACGTCAGTAGTCATACAACCACCCTCCAAATCGTACAACCCCTTCACTCAAGGAGATTGTCTTGATGACAATTCCCTTGACAATAGGAATAGCCATGATTATAGCAACTTTAGTTGCACGCCTGTATCCTCAGTATCGCGAGTATCGCGAGTATCGCGCGGCAACATAGTAAGGCCGTGCTCCGCCGCCTGTGCGGGCGCCGGCCCTTCCCAGCGGTACACGTCCAGGGGCACGAGCCCACGCGCGTCGAAGACGATCCCTTCACCTTCCAGCAATGCGCGCTGGCGCGGGCCACGCGTACTGACGCCGCCCTTGCCGTTGATGATGCGCTGCCACGGGACCGCATCCAGGCGGCCTTTGGGAATCTCGTTGAGCGCGTAGCCAACGGTCCGCGCGTCGCACCCATCTCCGACGATCGTCGCGATGTCGCCGTAGGTCGCTACTTTACCGCGCGATGTCAACGCGACCGCCGCGTAGATCCGCTCATACAATGCGCGCTCAGGATTGCTTGGCCCGTCGCTCATGCGCCCTCCTTATTACCACTGCTGCTCGGCGCTCACCTCGCCGGTCGGCGCTAGCGCCGGGGCTGTCTCGCCCGCGGCGGGCGCGGGCCGTACCTCGTAGTTACCCTCTTCGAGCCGCCCCTGCCTCACCAATTCGGCGAGTACCTGCCCTGCCGCGTCCGCGTCCGCGTAGCGCGCCGTTTCGGGCGCGATCTCGCCCGTTTCCAGGCTGGCGACCACCCACTGACCCTCTTGGCCGTCTTGCTGCACCATCAGGAGCCTCCTCCCACGACGCGTATCGTCACATCTCGTCAGCCAGCTGTTATGGAGACATACGCGCTGCATGGAGCGTGCCGTACTGCTTAGGGCGGCCTCCCTCTCCCGCGCACGGGAGAGGGAATGAGGGTGAAGGCGGTCCTATGCCGCCTTGCCCATCAGCAGCTTGAAGCGCCGTCGTCGCGCGCCCACGGGCGCCTCGAGCGGCGCGAAACCCTCGCCCAGCACCGTCGTCGCCGCCGTGACCGTCATGAAGGCGCGCGGGTCCTCGCTCTGCACCAACGCCCGCAACTCTGGCTCCTGCGCGCGGTCCAGCACGCACATCAGCACGGGACGCTCCTCGCCGGTGTAGCCGCCGCGCCCCGCCAGCAGGGTCGACCCGCGCCCAAGCTCACGGGTGATGCGCGCGCTGATCGTTTCGGCCGCGGGACTGACGATCAACGCTACCCGCTCGCCGGAAAGTCCCTCCAGCGCCCAGTCGATGGCTTTGCCGCTGGCGAATAGGCTGATCAAACCATATAGCGCCAACTGCGGACCGAATACGAGCGCCGCCGCGCCAACCACTACCGCGTCGACGCCGAGTTGCGCGATGCCGGCGCTCAGGTTCGTCACCTTTTGCAGCAGGCGCGCCACGATGGTCGTGCCGCCGGTCGAGGCGCCCTGCCCGAAGACCAGCCCAATCCCCACACCGGAGATGACACCGCCGTACAGCGTGGCCAGGAAGGCGTCGTGCGTGATCGGGTGTATAAGGTGCGCCAACGGATCGACCGTCACGGAGAAGATCACCACCGAGACGAGCGTACGCGCGGTGAAACGCGCCCCACCCAGAAACACGTACCCAGCCACGAGCAGCGGCAGGTTCATGCCGAGCACGAGCAAGCCCGTAGGCAGGCCCCACAGGTAGTGCAGCACGACGGCCAGCCCGCTCACGCCGCCCGCCGCGATGCGCGCCGGCACCAGGAAGAGGGCGTAGGCCACACTAAGCAGTAAGGTCCCAACGGTTAGAATAATATAAATACGCGCGAGTTCACGGACCTTGGCCATGGCGAGCCTCCCTTCGTCGAGATGCGAGATCCCAAGATACGAGGACGTTACGGGAGAACTGTCGCTCGATCCAGTAACGCTATCTTTAGTATAGCATTCGGAGATATGATAATCAAGCAGAATATTGTACGGTATGATGCGCATGGATGACGCCACGATCACAAACCGCATCGCGCGGGCCGTCGCGCGCCGCGCCCCGCTGGCGGTCGGCACGGCGACCACGGCCTACCGCCTCGTCAACGGCGTCGGCGATGACCTGCCCGGCGTGACGGTCGACCGCTACGACAGCGTCTTCGTGCTCAATCTATACGACGAGGATAGCGACCCGCGCCCATACGTCGCGGCGCTGGCCACGCTGCCGGACGCGCGCGCCGTCTACCTCAAGCGCCGCCCGCGCGGCGCCGCGCGCCTCGCGGCCGCGCAGACCGCCGCGCTGGCTCCGGACACCCCCGCCTGGGGCGAGCGCGTCGAGGGCGTGACCGTGCGCGAGAACGGCCTGTCGTACCTCATCCGCCCGGGCGCGGGCCTGAGCGCCGGCCTGTTCCTCGACATGCGCGAATCACGCGCCCACGTCCGCGCGCTGGCCGCGGGCGGCGGCGTCCTCAACCTGTTCGCCTACACCTGCGCGTTCGGCGTCGCCGCTGCGGTCAGCGGCGCGGCGCGCGTCCTCAACATCGACGCGGCGCGCCCCGCCCTCGCCTGGGGCCGTGAGAACTACGCGCTCAATGGGCTTCCCGCCGACCCCTACGACTTTGTCTACGGCGACGCCTTCGACTGGCTGGCGCGCCTGGCCCGCCGCGCGGCCGGGCAGGGGCAAGTCTTCGACCTCGTGATCGCCGACCCGCCCAGCTACTCCACCGTCAAGGGGCGGCGCTTCACCGTTTCGCGCGACTACGCGACGCTCGCCACCGCCTGCGCCCGCGTCGCCGCGCCGCGTGGCCGCCTGTTGCTATGCGCCAACGAGGCCCGCCTACCGCGCCAGACCTTCCAGCGCGACTGCCTGCGCGGCGTCGCCGCGGCCGGCCGCGCTGCTCGCGTACGCTCCTACGACAGCGCGCCCGCGCTCGACTTCCCCGCCCCGCCCGGCGAAGAGAGCCACCTCAAAGTGCTGCTGCTGGAGCTATCATAAGGCGACAGGCGATCATTAGCCGGCCAGACCACCGTATCTACTGGGAGCGCCGGCTTCCAGCCGGCCCTGCTTGCCGCAAGGATGTCGGTGGATATCAACGTACTCGGCCGTCAGCGTCTGCCGGCTGGAAGCCGGCGCTCCCAGTAGATACCTTCTATCTATCGCTTATATAGTCCGCCCATCACTCCGTCGACGGCGACAAAACCTCCACGGCGACGTTGTCGGGCGCTTGCACGAAGAAAAAACGCACATGGGCGGCCGTGCCCTCGTTGAGGAACTCCACGCCCTTGGCCCGCAGGTCCTCCCTGGCCGCGTCGAGGTCGTCCACGTAGAGCGCGAAGTGGTCGACCGCGTTGCCGCGCCCGTCGGCGACCGGCGTGCGCGAGGTGATGGTAACGCGCACGCCGCCCCCGTCGAGTTGCACGAAGGTCAGCCCATTGGCCTCGAACTTCCGAATGCGCCGCATCCCAAACATCCGCTCGTAGAACCCCGCGGTCTCCTCCACGTCCGGCCCGTTCAGGTGGACGTGATCCATGGTATATGTGACGGCCATAACTCTCTCTCCTCGCATTGTCCATTAATCGTCACACAAGAAAGGCCCGCCGGCTCCTGCCCCGGCGGGCCCTGCTACATCGCCCCCTCCCCACGAGAGGTTACATGTATTGTAGAACTTTCGCCGCGCGTAGGCAACGGGCTTGTTCACTTGTTCACATGGCGATGGCGCCCTATCCTCTGTTATGACCGTACCATCGCCCCAAGATGGGCCAGCATCGCCGCCCCGGTCTTGACGCCCATGTAGAAGCGCTCAACCTCCAGGTTCTCGTTCGGCGCGTGATTGGCCTCGTCGGCGTTGGCGTAGGGCACGCCAAACGCCGGGACGCCTAGGATCTTGGTCCACACGTAGTCCGGCAGGCTCCCGCCGAGCGCCGGGACCAGCAGCGGTTCCGCGCCTTGCGCCGCCACGATACCCCTCCGCAACGGTTCAGCGAACGGCGCGTCCAAGGGCGTGCGCGACGGCTCCATCCCGCCCTGCCACACTACCTCGACCGCGACCGCCTCGTGCGCCCGCGCGTATGCGTACACATGCGCCTCCACTTTGTCCCGGATCTCCGCGACCGTTTGCGCCTCCACCAGCCGGATGTCGCACTTGGCGACCGCCGCGCACGGCAGCACCGTCTTCGAGCCCGGCCCGCCGTAGCCGCCATGCAGCCCGTTGATGGTCAGGGTCGGCCACAAAGCCAACCGCTCGGCGTATGGACGCTCCGCCGGCGCGTCGAACGCGCGCAGCCCCGCCGACCGCCTGATCGCGTCGAGGTCGGCTGGCAGCCGCGCCAGCGCCGCGCGCTCGGCCTCCGCCGACGCGCGCACGTTGTCGTAGAACCCCGCGATGGTGATCTCGCCCTGTTCGTCCTTCATCGTGCCGAGCAGGTGTACGAGCGTCCACAGCGGGTTGGGCGCGACCCCGCCCCAGTTGCCCGAGTGCAGATCGCGGTTGGCCCCACGCGCCCGCAACTCGAAGGAGAGCACTCCGCGCACGCCGAACAGGATGCATGAGCGCCCGCTTTCGTGGACCGGACCGTCGGCGGTGATGACCATATCGGCATGCAGTTCGGCGCGATGCGCGCGCACGAAATCGGCGATATGGGGGCTGCCGACCTCTTCCTCCCCTTCGAGCAGCACGATCACACCACACGGCAGCGCGCCACGGCAGTGCAGCAGCGTTTCGAGCACCAGGATCTGCGCGAAGTGCTGCCCCTTGTTGTCGGCGACGCCGCGGCCATAGAGGCGGCCGTCGCGCACCGTGGGCTCGAACGGCGGCGAGGTCCACGCGTCCAAAGGATCGGGCGGCTGCACGTCATAGTGCCCGTAGAGCAATACTGCCGGCGTCCCCGGCGGGCCGTCCCGCCGCGCCACCACCATCGGCGCGCCCTCGGTCGGCACGACGCGCGTTTCCAGGCCGATGCCGTCGAGCACACCGGCGATGTAGTCCGCCGTCTCCGCCACACCCACGCCCTGCGCGCTGATGCTCGGCCGCCGCACGTAGTCGACCAGCCGCTCCAGGTAGTCCGCGCGCCGTGCGTCGACGTGCGCGAACACATCGGAGAGATTGAGTGATCCGTCGGCCATTGCTCCCCCTATGTCGCTATCGTACGAATTCAGCAGTACTGTGACAATATCATAAAGGGCATAATACGAGAGAAAGCGTGCGACAGATGATCTGCTACGACCGCGAGTTCCCCGAAAGCGCGCGTGTCCTGATGCTTAAAGGGGCCGAGCTCATCCTGACGCCCAACTCGTGCCCGTTGGAGGTCAACCGCATCGGTCATTTCAGGGCCCGCGCGTACGAGAACATGGTCGGCGTCGCTATGACCAACTATGCCGCGCCGCAAAACAACGGGCACTCGGTCGCGTTCGACCCCATGGGCTTCGACGCGCACGGCCAGTCGCGCGACACGCTCATCGTCGAGGCCGGGGGGGGCGAAGGCATATACATGGCGGCGTTCGACATGGACGCCCTACGGGCCTATCGTACGCGCGAAACGTGGGGCAACGCCTTCAGGCGGCCGCACCGCTACGGTCCCCTCACGTCCCTGGCCGTCGACGCGCCCTTCATTAGGACCAACGCCACCGGCGATAGATACGACCCAACGAAGAGATGAAGGTAGGGGCGTATGCGACGCCCCTACGAAAACCACCCCCGCGCCACGCTGCCCGTCATGCCGCCGGGCGATTGCGGTCGCAGGCGCTTAACTGTTCTCCGATCCCTGTCCCTGGAGCAGGGCCTGCGGCTGCGCCGGCGTGGAGAAGCGCGGCGCGGCGGACGCGCGCTCGGCGTCGCCGGTCACGCGCGGACGCGCGCCGTTGCCATTGCTCGTGGCGTTGACGCCGTCGAGGCCGACGTTGCCGAGGGTGGCGGCCAGCCCGGCCAGCCCCGCGTAGTCGGTCGGCACCACGAGCACCTTGTTGGCCGGGTTCTCGGCCAGCTTGGGCAGCATCTGCAGGTACTGGTAGGCCAGCGCCTCTGTGCTCGGGTTGGAGTCGTTCACGGCGTCGAACACCAGCTCGATTGCCTTGGCCTGCGCCGTCTGCACCGTCACCAACGCCTGCGCCTCGCCCTCGGCCTTGAGGATCGCCGCCTGCTTCTGCCCCTCGCTCTGCAACACCAACGCCTGCTTCTGCCCTTGTGCCCGCAGCACCGACGACTGCGCTTCGCCCTCCGCCGTCAGGATCGTGGCGCGCTTGGTGCGCTCGGCCTGCATCTGCTTCTCCATCGCGATCTGGATGTCCTTGGGCGGCGAGATGTCCTTCAACTCGACGCGGTTGACGCGCACGCCCCACTTCTCGGTCACCTCGTCCAGGACCATCCTGAGTTGGCTGTTGACCTGGTCGCGCGAGGTGAGGGCAGCGTCGAGGGAGAGGCCGCCCATGACGTTGCGCAGCGTGGTCTGCGTCAATTGTTCCATCGCGGCGAGCAGGTTGACGACCTGGTAGGCCGAACTCTTGGGGTCGATGATCTGGTAGTAGACAACCGAGGTGACGTTGATGGTCACGTTGTCCGAGGTGATGACGGGCTGCGGCGGGAACGACACCACCTGCTCGCGCAGGTCGATCAACGGCAGGATGCGGTCGAAGAACGGGATGACCACGACCACGCCGCTGGGGGCGCTGGTGTGGTAGTTGCCGAGGCGCTGGATGATGCCGACGCGCGCCTGCGGGATAATGCGCACCGCGCGCACGCCGATGAAGAACAGTATGAGCGCCACGACGATGACGATGATTAATGGAGCCATTTTAGCCCTCCTTATGGGCTGTGAATGTTGCCGGCGCGACGCCGGACGCGAGCGACGCTTCCTCGTCCGCTACAGGCAAGACGGAGACAGGATCGACGTAGACCGTTAGCCCGTCGACGTGCGTCACGCGCACGCTACTGCCAACCTCGATGCGTGTGGCCGGCGGGTTGGCGCGCGCCGTCCAGAACTCCCCCGCCCCGATGCGGATCGTCCCGCCGTCCGGCGTCACCGTCTGCGTGACGGTCGCCGCGCGGTTGGACAAACTCCCCTGGTTCGTCAGGTCACCCGCCCGCACGCGCCCCGCCAGCGCCTGTATCAGGCGCGGACGGATCAAGCCGATAAGCAGGATCGAGACGACGAGGAAGACCGCGGCCTGGGCGATGGCGGAGACGCCCACGAGGGACAGCACGGCGGCGATGAACGCGGCGATGGCGACGTTGAGGAGGAACAACGCCATGCTGATCGATTCGCCGACGAGGGCCAGGACGCCGAGGAGTACCCAGAGCCACCAAGACATATCCCCTCCTCTCACGGAGGCGGAGGCGGCAGGCGCCCTATCGTGTACACACACGTCGGGCGCGGTCTGAGGCGAGTCCGGCGACCGCTGGAAGCGGCGCCGGTCATCGCGCTGCCGAGACCTTAAACTAGCGGGAGAAGTCACCCGCTACCCTCATTATACAACGGCGCGATACAACGGCGCGGGCTATCGCTTGTAGGTCCGCTTCGGTTTATGCCTGAGGTAGGTGAGCGCGCGGCTGTTGCGATAGGCCGTCAAGATGACATCATCGTGCGAGCACACCACGACGGTCCCGCACAGGTGGTCCACCACGCGCCCCAATTCGCGCCGATAATCCTCCACCTCGCGGCGGCCAAAGAAGTGGTGTATCGCGTTGCCGACATAGACCGCGCGGCCATAGGCCGCGACCAAGCGCATCTGTGCGGGCGTGATGTTGCGTTGCGCGCCGCGCACGAGGGCGTGGGGCTCGAACTGGTCCGAGACTGTCGCGGAAGGCGTATACATCGGCGTTACAACCTCACTTTCCAAGGGCGCCCAGGGCAACCATAGGCCGTGGCGCCGCGAGGCGCGCTGCGATGGCTGTCGTCGGTTACCATTATAGCTACTATAGCTACAAAGTATAGCGCTAAAGAAGGCCGCCGTGCAGTGGACAAAATATACGTTTCTCGACCGGGCCTCCGGGTCTCTGTCCGTTGGCGGCGTTCGGCGCGCGCATGACGCGGCCGGCGCCGTCCCGCCGACGGGCCTGGTGCTGCTCTCGATCCTCTCGGTCCAACTCGGCGCCGCCGTCGCCAAGAACCTGTTTCCCGCGCTCGGCCCCGCCGGCACGGTGTTCATGCGTGTCGGCTTCGGCGCACTGGTGCTGCTCGCCATCTGGCGCCCGCGGCTACGCGGCTACAGGCGCGCCGACTATCTCGTTGTGCTCCTGTTCGGGCTCGCCACCGCCAGCATGAACTACGCGTTCTACTCCGCCCTCGACCGTATCCCCCTGGGCGTCGCCGTCACGCTGGAGTTCGTCGGCCCGCTGGGCGTCGCCCTCGTCGGGTCGCGCCGGCTGCGCGACGTCCTGTGGGGGCTGCTCGCCGCGGCCGGCATCGTCTTGTTTTCTCCTATCGGCGGCGCGCGGCTCGATCCGCTCGGTCTGGCGCTCGCGCTCCTGGCCGGCAGCCTATGGGCCGCGTATATCATCCTCGGCGCCCGCATGGGCCGCGCCTTTTCCGATGGGACGGGCCTGGCCCTGGCCATGGGCGTCGCGGCGCTTGTCCTCGCGCCCATTGGCGTCGCCGGCGCGGGCAAGGCGCTCCTCGATCCTGGCCTGCTCCTCGCCGGCGTGGGGCTGGCCCTGCTCTCCGCCGTGATCCCCTACTCGTTAGAGATGGAGGCGCTGCGGCGGCTGCCCGCGCGTGTGTTCGGCGTGCTGATGAGCCTGGAGCCGGGCGTGGCCGGGCTGGTCGGCTTCGTCATCCTGGGACAGCGGCTGGGTCCGCGCGACCTGATCGCCATCGCGCTCGTGGTCGCCGCGTCCATCGGCGCCAGCCGTGGCACAAGCGCCGATTAGAGGCGAGCCTAAGCGGTGACGTATGTGTCTGTTGGCCCCTCGGGGAGCAGACGAAGGCGCTGATTCTGAAGATCAGGCTCGACGCCCAGCGCCTCCATGGGAATCACCCCCAGCAGCGGGGTCGTTCCCGTAGGGAGTTCGAGCACATCGAACGCGCCCGAACGTCCCATCACGGTCAGATTGACGGTCCCAAGGAGGCGGGCGGTCGCCGGTCCCGTTGCCGTGGCGATGGTCAAAGTGCGACGCGTCCGCAGCCCCAGGCGCGCGATCACGTTGGCCGGCAAGCTCAGGAACGTGGCGCCGGTGTCCACAACGACATTGTCGAGCGTCACCGCGCGAACGGCGTCAGGATCAATCTCACCGTTCGCCGCGCGATCTTCGTCGCTGCTATTGGCGACCGTTAGTTGGGCGTCTACTCGGCCCATCGGTGTCTCAAAAACAGCTGGTAATGTCGCCATGGATAGCCCTCCGTTCGCGTACTGGATGCGTCGATGATACAGCCGCTCACTATCGTTGCTCCTACATACAGCAAACACGATCTACAAACCTGTTGTCAGGCGACTCGACCGCGTGTCGCCTACAGTTTACCCCCACCGATGATGTCGCGTAGCGCCTGATGCAGCGCGGGGGTGGCGGCGGCGAGGACGGTCGAGGCCTCGGCGCGCAGAGGGGCGCCGTCGAAGGTCGTGGTGTGGCCGCCCGCTTCGCGCACCAAGAGGCCGCCGGCCGCGTAGTCCCAGGGGCCTCCGCGCAACTCGATGGCGGCGTCCAGGCGGCCGGCCGCGATGGCGGCGAGCGCGCTGCCGACCGAGCCGGTCATACGCAGGCGCATCACATGACCCCACAGCAACTGCACGTTGCGCCGTGCGATGTCCTCTTTGTCCCCGTGCGCGACCGCGCAGTAGAGGACGGCGTCGTGCGGCGCGACGAGGCTGCTCGCGCGCAGCGGCCGGCCGTTAAGTGTCGCGCCCTGCCCTCGTTCGGCATAGAACAACTCGTCGTGCAGCGGGTCGTAGAACGCGCCGTAGCGCACGTCTCCGTCCTCGGCCAGGCCGATGCTCACACCCCAGGTCGGTAGGCCGCGCGAGAAGTTGAGTGTGCCGTCGAGCGGATCGATGAGCCACAGGCTTCTATTGGCGCTGCCGGAGCGTCCGCTCTCCTCGCCGAAGACATCGTGGTCGGGGAAGCGGTCGCGCACCGCCGCGATGATCGCCCGTTCCGCCGCGTGGTCGGCCTCGGTGACGAGGTCCCAGGGGCCTTTGTCGGCGCGCTGGAGGGTCGTGGAGCGGAAGTAACGCAAGAGCAGTGCGCCAGCCTGGCGCGCGGTGTCCGTGATGAACGTCCGCATCGTTTCGTCCATAGGGTTAGGTCTTGCCCTTTCTTTAGTTGACGGCTTTTACGTCGCGCTCTCCAGCGCCTGGCGCAGGCCGGCGGCGCCGATGCGCCCGGAGACAGCAGCGCCGCCCTCGACGACGATGACGGGGATGTCGTAGCGGTAGCGCTCGAAGATCGTCAGGTCGGTCGTGATGTCGATGACGGTCACGCACAGGTCATAGTCAGGCCGCGCATCCTCGAGCAACTCCTCGGCGTGCTCGCAGAGGTGGCAACCAGGCTTGGTGTAAAAGGTAACGTGGCGGACGGGACGCCTAGCGCGCTCGCCCTGCCGTGTGCGACCCAAAAGAGACACGGGTTACACGCGGACCAATTTGATGTACGCGTAGCCCATGCCAACGATCAGCGCGATGTCGAGCCACAAAGACGGCCCGGCGTGCAGAACCACTGCAAAGTACGTATTAACGAGCGCGAGCACGAGCGAGACGACCGCGACGAAGAGCAATCCACGGCTATTGCCGCTGCCCCTGGTCGTATACGTCGCGGTGCCGCGCGCCCGAAAAGTCCGGCTGACGGACGGCTGCCGCCGCAAGCGCGTGCGCAGGCGCGCCTGCAGCAACTGCCGTCGCCGCGTAATATTGCGGTAGCGCCAGTACAACCACTCCTCGCGCAGACGTTTGATCACCGTTTCCCCTTTGTAGACGACTGTGTAGCCCTGTGGCTATAGTGTATCGCTATCTGTCAGTCTATCAATCACGGGGATTCAACCCCAGGAAAGCACATGCGGCGCTAAAGTATATGAGGTGTGTCATGTTGTACAATGGTTCATATCTCGTCACCCTATCACGACCACATACTTGTATACGACCATGTTTGTAGAGGAGGCGCCCTAGTGGCACAGGAACCCAATGTCGAAATGGCGCGCACGTATATCTTAGATGCCCTGCGCGACAGCCCCGCCAAGGCGAGCACGCGCTTTTCGTTGGCCGAGGGCCTGCACGATCGCTACGGCGTCGGCGACCGCGACAACGCACGGGCGCTCATCGGCCGCGCCCTCGCCGCGCTCCAAGAATCGGGCGAGGTCATCGTCCTACGTCCGGAGAGCTGGGACCTCAGCGGAGACGAGCGAGTCAGGCTGACTGCCTGACTGCAAGGCTCGTGAATTATCCACTGGGCAGCGCAGCGAGCCGCCGCAGTCCCTGCGGCTACGTGCGCGGCGCAACGGCTCATAGACCCGCGCGGGCGTCCCGCCACGGTGTGCCGCAGGGACTGCGGCGGCTCGCTGCGCTGCCCAGTGGACACGTCGGCCGCCGATAATTCACGAGCCCTATGCCTGACTGTCCAAAGGCTGCGCCTTTTGGCCGCGTGCGGTATGATATCCGCAAGACAAGAATAGGGCCGTGCGCGGCCGCGCACGGCCCTATTCTTGCTTTGTGGTAACACATCTATCGCGCTCGTCGCGTCAAGGTGACGAACATGGCGCGGCTGTCAAGAAATGGGGATCTAGTGATTTATGGCGAACAATACGACTGACGCCGTCTATCTTACCGCCGACGGACGCCGCCGGCTCGAGGAAGAACTCGAACGCCTCACGACCACCGAGCGATCACTGTTGGCCGACCGCCTGAACGTCGCTATCAAAGATGGCGACCTCTCCGAGAACGCCGCGTATACGGCGGCTAAGGAAGATCAAGGCCATCTGGAGGGGCGTATCGCCTACATCCAGGCCAGCCTGCGCCGGGCCGTCCTGATCGACGAGGGACCCAGTACGGGCACGGTCGCCCTGGGGAGCAAGGTCACGGTCGAGGACGAGGACGGCGAGATGACGTATCAGATCGTCGGGCCGCTGGAAGCAGCCCCCACGCAGGGGCGTATCTCCAACGAATCACCCGTGGGGCGCGCCTTGCTCGGGCATGCCGCCGGTGACGAAGTGTCGTTCGAAACGCCCGGCGGGACGACCGCGATGCGCATCGTAAGCGTGGCCTAGCGGCCGGCCCTCACTCCCCCACTCCATGGCTAACTAGCCCGTCGCCCTAGCCGCGGGCGACGGGCTAGCGCGCCTCTCCCTGACGCGGAATGGAGGATAACCGCGCAACAAAGGGAGGGGGCGGGAATATATTCCCGCCCCCTCCCTTTGCCAACTCTAATAGACTGTCACGCAAACTTTGGCGCGTTGGCGTCGACTGGGAGCGCGAACTGTCTATGTCAGCCTTGGCAAGCTACTAGCGGGATCCGTTAGACAGCCGCGCGGTTGCCGCTAACGGCGCGCAGGATCGCGATCAGGATACAGGCGCCGATAAACGCGACGATAATCGACCCAATAAGCCCGAATGAGGCATTGGGTGCGATAATGCCGACGATAAAGCCGCCGATGAAGGCGCCGATGATACCAACGATGATATCACCGATGATGCCATAGCCTCCGCCCTTCATCACCATACCAGCCAACGCGCCGGCGATGGCGCCAACGATCAACCACGCGATAATCCCACCTGGGCTAAGGGTTGCCGCGATTACTGCAAGAGCCATTGTCGTGTCCTTTCTATGCACCGGCGGGGCCCGGTCTATTACAGGGTGTTCGTTCTCCCTGCCCCTGTCGCACCTAAAGGCAAAACGCGTGCCACCCATTGCCCCACGTCACTCAAACAGCGGACGGGCGCTGAGAAAGGGCTGAAGGCCGCCGCATGCGGCGGCCTTCAGCCCTTTCTCAGCGCCCGTCCTTTAGACGCTTCCGCGCGTTTTGCGTTTCTACTCGGTCGCGCGGCTCTTGTTGCGCGTACGGCGGCGCGCGGCCTTGGCGGCTTTGCGCCGCGACTTTTGGCTCTTAGACTCAAAAAACGAGCGCGCGCGCACTTCCTTGAGGACGCCCGCGTTGTCGACACCCTTCTTGAAGCGGCGCAGCATCTGCTCGAAGCTCTCTGGCCGGCCATCACGGTCGCTGCGGTCACGGCTATACCCACGCTCACCACGGTCCGACGGGCGCGTCTCCAGACGCTGCTCGACCGGCGCCCCTTGATTCTCAACGGAACTCTGTGCTACCTGATCCATTCGACTCCTTCACAAGTGGCCGGCCCGACGCCGGCAGACCCTCTATATACCATGATTAGGCCTGAAACAGCTACCCCTCAGTCTACCGCAGCGCGGGATGCCCTACAACCCCCAATTATGCGTCAGAGCGCGCCCCACGATTGTGGTGTCAAGCGCCGTGGGCCTGGCCCTAAAGGACCATGGCAGGGACGGGACCTTCAAAGGTCTGCGTGGGGTCAATCCTCTCGACCTCGCCAGGGCCGTCGGCGTCCCCGTCTGACCCTTCAGGGTCCGTCCCTGCCATGGTCCCTTCAGGGCCAGGCCACACTCACAATCGCGGGGCGCACCCTATGCGTCATGCGTCTATCGCACCGGCAGCCGGCGGCACTGGAACGGAAAGTGCTCCCACATTATAGGGGTAGCTAAGGCAAAGGCCGTCGGCGGCATGTCCGCGCGATGTTCTCCGGCTACCGACACCGACAATACCTGTGGACACTAATGAGGAGGTCTCCCATGCGCGCCTTGGTCGCGACACACGACGACGATACACTTGTCGAGCTACGCGAGGTCGACGAGCCGGCGGCGGCCCCACACGAGGCCGTCGTCGAGGTCCGCGCCTTCTCGCTCAACCGCGGCGAACTCTCCCTATTAACCGACCGGCCACCAGGTTGGCGCCCTGGACAGGACATCGCCGGCGTGGTGGCGCGGCAGGCGGACGACGGGAGCGGGCCGCCCGTCGGGACGCGCGTGGTGGCCCTGGTCGACGGCGCGGGCTGGAGCCAGCGCGCCGCCGCGCCGACGGAGCGTCTGGCAGCGCTGCCCGACACGGTGACCTTCGCCCAAGCGGCCGCGCTGCCCGTGGCGGGGCTAACCGCGTTGCGCGCCCTACGTGTCGGCGGCGCCTTACTGGGCCGCCGCGTCCTCATCACGGGTGCGAGCGGAGGGGTAGGCAGCTTCGCCGTCGAACTTGCCGCCGGAGCCGGCGCGTATGTGACGGGCGTGGTCTCCAACCCCGAACGCGCCACGGGTGTCCGTGAGCGCGGGGCGGCGGACGTCGTATCGTCGGTGGCCGAGCTCGAGGGCAAAGAACCGTTCCACCTTGTGCTGGAATCCGTCGGCGGCGCCTCACTCACCGGCGCGTTGCGCCACACCGCGCCGGACGGGACGGTCGTGGTGTTTGGCGCCTCCTCAGGCGACCCAACGACGCTCGGCTTCTACGACTTCGCGGGACGCCCGCGCGCCCGCATCTACGGCTTCTTCGTCTACGACTCAGGGGACCGCGAGACCTTTGGGGACGACCTACTCCTATTGGCTGAACTGGTGGCGGCGGACAAGCTGCACCCCCGGATCGGCCTGGAGGACGACTGGGGCGCCCTGGCGCGGGGCGCGGCCGCGCTGCGCGAGCGTCGCGTGGCCGGCAAGGCAGTCTTCCATGTGTCGTGACGCCCACGCGACGTGCGATACTTAAGCTATCAGCCCTTAGCAATTAGCTTGTTAGCAGCCCAGGCTCCAATCGCGGCGCGTCGGCGGCACATGCACAGCCGCAGCGTCTATCATGATAAACGGCGATGCGCCCCACCGAAAGCTAATTGCTAATCGCTAACCGCTATTAGCTATCAAACAGGAGACACTATGGCAAAAGGACGCGGGGACAACCGCAAGAAGGACGCGCGCCGGGCCCGCGCGGAACGCCGGGCCACCGAGCGGCGCGCCGAACTACGCGCGGGGGCACAGGTGGGGCAGGCGCCGGAGTCGGCGCAACCGGCCGGGGTAACGACGACGACAGCCACGCCACAGAGTGGACTCGCGGCGCTACGTGGGCCGATTAGCAACGCCTACCGCGCGTGGGTCACGGACTACGGCCGCCGCCAAGCCCAAGATATGGCGGAAGGCTTCCCCGCTCAGGATAGTGGGGCGGCGTCGGCCGACCTGTTCGTGCTGGCGCCGCTGACCTCGCGCACGGTCGGCGCGCCCGACGGGGACCTCGTGTCCGTGCAAATGGGCCTGCCCATCGTGATGACGCGCTCGGGGAACGTCGCTCCGGCCCCCGACCGCCTCGCCGTCGCCGCGTTGCGCCTGCCGCAAGCCGATTCAGGCGGCGCGCTGGCCGCGCTGGGCCTGGGACAAGCGCCCCACCTGCCACAGCCCGAACCCATCTTCGCGGTCCAACTGCCCGCCGAGCGCATGAACGCGGCGCGCGCGGCCGACGCCCTGGCGTGGTATCTCGCCCGCGCCGTCGAGGCCGGCGACGTGGGCGCCGAGCCGCGCGCCATGTCCGCGGCGGCCGGCGAAGCCCTGGCCCTGCTGAAGCCCAACGCCGCGCCGTACGGGGCCAAGCCGATTGACCGCGCGCTCTTGGACGGCTACGAAGGCTACGGCGCCGACGCCGACACCGACGCCGTCCCACTCGACATTCAGGCCGCGCCCGCGCGCGGCGGTCTGCCCGCCCTGCCTGCGGGGGCCTACCTGCAAGACGACGGCGCGCCCCTGTCCGAGCTGCTGACCGACCTCGGCGACTACGTGATCGGGCTGTGGCCCTACGAGTATTTCGACCTGGAGAGCCTTACCGCACACGCGGACGAGGCCGAGGGGCCGGGGCGCGCCGCGACGTTGGCGCGGCTGGCCGACATCGTGCGCCGCGTCGACGAGGTGTTGGCGGAGGGCGCCGAGAACGAAGAGGCCGCGCTGGCCGCCGAGGGCCGTCCGCCGGCGTGGATCGCGCAGGAGACGGCGCGCTACCGCGAGGCGCGACAGGAACTGCGGGTGACGCGCGTGGCGCAAGAGTTGCTGCCGCGCCTTGGCCCGGTGCTATTCGATCTGGAGATACCCCCATCCGACTACGCACCGGAAGGCCTGGACGAGTCGGACGAACGAGAGGAGGACGAGGAAGCCGGCAGGCCCTAACCTGGATAATTCTTCCGGGGGACCGCTGTGCATCGGCGTGGGGCAGGGCATCGCCACCATCTTCGAGCGCGCCTAGCGCGGAATCTCCTCGCCGGCCATGGCGCCGGTCATGATCGCCACGGCGTCCGACATGCTGAAGCTGTGCGGGTCGATCACCGCGACGCGCCGCCCGAGGCGGTGGATGTGTACGCGGTCGGCCACCTCGAACACGTTGGGCATGTTGTGGCTGATCAGGATGACCGGCAGACCGCGCTCTCGCACCCGCAGGATCAGGTCGAGCACCATGCGCGTTTCCTTGACTCCCAGCGCCGCGGTCGGCTCGTCCATGATCACGACGTGCCGCGCGAAGGTGGCGCTGCGCGCGACCGCGACGCCCTGCCGCTGGCCGCCCGAGAGCGTCTCGACCGCCTGGCGCATCGACTTGATGCCGATCTTGAGATCTTGCATAGACGCACGAGACTCGGCGACCATGCGGGGCTTGTCGATCATGCGGAACACCGCGCCCAGAATGCCTGGGCGGCGCAGTTCGCGTCCCAGGAACAGATTGTCGGCGATATCGAGCGCGGGCGCCACGGCCAGGTCCTGATAGACGGTCTCGATGCCGTGGCGGCGCGCGTCGAGCGGGCTGTTGAAGCGGACGGGCTTGCCGTCGAGCAGGATCTCGCCCTCGTCGGGGATGATCGCGCCCGAGAGCGCCTTGATGAGCGTGGACTTGCCGGCGCCGTTGTCGCCGATGACGGCGAGGATCTCGCCGGGGAGCAGCTCGAAGTCGGCGCCGTCCATGGCGGTCACGCCGCCGTAGCGCTTGACCAGGCCGCGCGCCGCGAGGACGGGGGTCGGGCGATTGCCGGGCGCGTCCGCTATCGGTCGATTGTCGATCGCTGTCATCGTCGCCTCCCGCGCGCGAGTTGATCCACGGCGACGGCGAGGATGACCAGGATGCCCGTGATGAGCACCTGGTAGATCGCGGCGACGCCGATGA
>JAABUZ0100005263.1_pt1 | contig 17117 bp, 17 predicted proteins | sample 5562091 | NCBI WGS metagenome assembly JAABUZ01 (sample SAMN12813069, study PRJNA571459) | rock metagenome | isolation source: Antarctica rocks | place: Antarctica: Victoria Land, Linnaeus Terrace sud | collected 2015-12-21
CCATTTCGCCGGAGGAGGCCAGCGCTCACTTTGGGTTTTACGCGGCGTTCCCTGGCCTTGACCTTCCCGCGTCAAGCACGCTCACACAGGAACGGCTAGGCTGGCACCCGACCGGGCCTGGGATGATCGCCGATCTCGAACAAATGCGCTACTTCGAGAACTGAACAGGCTGCCCCGCTGTCATTGCACTCAGTGGGAGGCGGAGGGCTGGGCCGTTGAAGAACCACCGAACCACCTGGAGACGATTATGAAATTCATCCAAGTAGATCAATTCGGCGGGCCGGAGTAACTCAAGCTCCACGAAGAGCCAACGCCCTCGCCTGCCAAAGGGCAGTTGCTCATCGAAGTCAAGGCCAGTGGCGTCAACTTCGCCGACTTGACGGCGCGTTCGGGGTCTTATCCGACGGTCCCTTCGGCGCCATTTCGTCCCGGTTTTGAAGTCGCCGGAACTGTCGCCGGGGTCGGCGAAGGCGTTTCCAACTTCGCGGTTGGCCAACGGGTGATGGCTTTGACCCAGAGCGGGGGCTACTCTTCGCACGCGGTCGTTGACGCTACGATGGCCGTTCCCCTGCCCGGTAACCTCGATTTCGCGCCCGCGACGGCGCTGCTCGTCCAGGGGTTGACCGCTTACTTTCTGCTCGAAAACGGGCATCTCAAGCCGGGTGGAATGGTTCTCGTTCCCAGCGCGGCGGGCGGCGTCGGCTCGCTCGCAGTACAGATCGCCAAGTTGAAAGGCGCCGGGAAAGTCATCGGCCTCGCCTCGCCGTCCAAGCATCAAAAGGTGCGCGATTATGGTGCCGATGACGTGTTCGACTACACGCAGCCGGGTTGGTCGAAACTCGTGCGCGACGCAACCGGGGGCAAAGGCGTAGACATTTTTCTCGACTCGCAAGGCGATCCGGGCGGCGAAGGCCCGCGCACGGTGGGCCGAAGGGGATACTGGCTGGTGTTCGGGAGACAGGCTAAAGGAGGCCGCGCGCTTGGTGCGAAGACGTTCTTGAGCCTTATCTTTAGCGGCGTCACGATTCGCAGCTACTGGCTTCATCAGGACATCAACCGGATCGGTGCGGCCCTGCCCGAACTCATCGGCTGGGCCGCAAGCGGAAAACTGAAAATCGAAGCGGATGACCGCTTTTCTCTCCAAGACGCAGCCAAAGCGCACGAAGCGGTTGAGGCCCGAAAAACCAGCGGCAAGGTCGTCTTAGAACCCTAGCAAAATCACACCAAGGGAAAGACAGATGAAAATCCCAAATCGCGCAACAAGCTGGTTCACGGTTTCCTCCGCCATCCTGGCGTTCTTGCTATGGACACCTTCACCATCGCTCCTGGCACAAGTGCAGGTCACTCCCCCAGTGCCGCGAGCACAAGCACAGGCCACAGGAACACTCACAGTCCTCATCACCGCCGCGAGAAACGCCAAAGGTAGCATGGTGGTTTGGCTATTCAAAGACGCGCAAGGTTTTCCCAGCGACACTTCCAAGATATTCCGACGGCAGAATATCGGCATCAATCCCAAGACCAAAAGCGCTCAGGTGACCTTCAAAGACCTGCCGCGAGGCACGTTCGCCGTAACGGTGCTTCACGATGAGAATAATAACGGCAAGATGGACAAGAACTTCTTCGGGATGCCCAAGGGAGGCTACGGAGCCTCGAATAACCCCAAGAAGAGAATGCGTGCGGCCAATTTCGACGAGGCGAAATTTCCCTTGAACGCTTCCGACCAAACCATCAAGATCGCGCTCATTTACTGGTAGCCGTGTCGCCAGGCTGTGGAACAAGCGTTGACTGGCTCCACTTAGGGCCAGCCACGTCGGGCCGCCAATAATAATGGGGGTGCGAATGCAGTCATTGTCTTAAAATGAAGCAAAGGAGAAAATTATGAAAGTATTCGTCACGGGAGCCACAGGCTTCATCGGTTCTGCTGTTGTTGAGGAACTCCTCGGCGCGGGTTATTAGGTGTTCGAATGGGTCAGGTTTTCTCTGTGGCCTGCACGGCGGCGGGACGGCGCGCTTCCAGGTGCTTGTCTACGTGGCTTTGCAGGAAGATATAATAGAACAGTCCGCCCCAATACAGGGCAACGCTGACAAGCGGGGCGACAAATGCCAGCATGGTCGCGGCGAGGTAGATGCCCGCTGCGATTAGGGTGCGCTGGGCGCCGAGACGGACATAGCGGGGCGTCACGTCGGAATGGAGAAGGCGTCCCCCGCGCGTGGCGTATGTCCACCACAATTGCAGGGCGAGGCTGGACACCACGAGGCAGGCTCCATAAGCCGCTACCGCAGGCGACTGGTCGTGGTAGGCGCCAAGCAGTGAGGCAGCGAACGGCACAAAGGCGATGCACATCAAGAACAAGTTGTTGAGCCACAGCAGGGTGCGGTCTACGCGGCGCACCGATGCCAGCATCAGATGATGGGCGACCCAGTAGACGCCGACAATCATAAATGACAGCGCATAGGCTAACACCTGAGGCCACATCGCGCGAAGTTTGTGCGCGAGCAGTGCGCCTGCCTGCGCATGGGACAGGCCGGGCGGCAGCGCGGGCAGTTTCAAGTCCAGCACCAGCAGCGTAACCGCGATAGCAAACACGCCGTCGCTGAACGCGCCAATGCGCTCTTTGCCCAGCCCGTCCTGGTCGCGGTCGTTGGTTTCAGGCATCGCACTCCTCTCGGTCATGGGCGGTTCACCGCGCTCCGGCAGCGCGCAGGGCGGCGGGGAACTCGTCGCTGGTCCAGTCGCCGTCAAAGCGGACGCCGTTGATGTAGAAGGTCGGCGTGCCCTGGACGCCGCTGCGCTCGCCGCTTTGCAGGTCTTCCCCTACCCGCTTGGTAAATGTGCCGTCAGCCAGCGCCTGCGTGACAGCGGCGGGGTCGGCCCCGGCCTGCTGTGCATACTCGGCAAGCTGGGCATCGTGCAGGGCACGCTGGTGCTGGTACAGGGTATCGTGCATGGGCCAGAACTTGCCCTGCGCCCCGGCGGCCTCGGCGGCTTCCGCAGCGTGTTCGGCGTAGGGGTGGATGTCAGCGAGAGGGACGTTGCGGAACACAAAGCGCAATTGATCCCCGAACGTTTGCTGCAACTGCTTCACAACCGGGTACGCATCTCCGCAGTCAGGGCACTGGTAGTCGCCATATTCAACCAGGGTGAGGGGGGCGGTGTCATTGCCCTGCGCATGGTCGCGCGCGCTGACGGGCGGGGTGAGAGACATAGGTCTAGTTCCTCCAAAGGGCGGCTGAGGCAATAGGAAACTTCAAGGCGGCGAAGCGTGCTGTGCCTGTTTTTTGGAGCATACCCGCGCGGCATCGGGATAAACCCCGGCGCGCTACTTCGCGTGCAGCACCGCGCCAAAGACGACGATCAGCATCAAATCAAAGACGAGGCCGTGCCACAAGATGGGCAGCACAAGCGACCGTGTGCGCCGGTACATCCACGCCAGAAACACGCCCGCCGCCACAATCGCCAGCACGGTCGCTTCGGCCCAGCCAGGGCGCAGCAGCAGGCGCAGCACAAGGTAATGCCACCCGGCAAAAGCCAAAGTCGTCCACGCCGCGCCCACCGCCCACGACGCTTCATCCATGCCGCGCAGCTCGTTGAGCACGACGCCGCGCCAGAACAATTCTTCCAGGATAGCGTTGACGGGGACAAAGTAAAAGCCCAGCGGCCACAGCCATTTGGCCTGAAAGCCACGCACGGTGACGACTTGGAGCACATCGTGGGGATTGAGAAAGTCCGCGCCGATGCGCACGAACACAACAAGAGACAGCGGCAGGACGACCAGAATGGCGATGCCCAGGGTCACCCATTGGGGCCATGTGGGGGCTGTGATGGCCCGCAGCCACAGCCGCCGCCCCCACACGGCGGCAGGCAGCAGGCACACGCCGTGGTAGAGGGCGAATGTCCAGACAAGGCTGTCCAACCGGTACAGGCCCAGCCAGACGGCGGGCCAGGGCAGCAAGGTCAGCAGGACGACAATGGCAAGGCGTCGGCGCGTTTGGGCGGGACTAAGAGGAGTAGGCATTTGGCTGGAAACAGGTTAGCATGCCAGGCGCTCAGGTGTCAAGCAAAGGCGACGACGAACTAGGCTACAGCGTGACCTTCTCTGTGGCACATCACATACCCCTGACATGACTGCGTCACGATCCCGATCACAAAAAGCTTATAAAGCAGTGGGAACTAGAAGCACAGCAAGAACGCAGGCAATAAAACAACGACAGTAAAACACCAAAACAAGAGATTTTTTCGCATGAATAGGCTTTAGCACTTGCATTAGAGTAATATAAAAAGAAAAATCACACTCTTGGCAAGTAAGTTTATCATGCTGGTGCAATTTTCGGTGAAAAACTTTATGTCCTTTGACACGGAGCAGGTGCTGAGTATGGTTGCCACCGAGAGCGACCCACAGCACCCCAGCCATCTTGTGCCCGGCGAGGCGCACAAAGGCGGCACTGCCCTGCGCGCGGTGGCGCTGTACGGCCCCAATGCGTCCGGCAAGTCCAACCTTGTCAAAGCCATCGCGCTTGCCCGCGACCTGATTGTGAACGGCAGACGCGGTGAGCAGGCAACGGGTATGCGTCCATTCCGGCTGGGTACGAAGCAAGCCGATAAGTTCAGCAAGTTTGAGTTTGTCGTGCGGACGCAGGGCAACCTGTACAATTACGGCTTTCGGCTGAGCGCGCGGCGCGTGGAGGAAGAGTGGCTGTATGCCACCCTCAACAAGCGGGAAGTTGTCTTGTTTCAGAGAACCACGGCGGACACCGGGGAAGTGGTTGTTGAGCCGGGGCCGGAGATGCGGGGCCAGTCAAAAGAACAGGCACAGTTCTTGAGGTTCATTGCGCAGGGAATGAAGCCGAACCAGCTCTTTTTAACGGAAGCCAACGAGAAAAATGTGGCGGTACTGGAACCACTTGCAAGCTGGTTTAGTAACTCACTTGTGCTTATTGAGGCGGAACCAAGAGCAGAAGGTTTAGAAATAATAGCACATGAAGATAACACATTGACTGGATTTCTTTCCAGCATCCTCCAAGCTGCGGGAACCGGCATTAGTGCAGTTGAAACGGAAGAAGTTCCCTTTATCTTGGCAAGAGGCATACCAGATATGCCGGAGGAACAGCGTGAAGATTTACTTAACAAACTCAGCAAAGCAGATGATAATGCAATTGCACAAGTAGAAGTCTCAGATGGCAGACGCTACTTTCTTCAGAAAAAAGCAGACGGAAATATCGTCCGCGTTCGGCTTCGGATGCAGCATCAAACAGAACAAGGCAAGTCTGTTTACTTTACAATGGAGGAAGAGTCTGACGGCACACAGCGCCTTATACATCTCGTACCCGCATTACAAATGCTCAAAAACGCACTGGAAATAACAGTCATACTCGACGAGCTAGACAGACGCTTCCACCCTCACCTTTCGCGCATGTTCCTCCAAGCCGCCCTGGATTGCGACCCCCAGCACACGCAAAGCCAGCTTATCTTCACCACCCACGACACCAACCTGCTTGACCTCGACCTGCTCCGGCGCGATGAAATCTGGTTTGTGGAAAAGGACGCGCGCGGCGCATCAAGCCTCTATTCCCTGGCCGAGTTCAAGGTACGCCCCGACCTGCAAATTGAAAAAGGCTACCTCAACGGGCGGTTCGGGGCCATCCCCTTCATCAGCGACATCAACCACCTAGGATGGACAGCAGGCCCAAATCAAGAACAAGACCAGGACAGCAATAACGAAACGGCGGCACCAGCAGGAAGCAAAGCCTAATGCTCATGTTGCCCCGCAGCGGCCTGTTGCCCCGCACCGAACACGTGCGCGACGCCAGACTGTTTGTCATCGCCACAGAAGGCAGATACACGGAAAAGCAATACCTGGAAGGATTGTTCGGCAGCCCCCGCCTGAAAGTCAAAGCATTAGATGCAGGCGAAGCAGGCTTGTCTTCGCCTGAGCAGACTTTAGATCGTTTGTCGCTCTTCAACGAGCAATACGCGCTCACGCAAGACGACGAACGTTGGCTGATGATAGACATAGACCGCTGGCCGCTCAATAACTTGAGAGAAGCATGCCACGACGCGAAACAAAGGGGATTCCAAATCGCAGTCAGCAACCCCTGCTTTGAGCTATGGCTTCGCCTGCACTTCGTGGATGCCGACCCTGCGGATACTAATTGTAGGAAGTTGAAAAAGCGTCTCAAAGTCGAACTCGGCAGTTACAATTGGAGCAATCTTGACCTATCTCACTACACCCTAGAGCGTATCCAAGCAGCGATCCAGCGGGCCAGGGCAATTTCCCAAAACTCGGCCCAGCCGTGGCCCGACTCCCCCAGCACACACGTTTACCAGATAGTAGAACGCCTTTTGCCCCACCTGCGCCCGCGTCCAATCAAGCCTTAGAAATGCTCATCAAAACAGGGCGGACAAGCAGGTATCACGCTCCCGCCCGCTTGACAACATTCCGCGCGCTGGGCTACACTCATTAAAAGATTGGCCGGAAAATGGCACAAGGAGAACAGTACGCGATGGGCATACTCGACGGCAAGCAAGGCATCATTTACGGCGTGCGCAACGAGCGCTCCCTGGCATGGGGCTGTGCGCAAAGCCTGGCCCGCGAAGGGGCACGGCTGACCCTGACGTTTTTAGGCGACCGCGAAGAAAAGGACGTGCGCAAGATCGGGCCGACCCTGCCGGGCGGAGATGCTATTTTGATCCAGCCGTGCGATCTCACCAAAGACGAAGACATCGCCGCCCTGCACCAGTCCGTGCAGGAGAACATGGGACGCGTGGACTTTATGCTGCACGCGGTCGCCTTTGCCCACCGCGACGACCTGAGCGGACGCTTCGCAGACACATCGCGCACAGGCTTTGCGCAGGCCCTGGATGTGTCTGCGTTTACGCTGACGGCAGCCGCCAAAGCCGCCGAGCCGCTGATGACAAACGGCGGCAGCGTCATCACCTTGTCGTACCTGGGCGCGGAGCGGGTCGTGCCCAACTATAATGTGATGGGGGTCGCCAAGGCCGCTTTGGAAGCCTCAGTACGGTATCTGGCAAATGATCTGGGGCCAGCCAATATCCGGGTCAACGCCATCAGCGCAGGGCCGACCATGACATTGTCTGCACGGGGAATTACGGGCTTTACCGAGATGTACAAAGACTCGGTCAACAAAGCCCCCCTGCGCCGCAACACGACCATCAGCGACGTGGGCGACACAGCCGCGTTTCTGGCCTCCGACTGGGCGCGCGGCATCACGGGCGAAGTGATTTATGTCGACAACGGCCTGCACATTTTAGGCTAACCGCGCTATGCTGCACTGGGAAGCCACAGGCGACTACGACGAAGCAGGCGGCGCAGATACCCTGCATCAGTATTTGGAAACAATACTTGCCCGCGTGCCGCGCGAGCATCTGCGCCAAATGAGCAGCATCCGGGTCACGGACATCGACCCGCGCGGCATGGCCCTGGGCGTATACCGCCAGGGGCCGGGCGGCATCTGGATTGAGATTTACCTCGCCCCCCATGTCCGCGATGCCCAGTATGCCCCACCCCCTGCGCGCCTGTGGGCGCTGCGCCTGACACTCGCCCACACGCTGTTTCACGAAGTGGGCCACCATCAAACCCTGCACTTGAACCGCCGGGCGGAACCGACCCGCAAAAAAGGGAAGGTGACGCAGACGTTGGAAAAGTGGGCCGAGCAGTACGTCTCGCGCCGCCTGCAAAAGCTTCTTGACGACTGGCTCGCTGCTGGCGGCCCCGCCTCCAATCCCGAAGAGCGCGCCAGCCTCCTCCTCGCCCTAAACTTCTACCAGAAGATCGGGCGCATTGCGCTTGTCACCGGGCCGGGAACAAACGAAACGGTCGTATCGTCTCTTTTGTAGAACATAGCCTGGTTTTACAAAGCAAGGAGAACGATGCATGGAACGCACATTGAAATCTTGGACGCTGGGTGTCGGCGGCGCAATGATGATGCTCGGCGGCACATTGCTGACCCCGCTTGCAGCGCATGCCGGCGCCGACGGGCGCAAAAACACGACCATTGCCTTGGGCGCAGCGGCAGCATATGAGCTTTTGCTCAAGCACCAAGTCGTGCCGGGCCTCGTGCTGGGCGCAGGCGCGGCCTATGCCGAAAAAGGCTACGAAGACTCGCGCCGCTCGGAGCGGGACAACAACAACCGCAATTACTACCGTCGCGGCAGCTCTCATGGGTACAACAACGGCTATAACAATAACAACTATAACCGTGGCAACAACAATAACAACGGTTATTATCGGGGCAATAACAACAACGGCTACAATTATAACAACAGCGACGACCAGGGTTATCAGAACCAAGGCCGGAACTATACTGACAGCAACAACCGTAATAGCGACCGCGAGCACGGGAAAAAACGCGGCTGGAACGGGCGCACCACGCCGCCCGGACAGCAGAAACACCATCACGACGACGACAACCAATAATCACAACAGCAAAAACGCCCCGGGCAGAGTGCCCAGGGCGTTTGTGTGTCGCGCCTACGTTTCCCCAGCTACTGAAGGTTGGCGGCGCGCTCCAATTGGCGTGCCTGCCGAAGAAGCTGCGGCAGCGGGGCTAGGGCAGGGTTGGAAATGATCAATTCCCAATCATCTAAATCATAGCTGAAGGCATATTGAGCCAAATAGTCGGGCGACTTAGGCGGCAAGCTCAACGCACGTTCTCTTGAATTGAGAGCGACAAAATTTACCTGCGTTTCGTCAAATTCCGTTTGCTGCTTTTGGCCCCGCCGCCGGGCGTAGCCAGGGTCTAGGCGCGACACGTGCCCCCACTCCTGCATGGCTTCTTCAGGGCGGTTGGCGAAGTAGCACGCCAGACCGCGATTAGAATGGAGCATCACATTGCTGGGCACAATCGCGAGGGCGCGGTCGAACATGTCAATGGCAAGTTTGTGCTTTTCCTGGGCTTCTTTCAGGCGCGGGTCATCATTCTTCTTAGCGGCGGCTTTCAGGGCCATACCCTGCTTGGCGTAGGCCAAGCCGAGGTTGGAGAAATCGTCCATGCGGTTCTGGCGAACGGTGATGACATGCCGGAACTCAGCCACAGCCCGATCCATTTTGCCAGCTTTGTAGTAGGCGACGCCCAGATTGCAATAGCAGTCGGCGTTGCCCGGCTCTTCTTTGGCATTACGCTCCCAGGCTTCAATGGCGGCGGGCACGTCGCCAAGGGTGGCATACGCACTTCCCAGCTGATAATAGACAGAGTTGAGATGAGGGTCGATCTGCAGGGCGCGCCGGAAGCGGCGCAAAGCTTCCTGCGGGTTCGCCATTTCCGCTTCGCACAGCCCGTAGTTGTTGTGCCCGATGGCAAGGTTGTCGTTTTGATCGAGGGCGATAGCAAGCTCGGCTGTGCTCGCACTGGTCTGGCCCTGACGCAGGTACAGCCAGCCCAAATGCAGATTGATTTCGTAGTCTTGCGGGGCAAGATGCGAGGCATCTTGAAAAGTTGTTTCGGCAAGGGCGTCGTTGTTGGTCAAAACAAGCGCAAGGGCCAGATTTGTCAGGATCATGGTGTCCTGCGGGCGGATCTGGCGGGCGGCCTGGAACGATTGCACCGACTGTGCGGCCTGCCCCTGGTTTAACCTAATAACGCCCAGCAATGTCAATGCCTGCCACAGGCGCGGTGCCAATTGCAGGGCGCGCATCGCATAGCGTTCGGCAAAATCGTTGATCTGCTCGTCCGCGTAGCTTTTGGCTTGGTTATACAATGGCTCCACTAGGTGCGTGTCCAGCCCAATTGCTTCTTTGAACTCGCGGATGCCTTCGTTGATCGCCTGCATTCGGGACAGGGCGTAGCCGTAATTGCTGCGTACCGAAGCGCTGTGCGGGTCGATATGCGCCGCACGCTGCAAACGATCCATTGCAGCGGTAAAGTCCCCTTGATTCGTCAGCAGGACGGCCTGGTTTGTCAATGCCCGCGCATGGCTTGGACCTTGAGCGAGGGCATTGCCGAACTGCGATGCGGCGGCTGCATTGTCCCCGGCCAGGGCATAAGCGACTCCCAAGTTGTTCAGCGCATCCGCCTGCGCAAACCCATCGGCCCCCGCCTGCTGAAGAGCGTAGCCGAATGCTTCCAAGGCATCGGCATATTGACCCTGCAGGCACAAAATCAGACCGATGCGGTTTTGCGACACAGGGGATTGCGGCTCAAATTCCGAGGCCTGTCGGGCAGCACGCGCAGCTTGTTCCAGCACATCACCGTTGGTGCCGTTGAATAAGCGGCACAAGGCATGAGCCATGTTGGCATGCGGCGGCGCGCCCAGGCTTGCAGGCGCAGACGATACGACCAAGGGCGCGGCGCGGGGAAACATGTCCAGCGCCTGCGCCAGATGCCCGCGCCGCGCCAGGGCGACGCCGGCATTGTTGGAAAATTCCGGTCCGGAGGCGCCTGCCTTTTGCGCAAATTGAAATTCCTGTACGCTGCGCTCAATTTGATCCTGCAGCAAAGCCGCCGTGCCCATGTCCAGACGCATCTGCCCGCTTGCGGTGCCGTCCTGCACGGCCTTTTGGGCGGCTTCGTCCAGTTTGTCGAACACGCTTTTGATGCGTCCCTGCAGCGCGGCTGCCTGGCTGCGCGCCCGATTGCCGCTAAAAAGAGCACGGGCCGCACCGGCGAGTCCTCCGCTCGCAGCAGGGCGCTCTTTAAGCAGGGGACGAGCGCGCTTGATCTCACGCAGGATCGCCCCGCAATTGTTGCAGACGATTGTTCCCGGCAGGTTTCGTGTTTCGCAGTAGGGACATTCCATAAAAGTTTAAAAACAAAAAAGCGGATGGGTTAGCTTAGGCGGACGTGTTGGCATACGCGCCCTGATTGGCAAGAAGGTCGGCACGGGCATTGCCTGCCCGCAGAATATGCGTGATGTGGATGCCACCGGGAAACTGAGCACACAAGGCTTTGGCTTCCCGCTGCAATGCCTGCAAATGCGGAGCATTGATCTTGTAGCGTCCTTCCATCTGGCGCGCAAGCAGCTGGCTGTCGGTTTGCACCGTCACTTTTTGCGCGCCAAATGTTTGCGCTTCGGTCAGGCCGCGAATGAGGGCTTTGTATTCGGCGACATTGTTGGTGGCAATCCCGATCGGGTCGCCGATTTCCGCGACAGTTTCCCCGCTCAGTGTTGTCAGCACGACCCCGATCCCCGCCGCGCCTGGATTGCCTTTGGATGCGCCGTCGATAAAAAGCATGAATTCCATCATCGGGAGCAGTATTTCCACAAGCACAACGGTTTTTCCTGCCGGGTGTGCGTGAGGCTTACATAAAAAAGGCGCTGCACGAAAGTGCAGCGCCTTTTTGTACAGCGCCTTTTTGTACAAGCGCTCGTCTCAGATTGCAATCTCTGGTTTCTCTCGTTAGGGGGCGAGCAAGCTGCCGAGTGTGCCTTCGTTGTTCCAGTAGCCCGAGTTGACTAGGTAGGTGTACTCGGCGGCGCTGGTGGTGTAGAAGTGCCTGTTCGCGGAAGGCGCGTACAAACGGTAGAGCGGCAGGCCACCTCCTGAACTGGGAAGAACATCGAAGCCGATGCCTTCATAGTTATAGCCATAACTTTCCGCCACACTGGCTTCCGAGGCGCTGCTTGTGTAAAAGTGTTCGCCGTCATAGGGATAGCAGAAGCGATAAACAGGCTGTGATCCCGCGCTTCCAAAGGCGGGCGCATAGCCGATGACGAATTCCAGGCTGTAGCCTTCCTCCGTGGCAGCGCTTTCTTCGGCTCCGTTGACCGTGTAGAAATGATCATTATCATAAGGATCGTACAGGCGGAAGACCGGCAAGTTCGGGGCAGAACTTGAAAGCAGGCCATAGACGGTGATGCCGGACGAGTTGTTGGGCACATAGACTTTGCCGTTGGCGACTGTGGGGAACTGGAAATGTCCCGCGCCGCCCAGGGCGTCTCGGGTGGCATTCGTGCTGCTGTTCCAAAGCTCAGGCTGCGAAACGTCGGCGGCATTAAAAGCATGCACCACGCTGCTGGAGCGGTCGGCCCCGCCGACCGCCCATAAGATGGCGTTGTTGGTGCCCTGAGACGATACCACCAGGGAGCCGCCTGTTGTTTGGCCGCTGGTCTGCTTGTAGATGCTTGCGGGAAACGAGCTTGTATGGCTTGCCGTGCCGGGCGGATTGAAATTGCCGATGCTGGGGTCGTAGCGCATCTGCTCTATATTCTGTCCACTGGGCCACAAATAGACATACTTGTAGGTGCCGCTGTCCCAGGCAATCGGGTTTTGGCCGACATTGTCGTTGCCGGACAAGCCGTTAAGCCGCTGGATGGCGGTTTCAGCCGCAGCGCTGGCGGGAAAGCCGCCCAGGTTGGCGGAGCTGAGCAAAAAACCCGCCCCGAACTTGGTAACGCCCGCAAACAAGCTGGTCGTGCCCGGAATGCCGACCGGGCCGCTGTTGCCGTCGTCCAGGTCGGAATTGCTTTGCGCCGACTCGTCATACGGGGCGTAGTAGCTTGCCACGGTCAGCTTGTTCGTCTTGGGGTTGGGGGTGAGCTTGAGGTAGCACATTCCGTAGTCCGAGCCGCCCGTATTGGGGTCGAACTTGCCGTTGCCGACCGAGCAATAGATGTTGCCCGCACCGTCGGCCATCAGGCCCTTGCCCGCCATCCAGATGCCGCCGTCGTCGCCGTTGGGCGTGGTGCAGAAGACATACTTTTGCGTGAACTTGGCGCCGTCAAAGGTGTAGCCAAGCACCCAGCCATGGTAGGGCGGAGCGTCTGTGTTGAAAGCAAAAGAGGCGTAAACAACGCCGTTTGAGAGCAGCAATCCGGCCCGGTCGTTGGCGTGGAACGTCCCGTTGCCATGGTTGCCGTCGAAGTAGACGGTGCCGTTGACACTGCCCGCGCCTGTGCCCGGCGCGGATGCCTGCACCTGAACCGGGCTGCCGGTTCGGTCTTTGCCGGTCGTGATGTCGATGGCGTGCAGAAACGTCGCGCCGGAGTCGATGTCGCTGCTGGGACCGGCAGTTTTGGTCAGCACGTAGAGGGTGCTTGTCAGGGCATCGATTACAGGCGTGGCAGTTGTAAACTGGGCGGCGTTGGGAAAGGTCGTGTGCCAAAGCGGCGCGGTCTGGCTCGGGCTGTCGGCCTCATAAGCCCACAAGCTGCACGCGGAATTGTTGCGGTTGTTGGATGTGTAGGCGTACACGACGTTATGCACCGCTCCGTTAATGAAGACGCCGGGGACATACAGCACCTGGCCGTTGACATTGGCGTCCAGTTTCAGCGTAAATAATTTGCCGAAGTTTCCCCCACTGACGGCGGCGGGGGTAAGCAAAGGCTCGACGGTATTGGCGCCCGAGCGTGCATTGTCGCCATTTTGTGTCAGGACGGCGACTTGCGCGCAGGCGGGAGGGGACGAGGCGAGGCCGAAAAAGGCAAGGCTGAGGGCCGGCAACAGGGGCCAAAGCTTCAGGCTGCGGGAACAAGACAACATGACATGTTCTCCAATCTGCCGAGTGGCGTGGGCCAGCCCAATTGCCGGGCCGCATCGCCGTGAGATTGTTCGACAAAGCGCAGCCGAAATCCTTCCACTGCGGGGCGATCAATTTTTGTTTTTCTTTCCACTGATTTGGCGTTCCAGCCGCTCATCCGCAGGGTTTCCAGAAGCTTTCCACGGCGTGCCAAGCGATGAGCAGCGACGGAACGATTTGTTCCGTCGTTGCAAAGCTTTAGGTACGCGTAAGAGAGGCCGAAGAAACGCCCAAACAAGGGCGCGGCGACGCGGAGCTAATCCGGGTCGGCTTGAACGGTAAACAGGGACAAAACGCCGCCGTTGGGAGCGACAGGGGCGGGAGCATCCGGCAGGCTGCTTTTGCGGCTGTCGAGATAATCCATGGTGACGGCTTTGACATGGCCGTCGCACCACAAAATGTTGCAAAAGCCGCTGTGCCGGGCAACCAGATGGCCCAGCTTGGGCGCGCCGTGCCAGGAGGAATTCGCATTCGGCTCAATCGGCGGGGCGGTGTCGCCAAACTGCCCCCCGATGCCTTGGGTGCTGAAGCCGTCAATACCGAACACGCCGTCGCTGTCGCCGAGGCGCCAGGGAAGCGGCGGACATGAGCAGGTCTTTTTAATGGGGAAAAGACAAGAAACGGAAAGAGAAAGAGGGATTAATGGCGGGCAGACCGGCGCGCACAACAGGGCAGAAGGAACAACGATAAGAGTGCGGCCGCTTTCTAAGCCCCATGTTTATGAGAAGGCAGCACGTTTTACCCGCTTCGCGCTCAAAATACGCACAGTGTCAGGCTTTTTTGCGCCGTCCATACGTGCGGTACACAAAGGCCAGCACTTGGGCGACCGCTTCAAACATATCGGGGGGGATAAAGTGACCGATTTCCACGGTGCGGTGCAGTTCGCGGGCGAGCGGCTTGTTTTCGACCAGGGGGACTTTGCTTTCGCGCGCGATTTCGCGGATGCGGGCCGCGATCTCGTCCGCACCTTTGGCGACCACTTTGGGGGCGGGCAACCCGGCTTCATATTGCAGGGCGACAGCGAAGTGGGTGGGGTTGGTGATGATGACATCGGCTTTGGGCACGTCCTGCATCATGCGCTTACGGCTCAGTTCGCGCTGCAAGCGCCGGATACGTCCTTTGACTTCCGGGCTGCCTTCGGACTGCTTGGCTTCCTGCTTGACTTCGGAAAAGGACATTTTAATGCTTTTTTCAAAGTTATATTTCTGATACAGATAGTCAGCCACGGCGAGAATAAGCAGGGTCATGCTGACGCGCAGGCCCAGTGTCCACAAAATGCCGCCGACAATCCCCAAAGTTGTCCCCAGCGGCATGCTCATGGTCGCCAGCAGCGAGCCGTTGTCCACCGATGCGCGCACCGTAGTCCAGCAGATGCCGCCGACAATCGCCATCTTCGCCAGGCCCTTGACCAATTCTACCGCCCCGTGCATGGACAGCAGGCGCTTCATGCCGGCCAGCGGGTTGACGCGCTCAAACTTCGGGTTCAGCGCTTCCGGCATCACCTGCAATCCCACCTGTCCGATGTTGACAATCAGGCCCAATGCCAGCGCCAGCAGCATGACCGGCAGCACCAAACGCGCGGCCCAAAACAGGGCATCTATCTGCAAACGCTGGGCATTGCCAAAGCTGAAATCGACGGTGTGCGGGTTAAAGACAAAGATGCTTTGCATGCTGCGCACCAGCGACTGGCCCGCGATACCGGGCAGGGTCGCATGCAGTACCAGGGTCAGAGCGAGCAGGGTCGCCGCTCCGCTGAACTCGGGCGAGCGGGCCACCTGCCCCTGTTTGCGGGCTTCATGGCGGCGCTTGCTCGTGGCAGGCAGGTTTTTTTCTTCTCCCGAATCGGCCATCAGCGGCGCAAACCTTTCAAAAGCGAGTACAGCGTATCGGGGGAATGGGTCACCAGATTGCCGACGACAATGGTCAGCAGCGGCAGAGCGGCGGCGACCACAGTCAGCCCCACCAGGATCTTGACGGGCATGGACACGTAATACACCTGCATCTGCGGCACGGCACGGTTCAGGAACGCAAACGCAATGTCGGTAATCAGCAGCACGGCGGCTCCGGGCGCGGCGATTTGCAGGCCCGCCACCATCATCGCAAATGTCAGGTCGGTCCATGTGCCCAGGGCTGACCCGCCCAGGGCGAGATGCCCGACAGGCAGCTTGACAAACGAGCGGGCGAGCGAGGCCAGCAGCAGCCAGTGGCCGTTCGCCAGCAGATAAATTACCAGGGCGTAGCGATATTGAAAGTTAGCCATCGGGGAAATGGTCTCGTTAAACTGCGGGTTGAACGTCGTCGCCTGCGTGAAGCCCATCTGGTAGTCAATCACGTCCCCGCCGATCCGCACCGCCACAAACAGCAGGCTGACTACGAGGCCCATCAACAGCCCGATCACGGTTTGTCCAAGTAATTTTCCCACCATCACAGCCACAGACTGCGGGATCATGGCGCCGTCCAGCGCAGGCCGCACAATCGGCAGCAGCACCAGCGACAGCAGGCCCGCCAGGCCGATCTTCACCTGGGACGGAATTTCGCGGCTGCCGAAAACAGGCGCGGTCACAAACAATGCGGACACGCGGGCAAACACCTGCATGAACGCCCAGATTTGTTCGATGGAAAAAGCGGCAAGGTCAAACATGAGAACGTGGGGCAGCTCAGTGGATCACGTGGGGCAGGGACGTAAACAAATCCGACGAAAACCCGACCACGGTGTGCAGCATCCATGGGCCAAGCACGATCAAGGCCAGGGACAGCACCAGAATCTTGGGCACAAACGTCAGGGTTTGTTCTTGAATAGAGGTAACCGCCTGAAACAAGCTGACGATAACCCCGATGACCAGCGACAAGGTCATAATGGGCAAGGTCAATTGCAGCGAGACCAAAATGGCATGACGGGCGAGGGCGAGGGCATCGGTTTCCTGCATGGGGCGAGTTCTCCGCAGTGCTTATTCCATGTTTGGGCAGGCAAATCACGCGAAGTTGCGGGGAGCGAAATAATATGAAATATGGGATTGACAGGGTGTGGGAAGTGTGATACCATAGTGCAACGGTGGCAACGCAGACCACCAATGCTCGCGAACGACTTTCTATCACTGACTTTCTTTTGTCAGGGCCCCCGCCGCCCCTCGTACAGGCGGGAGAAAGAACACGCTGATGTCCACACTTCCCCTCTCTTCACCGCCCCGCCTTTCTTAAAGAAAGGCGTTCAAGGTTTCGCCCGCCCTCGGCCTGGCCGCCCTGCTGTCCCTCGTCGCCGCCCCTGTTCGCGCAAGCAGCTGGGTGCTGGATCACTACGAGACATCCGTTACAGCCTCGGGCAACGGTAATCCCCCTACCTACCCATCGTCCACCACGGATGCCGGCGTGGGCGCTGCCTATGGCGGCATCGGCACCAGCCTTTCCGGCACCATCACGCCCGTTTTTCGCTGCACCGACAACACCGGCGATACCACCCTCTACGTTAAGATTACTGTCGGTGCCAGCGCGAGCCAGCTGTATGGGTCGAACGATGCGGCGGCTTCAGACGGCATGGGCGACCCGTCCGTGCCCGGCTACCGGGGATACCCGCCGTATGTCGCCGGGTACAGCAGCAACGGTGTTCACCTGGTGCAGAAGCAGGCTCCCGGCAGCGTGCAAATCGG
>JAABUZ0100005266.1_pt1 | contig 17110 bp, 22 predicted proteins | sample 5562091 | NCBI WGS metagenome assembly JAABUZ01 (sample SAMN12813069, study PRJNA571459) | rock metagenome | isolation source: Antarctica rocks | place: Antarctica: Victoria Land, Linnaeus Terrace sud | collected 2015-12-21
GGGGGTGAATTCGACGCGGTCTTCGTGACCGGGCTCACCGACGGCTTTTTGCCCAGCCGCCATGCGTTGCGCGAGGACCCGAGCGGCGGAGACCTCTCGGAGCTGCGCGTCCTCTACGTGGCCGTCACCCGCGCCAAGAGGATCATGTACCTCACCGCGTCGCGCGAACGGTTGCCGTACGGCTGGGGCGGGCGCCCCAGCAGGTACCTGGTCGCGCCGCCTGTGCCCGCCCATCTCGTCCGTCGCGCCTCCTAGCCAGCGACCTGCGCGGGGGCGGGGGCGGGGGCGGGGGCGGGGGCGGGGGCAGGGGCAGGGGCAGGGGCGGGGGCGGGGCAGGGGCGGGGTGAAAAAGGAACAGAAGAAAGGGGAATAGCATGCCTACGTACGACATCGCGGATGTGAAGGCGCGCAATCCGCCGGGCGACGTGGCCAGGCGGCTCGGTCTGGAGATGCGGGGGAACCGCCTGGTCTGTCAGCATCCGGACCACGCGGACGCCGACAGCTTCAATCTGGCCGCGCTCGATCGCGCTTATCGGTGCCACAGCGGCTCCTGCGGCCGCACGTACGATGTGGTCGACATCGTGCGGTTCGTCCGCAAATGCACGTTCCCCGAAGCGGTGCGCTGGTTGGCCGACGGCTCCGGGGTCGGTCCCAGCACCGCGTTCGAGCCCACGTCCGACGGTGGCCGCCGAGCGGGGGGAGCCATCGGCGCCCGCGACCGTCGGTTCCGGCCGCCGCGCCTGGAGATGATGGAACTGCTCCACGAGGTGGCCGCCCTGTACGAAGCCGAGCTCTGGACGTGGGACGGCGTTAAGAAGAGCGAGGGCAACCCCCTCGCCCTGCTGCGCGAGCGGGTCAAGGATGATACGGTTATCCGCCACCTGCGCGGCGGCTACAGCCCTGGGCCAGATTTCCTGGGCGACCTGCTGCCGATATCCAGGCACGCGCTCGCCGTGGAGGCTGGCTTGCTCTCGGGCAAGAAGGGCGGGGACGGCGACTGGAAACGCGCATTGGCGACGCGCGTGTTGAGCGACCGGCCGGGGCGCGATCTCACGGCGGGCCGCACGATTTTGTGGGAGTACCGGCACGTCCGCCTACCTGGGGGCAATGTCGGGCGTCTGCCGGTCTGGGCGGATCGGCGGCTCGTGGTCGAGCCGCCGGCCTGGGTCGCTAAGGACAAGCGCCCCCCTAAGTATCTGGGGTTGGCGCTGCCCCGCCCGTTGCTGGGCTTCGACGACGCCTACGGCAAAGGCCCTTACATCATCGTGGTGGAGGGGCTCTTCAAGGCGCTGGCGGCGCAGCGGATCGGCTATCCTGCCGTGGCGACGGGCTCGAGCATGTTCGGCGACGACATCGCCGGCGAGCTGCGCCTGCTGATGGAGGCCGCCACGATCCTCGCGGTGTGTGACCGCGACGGGGGCGCGGAGGACGAGAAACACCCGTTGCCCGGGCCGGGGCGCCTCGGCCCCGGGCACAAGGGATTCGCCCACTCTTTCCGCAAGATGCGCTTAGAGTGGCAACGCGTCGTGTTCGTGCGGTCGCCCGTCGCCCACAAAGGTTTCGACGATTTCGCCGACGCCGAGCCCGCGGCGCGCGCCGTGTTCGATGAGCGGATGGGCGCGGCCGTGCGCTACGCGCGGGGGCGGCATGCCGCGCCGCGCCACGGTCCCCGAGCGGCCGCCGACCGCAACGGCCATCGGTATAGCCCGCCGGCCTCCTACACCCAGAGCCAACTCGACCTCCTCTGGCGTGCGCGTCGCGCCGAGAAGAGCAGGGCGTCGGTGGCCGCGGGGACAGCGGCTATCGACTGGTGGCTCGCCGTCCTCTTCGATGTCCCCGGGGGCGATCCCGCGACGTGGCCGGCAACCATCATCCTGCCGAATGGCGCTCCCGTCCCCCAGGCGGTGGCGCGCCGCTTCGTCGAGGCCATCGCGCCCCTCGTGTCCGAGGACCTGGCCCGCGACAAGAGGGCGACGCTCGTTGTCGCGGGCGAGCCGTCCGGCCATCTGGCGACCGTGGCGGCGGCGGCAAAGCTGCCCGACGAGGCAGGTGTGTGGCCGCCGGATACCACGATGGACATCACCCCTGGCCGTGTGCGGGTGCGCATCGGCCAGGGACGCTGGATGCAGATCTACCCCGACAACGTCTGAGGGGCCACGACGCCGGCCCGCGAAAGACGCCGGGAGGAGGAGTTTGAAAACCATGATGACCACCCCCCGCACGGCCGCGCCCCGCGCCGTCGAGCGTGAGGAGGGACCCGCGTGGGTTTTCGGCCTGTGGTGCTGCGCCTGGCGCCGATGCCAGGCGCGGACCACGCAGGGAACACGCTGCCATCGGCTCGTCAACCTGCAGGCCGGGGTGTCTCGGTGCTGCGACCGACACCGCGGCGCGTCCACCCCCGTCTATTACGTCACAGCCCGCGTGGAGCAGATCGGCTGCCCGTGCGGCTGCGGCTACGCCGTGCTCGTCACGGTCCTCACGGCCCATCCGATCGCGGGGGCGCCATCCGAGGCGCCCGCGGACCGATAGCCACACCCAGGGCCTGTGACACCACACCACACCATACCGCCGCCGTCCTGTCGCCGTCCTGATGAATAGGGGGCCGAGGGACGGGGAACCTACCGAAAACGGTGTCCACGCTCTCCAGGAGGAACACGATGCTTCACCAGCAACCGACAACGCCCGAGTCCCTGCCGCAGACGTTCCGCACCTTCGTCACCGGGCCCCAGAACGCCCTGGCCTATAACGCCGCCCTGACCGTCGCGCGCGCACCCGGCACGATGTACAACCCGCTCTACCTCAGCGGCGCGGCCGGGCTCGGCAAGACGCACCTCTTGCGCGCCATCGCCGCCTACCTGCGGCCCCGCCTCGACGGCGCCGAGGTCATCCACATCAGCGCGGACCAGTTCTCGCAGGACTTCATCATCCATCTGCGGCGGGGGCACATGCTGCCCTTCAGGCGACGCTACCGCCGCGCCGGCGCCCTCCTGATCGACGGCATAGCCGTGATGGCCGGCCGCGATGCCGCCGCCGAGGAACTGGTGCACACGTTCGACGCGCTGCGCGAGGCCAACCGCCAGATCGTCATCGCCGACGAGCAGAGCCCGGGCGCCATGCGCGGCCTCCCCGAGCGGCTGCGCTCGCGCCTCGGCGTCAGCCTGATCGCCACTATCGGTGTGCCCGACGAGGCCACACGCGCCGGCATCCTGCACCGGCAGGCGACGGAGTTGGGCTGGCTCGCCTATCGCGCGGATGGCGCGAACGAGGAAGCGGCGGGCGAGATCACCGAAGAGGCGCTCGCGGTATTGGCGAGCCGCATCCGCGGCTCGGTGCGCGACCTCGAGGGGGCCCTGCTACGCCTGGCGGACGAGGCGGCGGCCCGTGACACCGTGGCCTCGGGGGCGCTGGCGACGCAGGTGGCGGGCGAGATCAACCGCGCCGCCCGGCAGCCGCGCGGCCGCGGCGGGGTCGAGGCCATCCTCGCCGCCGTCTGCGACTACTACGGCATCCCCCAGAACGTGCTGCTCGGCAAGAGCCGCGAGATGACGGTCGCGCAGGCCCGCCAGGTCGCCATGTACTTGCTGCGCGAGGACGCCGGCCTCACCGCCACGCAGGTGGGCATCGAGCTCGGGCGCGACCACTCCACGGTCCTGCACGGCCACGCCCGTGTCTCGGATGCGCTCAACAGCGGCGACGCTATCATGGGCGTCGCGCTCGACAGTGTCCGTAAGAGCGCGCTGCGGGCGCGCCGCGACGCGGCTTGAGAAGCCGTGCCAGTCAGACAGGAGGTTTTGTGTCGTCGCTACTCACACTCACGCGCGCCGCGCCTCCCAACGGACGCCGTTGGAGTTTACCGTGGCATCGGTCCCCACCTCTCCCGGACGGTGCGTTGCCCGAAACGATCGACGCCGGGAAGGCGCGCGACGCCCTGCACATCCACGGCTACTCAGACCTAGCCGTGGCGTTGCTCCTCCCCGCCGACGCGTGCGCGGCGCGTCGGCGGGGAAAGAGTCTTCTGGTGGCCGCGGCGCGCATGGGCGCGGCCGGCGCGGCCGGCGCGGCCGGCGGAGACTATCGCCGCGCACTCGGCGCCGCCCCGATCACGGATGTCGCGGATGTTGCCCATGCCGGCGCATGGCTACTTGCGTGCGGACGCGTCGGTCATAGCGTGCGGGCGAACCTGGCAGACGCGGGCGTGACCCCACAGGACACCCCCGCGGCGGCCGATGTTCAAGGGCCAGCGCCTCGCCCTTCTCGCATCAAGGGCAGTGCGCCGGCTGCGCCATCGTTGGGCAACGATGCGCTGGATACGCCACCCTCGGGCGACCAGGCGCCGGGTCACGAGGCGACGAGGCCGGTGGGGAGTGCGGGCGCCGCATCGCCCGACACGCCGGACGCGGACCTGAGGAACGAGCGCACAGGGGCGTCAACCCCGACGCGCCTCCCCGTGTATGTCGCCGACCCCGCCCACTTTTTCGTGTCGGACCCAACCCCTGGCGGCGAGGAGGACAACTCGCCCCCGGCCATCGAACGGCCGGAGCAAATCCCGACGTATTTCATGGGGTGGTTGGAAGACGACCGCACGACCGGCACAGGTGGTCGGGGATGCGCGCCATGACGGCGATATCCCCGGCCGAATCGACCGGCCCGTTCAGCCTGGCGCGACCGATCTACCGCGCTCGGGCTCAACTGGCGATCGACGCGGTCTGCGCGGTCTACCCGATCGACCCGGACGGCCTCGCGCGCGCTGGCGACACCGTGCTCGCGCGCGAGGCCCGTGCCGTCGCCGCGACCTTACTCAGCACGGATGTCGGGCTGTGCGACCGCGCGGTCGCCGAGGTCCTTGGGGTCACCGCCCGTGTCCTCGCGACGGCCATGGCGTGGCTGAGATCGTATCTCGCGATGGAGCCGCTATCGCCGACCCAGGCGCTGCGGCAGCGCGAAATACGCGCGAACATAGCGCGCGCCCGGGCGGCCTACGAGCGGTCCGACCGAAGCGCGCGCAAAAAAGCCGTCCGAGAGCACACCACAGACCCCGCGCACACGGGGTCCGCGCCTCTTTCCGCCAGCAACACAGCCATCCCGCGCCGCCCTACGAAAGGTCCGAGGGCGCTTGATAGAGAGGAGTAGAACCGTGCCTCGATTCCTTGCCCGCCAGGCGCCTCTCGCGCTGCCAGCGGCGAGTGTGGCGACTCCGCCCATGTGCGGCAATTGCGGCCACCGGCGGTCGTTCTTTGTCCGGGGCGGCGACCCAAAGACGCCGCTCACAATCGATCGATTCACGCCAGCGACGCAGGCGATCGCCTGCGGCCGGTGCCTTGCGCGCGTCCTATTCCGGGATAGCGCCGACTAACGCGCCCAGGACCTGGGCGCCTCGATCACGACAGGCTACTGATAGATCGGCAGGTCAGGGGCGACCGCGCGTCTCCTGGCCTGCCGTGTGTTTCTTGGAGGTCATCGCCATGTCTACACTCCTCTACCACGACCACCTGCCGATCGACCACTCACGGCTCGACGCCTCCCCCGCGCCCAAGGCCCGATTGCGCGCCGTCCGGCCGCCGCTCGACTCCGTCGCGCGCGCGCTCCTCACCACACTCCCGCTCTACCTGCCCGCCTGGCAATTCGCGGCGCTCGACCTGACGTTGGTCTTCGATAAAAGCTGTAGCGACGGCGTGTCGCGCACGCATGCTATCGTGGGGAACCTGGATGGTGTGGCCGTCGCCCTCGTGCCCTTGGACGCATCGGGCGGGCTCTGGTCGATCGACCTGTCCGCGCCCTTCGCCGGCCGCACCGACGTCCCGCTCGCCGAGCTAGCCGGGACGCTGGCCACGACTATGCTGACCATCCATGACACCCTCGGGCTCGGCGCGCATCCCCCCGTGGGAAGCCTGCCACACCCGGATTGGTATGCGCCCGCACGGGCGCTGCGGCGATCTTACGCACAGCGCGCGGGCTAGTCCCCGATCGCTACCGGCCACTAACCCATCATCTCCGCGACCTTGGGGTCAGGGGGCCGCACACGACAGACAAACGGCTAGAGCACACGTCCAGGCACGGGCGCGCCCGCACGGGCGCGCCCCGTCACACAGCGAGGAGACACACTTGTCCTCAACGGTCTATGCCACGCGACGCCGTCGACCGATCACCGCGCGCACCGCAAGCGCCCCGTGGCGCGCCCGCCTCCTGGCAACACAGCGCGACTTACCCGCGCACGCGGTCGCCGTCGCCATTGGCCTCGCCGGCGCGTGTGCGCTCGGCGGAGTCGTCGTGCTAGGGCCTCTCATCACCACGCGCACGGGGTGCCACATCGTACTGGTCGCGGCCGTGGCGTGCTGCGGGATAGCGATGGTAGCGGCGCTCCCGGTTCACACAATCGCGCCTCATACCCCTATCGCCAGAATACCTAAAGCGCCGCCCGTCGGGCTCGCTGGCTCGCGCCGCGCCGACCGAGACCTCGCCCCACCCACGCCTCCGCACGCGGTCGTCTATCGGGCACGCCCCCTGGTGAAGTCCGCCGGGTCGGCGCGGTCGGTCGCCATTCCCCGCCACGCTGCGGGCGGCGCCGGCAGGGGCGCCGCGGCGCCGCCCGTTGGCACGCCCCCGTCGACCGGCGCTGCCGGCGACGCGCGTCGGGTGGCCATGGAGGCGAACCCCGAGGGCGCCATCATGCACGCGCCCAGCGTCTCGGTCGCGGCCATCCGCGCAACGCTGCGGGCGGTGGGCTCGCCCGTCCTGGACGCGACCTATGCCGACCGCAAGGACGCGGCTGAGTATATCTGGGACTCCGGCCGCGTGCTCGGAGTCGATCCGGCTGTGGTCATGTCCATCTTCCGACACGAGAGTCTCTTCGGGACGCGGGGCATGGCGCGGCAGACCCTCTCCGTCGGCAACATCCGCCCGCTGGCCGGGCAGCCTCAACTCGACGGGTACCGCCTGTACGCCTCGTGGCAGCAAGGCATCGACGACTGCTACCGCCTGCTGCGCTCCTACGTTCGCGACGGCGCCACCACCATGCCCCAGGCTATCCCAGTGTGGGCCCCTCCGACCGACAACAACGACGATGGGGCCTACATCTCCTCGGTGATGGCCACGATGCGGGACCTGTGGCAGGCAAGCGAGCGCGCATCTTAGTACAGCGCCTCAGTGATAAGGGACGGAAATCAGGCGACGCCATCAGCACGGTGATCGCAGGCCAACAGATGACCTTGCACACGTGCGCCAATTCCTTACCCCTTCTGTGTGGAGCTGTACTTAGGGTCGCTCCCCTACGGCGCGCGACCGCGGTGTCCGGCTCTGGACACCCCCTACATCGCCCACGTCACCGTATAGCGCGTCCCCCAATCGGCGACGCCACCCACCATGGTCGCCGCACATAGCATGCTAGATGAAAGGTGTGCGCCTATGATGAGACAGTTCAACGAGATTGCCCTGCGTTCGTACGAAGGCGACCCTCTCGTCGTCGAATGGGGCGGCGAGGACCGCGACGGGCGCGGCGGCGTCGCGGAAATAGTATGCGGCAACGACGGAGGGGCCTTGCCCGTCCTGCGGGAGGGTGGTGGTCGTGGGCGCCCGCACGCCTACTTCCGCATCCGCTTCGGAGGCACGGTGCTTGTGCGCGCGATGTGGCGCGGCGACGACGAGCACGCCGAGGCGCATGTCATCGAGTCGGTCCTCCCCGATGGACACCTAGCCCTGCGGTGGGTGACCTCATTGCGGGGAGATGACCCGTACGAGGGACCGCCCCACCTCCTCACCCCGCTGCGAATCTGCCTCGATAAAGCACGATGCGCGTCGTGCGATGGCGCGCATTATCCGGATACCCATTGGGCGCGCTGCGCATCATGATCACCACGCCGGTGGGCCATCTCAAGGCCCGCGGGCGCGACCGACAAGACGATGACGATCGCGAGGCGGAGAGGGACATGCCTACGACGCGACGCCGATGGGACGCTGTGCCCCGCGACGCAGGAGTGACCGTGCAGGAATTGGCGGGCGAGTTGGCCGTCACGCAACGGCGCGTGCAGGCCATCATCGACGCGGGTGGAAACCGGCCGAGCGCGAACCGAGCCTCGGTCGCCATGCCTACCGCCTCATCATGCAACGCTCGGATGTGACCGCCTACAAGCTTAAGCGACCTGATCGGGCCGCGGCGGCCTTCATGTCGGCCCGCGACCACATCCGGGAGGAGCTCGCCCTGCGCCAACGTACCGTCGTCACTCTGCGTGCCGAGAACGCGCGCCTGCGGGGCCAGAACGCGGGCTTGGTGGACGGCCACCCCCTCGATCAAGACGCGGTCGCGCGCGCCGACGGTGTCGCCTGACGCGCGATCCGACCTAGACGCAGGCCGGCATGCGACCCCATCCCCTCGACGCGGGGGGCGTTCCATGTTTACAGGAACGTCCGAGAAAGCCCACAGCCGTGTGGAATGTCAAGGTAGATCATGCCCCCTTCTCTAATTGCACCACGCACCGGACCATGGATCGACCATGCATCCGGTCGCGGTGGGTTCAGGTCGCGAATCACGGAGAAGACCCTTGAAGAAACAGGACACGATGCGCGCCGCGGTCAAGGCCACGGCGCGCCACATTGGCGCCGCCCTCGTCACCCTCGCCCTCGCGCTCGGAGGGCGGACACACCCGGCCATCGACGTGGTTCGACGCATAAGCCATCGCTAACGTGGCGGCGGGGGGCACCCTCGCCACCGCTCATAGTTGGCGCTGTAGCCAAGGGATAACGTCGGGAACAAGGGGGTGAAGTCCGGGGCATCCCGAGCATCTTGGCGCGCCCCCTGCCTGTGGATACGGCGCCCACGCCGCGCGGCGTGGGCATAGGAGAGGACTATCCCCAATGCCGATTATTCATTTCCGCCGTTATCCCTCGACGACAGGCGTCTCGTAGGAGACCAACGCATGTTCACCATCGCCCATACCGCACGCCCCGCCGCCCGTGTCGCGATGGCGCTCTCGACAGTCGCACATCGAGCGACCGCCGCGATCCTCGCTCACGGGGCGCGACCGGCGATCCGCGTGTCGATCGACGCGGCTGGAAACGTCACCCTCGAGGTGGCGCTCCCGGCGGAGTATGTCGACGGCCGGTTGTACCGCCGCTGCGTCGTTCGGATGGTCCAGGACGGGGGCCAGCGTCCTCCCCTGTCGCCGCGTCCGTCCTGGACCATGACCATCGCGCCGCGCGTGGACGACGAGGCGCATCTGCACGCGCTCGCGCGGACGTTCCTGGCCCTCGACCTCGGGGAGACCAACACGGACGACGAGACCGGCGCCGCCGTGCGCCATGCCCGCCTCGCGCTCCTGCGCGCGCTGGCTCCGGGCGCGGGCCGTTGACCCGCGGGTGCGCGCCCCAACGCGCACATCGGATTAAGGCATGACCCACGAGGGGCGCGCCCGCATATCGCCACTGACGCCACTATTGATATGGAGGAAATTTGATGGATTCTCGTCTCTACATCCACGCGGTCATCGTCCAGGCGCGTGCGTTCGGCCCCGTGATCGTAGCCGAGGCGCGCGCCGTGCCGGAGAGATACGCGCGGCTCGGCGTCAGAGTCGACCCGACGCGCGGAACATACTCGACGCGCGCGCTGAGGCGCAGCGACCGGCCACGCAGGGCTGAGATCACGCTGCCGGTGGGGGAGGGGTCGACCCTTGTCGCGCTAGACGAGGCGTTGTTGATGTGGGCAATCGCCCGTATCGCTGCTGAGCAGGCAGGGCAATCCACGCCGGATAGAACTGACAAGTCCGCCGGCGCCGCCCTTGATGCGCTCATGTCCTGGGTCGGGATCGGCCTCGCCGTACCGTGCGACAACGACAGGCGCGCCGCGCTAGACACCGAGGAGCGCCGCGCACCGCTCACCCCACCTACCCGTCAAACAGGGCTGTCCGGCGGTGCGTGCGCCGTCGCCGTGGCGCAGGAAACGCAGGGGGCGCAGAGGACGCGTCGCCGGCGGCGCACGCGAGGCGGGCGTAAGCATCGCCGCGTCCCGTCTTCTTTCAACACGGCGCTAGCGCGGTTCGTGGAAGCGCACGGGCTCGTCGAAGATCGACCGGGGCGCTTCACCGTTTCGCGGCGCGCGGTGGTGTGAAAGGACCGCGCAGGGAGATTGCAACGACAATGCAGGAGAGTCGGGCCGTTGCTGCGACGCCGAGCGAGGTGATTGCGCTGCACATCGAGATATTAATGTCCCTGCTTGATGGGCGCAGCGACTGGCCACTGATACCATCCATCCTCGACGCGCACGCGCTGGGGGGAGATATCGCTCGGCTGCACGCCGCCACCGCGCCCACTGTCGCGCACGAAGACACGGTCGCCGTCTATGAGGCCTATCCAGAAGAGGCGACCTACACCTACGCATTCCACGAATTTGTGTGGCGCGTCACGCTTTTGGATGGGCGTGGCCGCGACACACGCCCGTACAAGGCGTGGCTGCGGCGTCGCTTCGACGGAGTCGTAGGAATGATCGCCTATGACTTGGCAATCACCCTCGTGTACGAGCGTTTCGACACTGACGCCAACGCGGTGGATAGGGACGTAACCGCGGAGGCGCGCAACAATGGAGCCCGGGACGATCCGGCTGTCGCGGAGAGTAGTTCCCGTCCAAACGAGAGAGCGTTCGTGATGGAGACGCCCTCGGACGAGCGACCGACGAGATGGGAATACACAGGCTGACAGGGTGTCGGAAGCGTACGAATCGGATTGATAACGAGAGCGCAGGGCGCGACGCGCGCCGTGATGGACCGCAGATCGAGAGGCGACGCGGAAACCTGACCCTCAGCGTCGCACTGAGCAATCACAGGCTGACGCACGACCATATCCACGCTCTCGGACGTTATAGCGGCGCCCCACGCCGCCGACACCGCCCACAGCTGAGGGGCGGCACCCGGGCACGCCAGAAGGATGCGGCGCGCTTGTATCTCGCCAAATAGCGGTTCGCCACCGGCGAGACGCCAAGGGGGATGTATCATGGCAACTGTTGTATTCCTGATCGCCGCAAGCGTGGCGATACTCGCACTGCTAGTGCTCGCGATCGCGCTCTCCAGTATATGGCCCGCCCTCGCCATCGTCGTAGGAATCGTCTGCTGCCCTGCGTGGGACAGTCGTGACGTCACGTGACGACAACACGCCTCGACGGGGGCATGACGGGCCGAAAGGATAAGGGGCCATGGGGAGTACGCTTGTCGCCGCGGCGGCGCCCGTCCGCCCCGCCCCGCCCTCGAGAGGGCGCACGAGGCTTACGGGGCGATGGATAATGCACACTCACGCCACACAAAGGAGCGTCGCTTTGACGCACACACACCAGAATTCTAAAGAGAACGAGGGGGCATCCATGGTTGCACAACCCGATTTCGCTCACACGACAGATATCCCCACCTTGCAACAGGGGCTCTTCGCTGACCTGGACAGGGATAGATTCACCGCCCTGCGTGCGGAGGCGGAGGAGTTGTTGCGCGCGGAGTCGGGGAGGGATACGGACGTCCACATCGACCTCTCGATCCTGGCCGTGACCGTGGGCCTGCGCGCCGCTGTGAGCGGCGCGAAATCGTACATGCAGGCCATCTCCTGGGAGAGTTTGGGCATTGAAGTCCCGCCCGGCAGCAAGCTCGACCGCGGCTCCCCGGCGCTCTCGACCCTGCCCGCGGAGCACCGCCGCGAACTCACTGCGGCGGTAAAGGCGGTCCGCGAGGCGATCACGCCCGCCTACCGATTCTCCTGGCTGGATCAATGGCGCTTCGTGCCCCACGCCGCCATCGCGCCGGTACTCAGGCGGTACCGCTCCGCCGTGGAGCGCCTGGAAGAGGCCAAAGCCACTGTCCTCGACAACTACGAACAGATCGTCGCGACGATGCGCGCCCAATACACTGACGAGCTCGCGGCGCGCCACGTCATGCTGGCGCGCGCGGGGCTCGCGCCGGACGCGGGCCGTGACGAGTGGGTCGCGGAGCAGCTCGCCGTCCTCATGATGGCAGTGCCCCGACCCGAGGAGGTCGAGGCCGTGTGCCCCGGCATCACGAAGCTCAATCAGCGCCTGGCCAGCGAGGCGCTCCGCGAATATCACGCCAGCGTCGAGGAACGGTTAGAGATCGATCGCCTGGAGGTGGCCCGCCGCGTGACCGCGGCCCAGACACGGGAGGAGATGGAGCGCATCGCGCGAGAGCGCGAGACGCAGCTGGAGATCGAGCGCGAGATGCGCGCGTCGGCCCATGCCCACGTGCAGGACATCGTCGAGCCGCTCCGAGAGGCCAAGGCGCAGATCGCCGCGATGGTGGTGGAGCGCATCGACGCCGCGGCCGCTGCGCTGAGCCGTGACGGCGCGCTCTCCGCGTCCGCGTCGGGATCGATCAACGCCATGGTCGACACCTTCGCGCTCCTCGACCTCTCCGGCGGGACCGACGATCTCGCCGAGCGCATCGAACGCATCAAAAGTCTCAAGACGTCTTACATCGAGGCCGCGCCGACGCACAAGACGGCGCTGGCGAGCTCACTGTCCAACCTTATGAACGAAACGCGCGCGGTGGCCTACCAGTCCGTCCGCGCAGTGAAGAGTGACCTCGCCGACCGTCTCGCCGCCGTCGACTTGTAGCCACGCACGGGTAGGGCGACAGGCCCCATACCCCACAATGAGGCTCCCGCGCACGGACATCCGTGCGCGGGGCCATTTCATCGGAGGTTTGCCATGACCACTTCGCACGTCAGCGGCCGCGATGACGACACGCCGGAAACCCCGGATAGCGTGGACGTGTTGCCGCCGCTGAGGGAGCCCGAGTTCGACGACCCAACCCTGGCGGAACTCGACCGTTCATTGCGTGCGCGCTACCCCATCATCGCCGTCGAAACGGCCGAGGAGCAACGCTTCATGGCGCTGGTCGAGGACCTCAAAGCCGTGCGCGTCCATGGCGAGCGGGACTTCTACACCTGGTCTATCACCAGCGGATTGTGGCAGCAACCGACGCCACGATCGACGCTTGCCGAGACCACGGAGGTGCTCGACCCCGAGGGCGAGCGATTGACCGACCCGCTCGCCCTTCTCGCGCACATCAAGCGGTTCGCCGACGATACCGGCGAGGGCTTGTTTTTCTTGCACGACATCGCGCCCTATCTCGACGGCCCGGTTCCCGTCCGTATGATGCGCGAGGTAGCCATGCTCCTTGAGACGAAGCGCGTCAACATCGTGTGCACCGGTTTGGAGTGGCCCGCGATCCCCGATCTCCAGGCGCATGTGCAACACCTCGCCTTGCCCTTGCCCGACGAGACCCTCTTGACCAAGGCGGTGCCCGATCAGATGCGCAACGCGGTCAGGAAGGCGCGCGACAAGGGCATCGTCGTGGAAGACTGCGTCGCGCCCGAAAAGCTTGTGCAAGCCTGTCTCGGGCTGAATTGGCCGCAGGCGCGCGCCAGCCTGGCCAAGACATTTCTCAAACGCCGCGGCTTCACGGAGGCCTCCGTCGCGGATATCGTCGAGGAGAAGAAAACGGTGGTCCAGGGATCGGGATCGCTGACCTGGGTGGAGCCGGAGCCGTTGGATCACCTGGGCGGCTACGACCACATCCGCACCCGTATGGCCGTGGCCGCCGCCACGCTCACGGCGCGCGCCCGCGCGTTCGGGCTGGAGCCGCACAAGGGCTTCCTGCTCATCGGCCCCCCCGGCGCCGGCAAGGACCTGCTGGCCCGGGTGATCGCGGGGTACCTGGATCGGCCGCTCGTCCAGTTCAGCATGGGCGCCGCCATGGGCTCCGGGGGCGGCGTCATCGGCTCGGCCGAGCGCGCGGTGCGGCGCGCCATGGAGCTCGCGGAGACGGTACGCTGCGTGTTCGCCATATCGGAATTCGAGAAGGCGTTGGGCGGGCTCGCGTCTTCCCATCGCAGCGATGGCGGCACGACAGCGCGCGCCATCGGTGACCTGCTCGATTGGATGGCGACGCAGGACAAGGTCTTCATCGTCGCCACGGCCAACGACGTGTCGCACCTGGAGCCCGAGCAGATCCGCTCGGGCCGGTTCGGCGAGGTCCATTATATCGATTTTCCGGACGAGAGGATGCGGGCGGACATCTTCCGCGTCCATCTGCGCCTGCGCGGACGCGCCCCAGATCGATACGACCTCGACGCGCTTGCCCGCGAGACGAAAACGCCGAACGGGGCCTACACCGGGGCGGAGATCCGCACCGTCGTGGGGCGCGCCCTTGAGGATGCCTACATGGACGGCGAAGCAGAGCTGACCATGAGCCATTTGGTCGCCGCCATCCCGCGCGTCGACCCGATCGCCGAACTGGCGCAAGACCGTATCAAGGCGAGCCGCGCCTGGTACGAGAAGAACATGGGCGGGAGCGCGCGCGCAACCGGATCGGGCGCAGCGGCGCGACGGGCCGCGCCGCCGGTGGCCGGCCTCTCGGACCTAGCGGCTGACCTGTAGGGGTGGAAGGATGCTCTGCCCGACAGCGACGGCGCGGGGTCCGCCCCACCGTCAGGCAGCGTCTTTGCCGCTCGTTCGCTCACACATAGGGAAAGGCGATCAGGAGGAGGACCCATCATGTCCAAGCACGTCGAATACACGGAGTCGGCCTTGGCCGACAAGGAGTGCCTGATCGAGGCCCTCCTCAAGCTGGGCATCGTCAAGACCAGGGAGGAGATCCGCCAGGGCACTGATCTCGTGATGCGCGACTACTACGGCCGGCCCAACGGCCGGCTCACGGCCGACATCGTGTTGCCCTCGCCGGCGGATCACCGGCGCGACATCGGGTTCAAGAAGACCGACAAAGGCTACGTGCCCGTCGCGGACCACTTCGACCTCGGCGAGGGACAGTGGGCCGGAGAGCTCGACCAGACCTACGGCAATCGGCAGCCGGGATCTTTCCTGAAAGCCCTGAGGCGCGAGCACAATGTCGCGTCGGTCTACGCCGAGGCGCGCAAACGCAAGGGGGTCGTGAAAGAGCAGATCGCGACGAACAAGGCGGGCAGGGTCGTCCGTCAACTCGTGGTGTCCTGGTAATAGGGCCGCGCGGCGTACGGGCTGGCGGGGTGGCGCGGTACAAAGCGGCGCCACCCAACGAGAAAGAAGGACATAGAAACGGAGGTCCGCACGATGGCCAAGCGCGTGAAGATGATCGCCGAGATCGACGAGGAGACCGGTGACCTGTCATATGACGTCACGAACATCCCCGGCCGGGGATGCGAGGCGGTGCGCGTCAGCATGGACGAACGGATGGGCAAGCCGACGGTCGTGCGTCACACGCCCGAGTACTACGAAAAGTCCGTCGCGGACAATCACGTCCGCAACACGGCCGGCTAGCGGCGCCGCCGCTCGCTCCCCACACCTGCGAGCGACGCCGGAGGCCCGGCGCCGCCCGCCTCACCACGTGTCACAGGCCGCACAGTGTACACGATCGCGAAGGAGGCTCGCCAATGGATAGCCAACAGCGCACTGTCACTCCCGATCGTCCGTATCCCACGGACGAGCAGGTCATCGCCGCGCGTGAGGTCATGCTGGACCGCTACGAAGAGATTCTGCGCGAATGCGCGCGGATCGATAGGTGGGACGAGGACGCCGTCAACGAGGAAGGCGTCGCCCCTGTGGAGGTCATCGCCATGGTCGGTCTCGACGGGGTCTGGCTGGGGTGCCGGTGCGAGCAATACGGCGCCGCGATCACGCTCCGACGGCGCGGCGTGGTCATGGCGATGGTCATCGATCCTGGCGAGTCGACGTTGGAGGAACCGACCAACATCAAGCGCCTCATGTATCGATGGTGCGAGGAGACCCTCACCCTTACCCGCAGAGATCGGCTCATGGATTACCGCTGGCATCAGTATCACGACGATTGGGATGTTAAGTACCCGCCGGGCACGTACCCCGACCTGACCAGCTCTCCTGCGGACACGGACGCGGACGGTGCGCTCCCACCGTCGGAAAGGAGCGAGCGTGCCTGAGTACATCATCCACATCGACCACGACGGCACGGTCCTGGTGGACGACGCCGCGCCGCACGAACTCGCCGACTCGTTCGGCCGGCGCTTCGGCCGGGGACGGGCGCGCTACTGCGCCGTCCCGCGCCCCGACCAACTCGCCGCGTTGCCGAACGTCGAGATAGTTGAGGGGCAGGCATTGTTACGCGTCCACTCCGTCTATCATCGCTCCCTCACGGATGGGCCGGGGCGACGCAGCACGCTCAAGCTGCAGGGATGCTCCATCGGCATGTCCGCGACGCCGTGCGCCGGCTGCATCGTGCCAGATACGCACGACCCCGTCGATGGCATCTCCCTCACGGTCGACGCGGTCGTGAACGCACTCGCCGACCCCGCAGGCGCGCCCCGCGACGGGTTCACCCTACTTGGCGGTGAGCCAGTGCGCTGCATCACCAGCGCGTAGATCCTTGCCAAAGGCAAGAAAGGTTTGGAGAGATACCTTTGGGTCACCCGACCTACCTGGCGACGAAAGTCAAAGGGGAAAGTAGCATGTCGGGAACGACGAGCGCGCCGGAAGGTATGTGCGACGCGGCTCGGCAAGACCCGGACGATATGGTGAGAGCTTGATTGCCCGAACCCCAGTTCCCAGCGATTCACGCCGATCACCCGCCCACCATGCCTATCGCGCGGGTTCGCCGCGATATGGCGCTGAGAGGTTCGGCGCCAGAAATCTCCACGCGGCGAGCGGTGGGGAACGACCCCACCCAAGGGAACAAACCGGGGCACCTACGTCGTCCTACCACGTCTACGCACGAGGGAATGCAGGAAGGCCTAAGGGGCGCGAGCCCTATGGTCTCGGAGCCTCCGTAGTACTCAGCGGACGGGAAAGCCGTCCACACGGGGAAGGGAGGCAGGTATCCGCGATACGAACGAGAACTGGAGGTATGCGGAATGCAGAACGCCGCCACGATCCTTCGTGTCCTGCGCGAACGAGGGACCTCAGGACTGCCGCTGGATCGCATCTACCGGCAACTCTACAACCGGGACCTGTACCTGCGCGCCTACGGCAAGATTTACCGGAACAAAGGGGCGATGACCCCCGGCGCGACGGGCGACACCGTAGACGGCATGTCTTTGCGGAAAATCGACGCCATCATCGAGGCCGTTCGCCTTGAGCGGTACCGATGGACGCCGGTTCAGCGCG
>JAABUZ0100005267.1_pt1 | contig 17110 bp, 20 predicted proteins | sample 5562091 | NCBI WGS metagenome assembly JAABUZ01 (sample SAMN12813069, study PRJNA571459) | rock metagenome | isolation source: Antarctica rocks | place: Antarctica: Victoria Land, Linnaeus Terrace sud | collected 2015-12-21
CATCGTTCCCTGATTTGGTTCATCAAGGTACGATACTCGACCTTGCGCTTTGTCGCAGGGTTTTTCTTTAGATTGCTCTTAGCCCTCTCTCCACACCTTCGTTTTGTCCCGCTTTACGCTGCTACCCTAAAAACACTCCAATCAATATAGTAGAACTAACCGCATAGCCCACATGTAGCGTCATCGATAAAAGATCTCCTGCCGTTTCTCCCAGAGTGGTTGCACATATCTTCATTATCCAAAAAAACGCAGTGATTCGTGGAAGTTTGCTCATTATTGCTCCTACTTGCTGTCAGACTATTATACTTTATCTGAACTTGTGACTTCATCATTGAAGAACCGACAATCAAACTATGCAAGAAACAACGGTCGTGCTAATCCACCAAGGATCAAAATACCGCCAAAAGCTGCTGCCAGAATAATTTTCCTTTAAGTTTTCATAGCGTGAAATTCCTTTAATTTGGGGAAAGTGGCTTCACTATAAGCGGTGAATGTCAAGAACTCGGAAAGATTAACCTGAACAGGCAAAATTCTACGGTGCGAACCTTGCCGGTACACCAGTTGGCAACTCCGACTTGACTGTGATCGCCCTGCAATAAAGGGGTCAGCAACCAAAACAAACATAAATGGCTCAGATAGACATTCCTGTGCCTCCACCAGAATCGACAGTTCAGCAGGTGACACTGGCAACACTGGAAAAAGCCTATTTTTCCGCCCACTATCAACAAACTTTGACTTGCTGTTTCGTTTTTGGCTCAACGTCATGCCAAAACGATAACCTGAAAAGTCAGGTAAACTGAGGTTAATCATTTTAAGTCAAAAATAAAAACTAACCAGTTATGAAAAAGTTAATAGCTGCTCGTCTAGAGTATATTGATGGGCTTAAAGTAATAATGATCCTCTGCGTGCTATTGTGCCACTTACCGGGTTTTTCAGAAATAGAACCTAATCAATTGTGGCCTGAGTTAGGCGGTGCGGGAGTTTCTGGCTTTATCATTTTATCAGGTTTCGGACTGACCTACAGCCTGTTGACAAAAAATGTAACTGAGGTTAGATTTATCCAATTTTTTTGTCAGCGCTTTATCAGGATAGTTCCTCTCTACTACGCAGCCTTATTTACATATTTGTTAGTTGTCGATTTAATTCAACCTTCAAATTTGCTAGCTCATGTTTTTTTTGTACATACATTTTTTCCAGATTTCTCTCACAATCCTGGAAGTTTATGGTTTGTCGGGCTAATTGTTCAGTGTTACCTATTTTTTCCATTAGTTTACAAGTTAATTTCAAAAAACAAGAGGGTATTTTTCTTAAATTGTTTTGCTATAGGCTTTTATATATTAGGACTTATACTTGGCACTCTGGGCTTATATTTAGCTGATTCATTTCTGAGATTTGTCATTGAATTTGTTCTAGGCATGAATATAGCTTTGGATACGCACAGCAGAAAAATGAATCAGTACTTAGCTTTTCCTGTCGTTATGTTTGCTGCGATTGAATTAACTTTTTTTATCATAGTTATGGAGACATCTGTACTTTATAGTTGGCCAGACTATGTGCGCTACTCTATTACAACATTTAGCCGGATATGTTTTTTTTTTGTTGCCCTAAATATCTTCCTGTTGATGGAGCAAAATTGGAAAACCTATAAGAAAATAGTACCACTTGTGTCAGCAATGAGCCTGGCTTCATATGCAGTCTATTTATTTCATCGTCCGCTCTTGACAATACTTGTTAGAGGTGCTGCCTGGAATTGGTTCGTCCATCAACCATTTCCAAAAGATGTAAAATTTTTTACTTTAGCCGTAGTTAGTTTTCCCTTGATTTTTCTCATCAGCTACTGGATTCAAACAGCTCATGACTCTATGCAAAAAAATCTTTCTCGCTCACTTCAATTCATCAAGAAATGAAGGTCAAGTGGTCAAGAATGATTGTTCTGAAACACAGATTGACACCATTGTCAGTGTTTACCACTCTTGTCATCGCGCTTTGGTGAGAGCAGCCAAACGACAAGAAATTGCCTGTGTCAATTACGTAGACTTGGTTGCAGAGCGTGCAGAGCGTGCAGGTTCGAGATCGATTCGGACACTTTATGGAACTAGGCAACGAGGAATTGATCTGGGCAGAGGTAGCCGATTACTTTTCACCAAAGGATGAGGAAGTTGCCCGACGAGTGATCAGGGATTTTTTCGTACAAGCCAACGAGTTTCGGTGCAGTCGGATTTCCACGTACTGCGCCGAAGAAAGCAGTTTCAGTAGCCCGCAATTCGATCCACTAAATTTAGCAACGGCAGACCTTCCCGAAGAAGGCGTAAATTCTGGACCACTTGCGCCACCGCAGTTCGCGGGTCGGTGATCGCCGCAATGTGCGGAGTTACCGTGACGCGGGGATGGCACCAGTAAGAATGCTCCCTCGGCAGCGGCTCGACTTGGAAAACGTCGAGGACAGCGTACCCAATCTGGCCCGTGCCAAGGGCATCAAGCAGATCGTCGTCGATTATATGACCACCGCGCGCGAGATTGATCACCGTAGCACCTCGCGGCAAAATGGCTAGTGTGTGCGCGTTCAGGATGCCGCGTGTACTTGCAGTCAGCGGCAGCAGGCATACCAAAATTTCAGTTCGCTCAAGTAAGCGGTTGAGACCATTCGATCCACTAAAGCACTCAATGCCAGGTAGTTGCTTCGGTCGGCGACTCCAGCCAGCAACGTCGAATCCGAGCGCGACGAGCTTGCGCGCCGCGTCGATACCTAGCTCGCCGAGGCCCAGAATTCCAACCCGGCGCTCTTGGGCGCGCGGCTGCGGCATTGGTCGCCACTCCCGTGCGGTTTGATGGCGGCGGTAGGCGTCGATCTGCCGGTGCGAGTTCAGCACATGAACCAGGACGGTTTCGGACATCGCTTCGGTCATGTTGGGATCGACAAGCCGCGCCAGTGGTACATGGCTCGGCAGGGTTGGATCAGCCAGCAGCGAGTCGACCCCCATCCAGAGCGATTGAATCAGCTTGAGATTAGGCGTGGGCGTATCCAAAGGCACGCAAAAGGGGAGCGATCATAGGAGTGCAGGTTTGATGTACTCCAATTTAAGCCTATAATTGGTAGTTTCTAATTTTATCGCCATATCAACAATTTGCTGTTTGGCTTTACGGGAGTATACTGGAGACAATTTCGTTAACTTGCGCTCTCACGGTAAGCCTTGAGTTCGCGGCATAAATTACTACTTATTCCTTAAGTTCACGGTCTATAAGTAACCGGCAGCTGCGCTTTTTCATACCTCGGCTTTTATGGCCGTTTTTTTAGCTTACAGCTGTATTTTAGGAAAAACACACCCTATTGCCTAGATCCGGGCCTATACAGGCACTTAGGTAGATAATTGGCTCTTTTACTACACGGTAAGCTCGTATATGGAATCTATTTTTTAGGTGTGTGGAGAGAAAAACGGATGTTTGGCGACGGCTTAAAAGATGATGATTTGATTATCTTGAGGCAAATGATACAGGAAAAAAAGGAAGAATTGCTGCTTCAGATGGTGACAACTTTTATCCGGGCACTTCAACAGGAGGGGTATCATTTTTCTGATGTATTGAGAGTAGAAGCGACATTTGCCGAAGAACAAGCTTTTAGAGATCCAGAAGAAAATGGTTCCGGGTTAACTGTCGCCCGGTATTTAAAACTGGCGGCAGAAGCTGCCGAACAGGAAGGTCGGGAGCTTCCTTAAGAGCTAACCTTGGTTAAACTAAGCATAGGGAGAAGGGGTAATGAATTTTGGGAAAGGTAATGAATCTGCATGAAAACTCTGCTGCGTCGCCGCCCGAAAACTCTGCTGCGTTGCCGCCCAAACTGGAGCCAGTCTACGCGGAAGAGGGGCTCAAAAGAATGGGCGACTTTATTCGTAGATCTAGAAAAAGGCTGGGGCTATCCTTGAGGGCGTTCGCTGAAAAAACAGAGGTTTCGCACTATGAGATCTGGGCATTGGAACACGGGGAAGTAAAGTCACCTCAGCCTAAGATATTGGCTAAGATTGCCCCCTATACTCCATACAAAAGCTGGCAGCAGTTGCTAGCGATCGCATGTTCTGATGAACACACCCAGACTCCCTACGCCGATAAAGTCCAGGTTGCGGAAGACTGCCTTAAGTACACTGATCAGCTATCGGATGTGGAAGCCGCCCGGTTAGGACAGCTTTTATTTGCCAGGTTGGGACGCGTAACTAATATGTAAATATTTACACCTGTTTAGCTCCTAAAATTACTCACGCTCACCAATCTCTGAGTCAAGTACAGCTAGGTTTGATACATACTCCTCGTAACGTACTTGGAGCGAAGCGACGGTCAATGTGTTGTTGCTTTGGCGATCGCCTGTAGCTGCAACCCCGGTGGATAGCATTCCTCCTCTTTGATGCGCTTGATTTGGGCATCATCAAACGGCAGGTTCAACTTTTTAGCGAGAGCCCGGACAATGTCTCCCCGGTCAATCAGTCCAGCCAGGGCTCCAGCTGGAGAGAGAACGGTAATGCGGGGTAACTGCTGAGTTTCCAGCTTGTTAATCACCTCGACAAGGGTGGTTGACTCAGCAACGGTAGGAATTGCCGTCAGGGGGTGCAGGATGCTATGAAGGGTCTGGCTTTCCCACTGACTACGTTCACAAGAGCGCAGATCGTCAACTGAAACCATGCCTCGATAACGACCGTCAGAGGCAGCAAAATATATCTGCGGCACTGCGGCAGTTTCTAGAAGGTACAAGTCGGCAAACTGGCGCAGCGTCTGATCTGCATCCACAACACGAAAGTCATGGTTCATAGCATCAGCAGCAACCAGCTGGAGCAAGGCTTCTTGCAGAGTGGTCACGCGGTCATAGGCGTTGGCATTGCGGACACCAAACCAACCCAGCAGAGCAATCCACAAACCACTCACCAACTCACCTGTAAAGAAATCTACTGCTACGCCACCAGCGATCGCTAACCAGCCCAGAATTTGCCCCGCCCTTGCCGCCCAGTGTACAGCCTGGAAGCGGTTGCCCGTGACCTTCCACACCGCTGCTTTCAACACCTGTCCCCCATCCAGGGGGAGGCCAGGAATTAGGTTAAACAGTGCCAGTACTAGGTTGATTTTCGCCACCTCCGCTGCCATGACACCAGCTGGGCTAGATACGGGCAAAGCCTGACCCAGCAGAGTCAGTAGCAAAAATAGCACAATACTTACTACAGGGCCTGCGATCGCCACTTGCAAGGCTTGTCCAGGAGTTTTCGATTCCTCGTCAATCGCAGCGATGCCGCCAAAGAGAAACAGGGTAATGGAGCTAACTTTGATGCCTTGCGATCGCGCCACTAAGCTGTGACCCAGTTCGTGCAATAACACCGAGCCAAATAACAGGAGCGCCATCACCAGCCCAGCACTCCAAGCCAGGACAGTCCCCCATTGCATGTAAGCCAACCCAAAGTTGAGGGTTGCAAACACTAGAATCACAAACCACAAGGGGTCTAAAAACAGCGGAATACCAAATAAAGACCCAATTCGCCAACCTGTCTGCATGCCATTTTCCTGAAACTAGATATTTTAATACAGCTCTTTATTCACGAGGAGCGGTTGTTAAAGTGGAACCAGCGCTTTCTTCAGTCCTAAGCCCTATAATTTCTACAATAGACAATCGCTTAAATCAGTATCAGGACACTCATTCGAGTAAGCCGCACCTCAGGAGGCGAGATTGCCGCCCAGTTAACACCTACTTCTACCTTTTGATACACATCTCAATGCGGATTAAAATTTGCGGAATTACGAAACCACAGCAGGGAAAAGCGATCGCCCAGATGGGAGCCACTGCCCTAGGGTTTATCTGTGTACCAGCCTCCCCCCGCTACGTTACACCAGCGCAAATCAGGGCTGTGGTGGAACAGCTGCCAGAAAACATTGACCGGATTGGCGTCTTTGTCAACGGCAGTTGGGAGGAAATCTCCCAAACAGTTGCAGCTGGGTTGACTGGCGTCCAGTTACATGGAGATGAGTCACCAGCATATTGCCACCAACTGCGCCAGTTACTGCCAAACGTAGAAATCATTAAAGCGCTCAGAGTGGGGAGTTCACAAGTGCTAGCTCAAACAGCTGTTTACACCAGCTTAGTAGATACGCTGCTACTGGACGCCTACCACCCCCAGCAGTTGGGTGGTACTGGCAAGACGTTAGACTGGAATAGCCTGCGGCAATTTCGTCCCAGCTGCCCTTGGTTACTAGCTGGGGGACTAACGCCAGACAATGTTTTAGACGCCCTGAGTCAGGTATCCCCCAGTGGCATTGATTTATCCAGTGGCATTGAGCGTACTCCTGGGGATAAAGATTTAGACAGAGTAGCCCAGCTGTTTAACCGACTGGAATCGCGATAGGCTTTGATGTTGTTTGAATTACCTGAAAAATTCCAAGTTTACTGGACGCAATATGGTCTTCAGGTTTCCGCTGATAGTCTAGAGATCTTGAACTTCTTACCTGAAGAATCAATTGACCTTATAGTCACTAGCCCCCCCTTTGCCTTACTTCGCCAAAAGAGCTATGGCAATGAAGACCAAACAGCTTATGTGGAATGGCTGACTAAATTTGGACAGGCAGCGCTTAGAGTTTTGAAGTCAACTGGTAGTTTTGTCTTAGATCTTGGTGGAGCCTACCAGCGAGGAAAACCTACTAGGTCTCTTTACAATTTCCGAGTGCTTTTAGAGTTTTGTGACCAAGTAGGGTATCACCTTGCCGAAGAATTTTTCTGGTACAATCCAGCTAAGCTTCCCTCCCCAATTGAATGGGTAAACAAACAAAAAATTCGGGTTAAGGATGCTGTTAATACTGTCTGGTGGTTTTCTAAAACTGAGAGGCCAAAGGCGGATGTGACACAGATTTTAGTGCCTTACTCTGAGCGGATGAAAACGCTTTTAAAGAATCCGCAAAAGTTTTATCAACCTAATGTTCGTCCTTCAGGCCATGACATAGCCCTCGCTTTTGGGAAAGATAATGGTGGTGCTATTCCGTCAAACTTACTGCAAATCCCTAATACAGATAGCAATTCTCACTACCTTAGAACGTGTAAACTTTTAGGAGAAAATAGCCATCCTGCTCGTTTCCCGGCTGAGCTGCCAGAATTTTTTATCAAGTTTCTTACTGAGCCTGGTGATATCATAGTCGATATTTTTTCTGGCTCTAACACTACTGGGCAAGTTGCTGAGTCACTGCACCGAAAGTGGTTGAGCATAGAGCTAGATCGTGACTATGCAGCTCTCTCTGCCATACGGTTTATGGAGGGATGGAATGAAAATTTAATCCGTTCAACACTGGATGAAATAAAACAAAATAAAGTTATCAAAATAATTTCAAAAACCGTGACTAGGTAGTTGCACGACAACAATCGCGCTATAGGTGCTGTAGCGCAGGCATCTTGCCTAATACACTTGCAAAGCTTGCATGCCTACGGAACGTTTTACGAATCACGTAGGCTGGCTATAGTATTCCATTATACTGTTTCCATGTGATGATAATAACTAAGATTTGAGCCAAAGAGCGCGATTTCCTGATGTGGGATGAGAGGAGAAATTAATAAATATGACCAGATTTACTGGTTTGCGTTGGTTGCGTCAGCTATTTCTTGCCATATCGTGTTTGCTACTGGTTATTGCCTGTAACAATTCCAGTCCGAATTCTACGACTGCTGGGAGTAGCCCGTCGGGCGGTAGTACAAGTCCAAAAGAAGCCAGTAAAACACTTAGAGTGGCAACCGATCCCACTTTTGCGCCCTTTGAATTTCAAGCGGGTAGTGGGCGGCAGACTCAAGGCTTTGATATTGACGTGATAAACGGCATTAGTAAGGCAGCAGGCTTCCAACTAAAGCTTGAGAATACACGCTTTGACGGAATTATCCCCGCCTTGCAGACATCTTCTGTGGATGCTGCCATTTCCGGCATGACTATCACTGCGGAGCGCCTAAAAGTCATAGCCTTTTCTAAGCCATATATTAAAGCGGGACTGGCGATCGCTGTTCAGGAAAATAACAAAGATATTACTAGTTTAGACAGCCTGAAGAATAAAAAAATTGCTGTGCAAATTGGTACAACAGGTGCTGCTCAAGCTAAAAAGGTGAGCGGAGCCAAAATAACCACGTTTGATACTCCAGACCTAGCCCTGCGGGAATTAGCCAATGGCAATGTGGATGCTGTGATCAATGATGCGCCTGTTACTTTGTACGCCATCAAAACTGGCAGCCTCAACAAAATCAAAATAGTCGGTCAGCTGCTCACACAAGAATACTACGGCATCGCCATACCCAAGAATTCACCCAACCTAGATGCCATCAATAAAGGTTTGGACACAATGATTCAAAACGGCACCTACGCTCAGCTTTATCAGAAGTGGTTTAACGCCCAGCCTCCCAAACTCCCAGACACTGCACCGCTTTAAGCTGCGCGTTGCGCGTAGGGAGTAGGGAGTGGGGGAAACCCATCCCCCCACTCCCTACTCCCTCTTTGATCACTCTCCAGTAATCGCTAAGCCATCGACCCAAACTCTTGGACACACGCCAGCAGCAGTGAGTTCCGCCTCTTTTTCCACAAAAATAATTGACTGTAGTAGTTCTAGAAAGTCTCCCGCCACAGTTGCTGACTCAATGCTCGTCAATTTTCCATTTTCCACTATCCAACCATCGAATGGCAGAGAAAAGGACCCCTGTAATGCTTTTACTCCCGCATGGAGAGCCTGAAGGTTATCGATTAAAATAACATTCTCGGCATTAGCAATGCTGTACTCTTGTTCAGCAGAGGCTCCTGGAAAGACATGATAAAAGTGGGGGCCAACAGTCACTTTGGCTCCAATATTTGCATGACCTGTGGGTTGAGCATTAAACCTTTTGGCAGTTCCAGAGCTGTGGAGAAAACCGCTCATTACTCCATCGGTAATCAGCGACACCCGACGTGTTGGAGTTCCTTCCCCATCAAAAGTCTCTGCTGCAACGTTGTCTTTATGCAGAGCATCGTCGCAGACAGAAAGCAGGGGCGAGGCAATTTTCGTTCCCAGCGATTCAGGAGTGGAAAGGCTTTGCTTGTCCAGAATATTCTGAGCATTGAAGATGTTGGAAAAAGCACCTAGCAGGCTGAGGAAGGCGTCTGGTGAGAAAACGACTCTATATTTGCCAGTCTTGACTTTTTCATAATTCAAGTGACTGATAGTTTTTGAAGCTGTTTCTTTCAGACAACCACTGATATCTAGCTCATCTAGACTCCGGCTGATTTTAAAAGCTCCAGCACTGCGTGGTTTTTTCCCTTCTTCCTCTGTCTTGCTGTAAAGATAGATCGATGTGTAAGAGCGAGATTCAGTTCTGATGGCGTCGTTACTGTTGAGATAGAACCTGTCTATATCTCTTTGAGCCAGCCCATTATAGGGTACTCCTTTAATGGCAGGGTGAGCGAGAAGCAGCTCTTTTTCAACTTCAATCAAGCTTTCTATCAGTTTTGAGACAGTCGCTTGTGGTGCGCGTTTTTCTGACCCGTTCGCAATTGGGACAGAGGCTTCGGGGCTAAAATCAGGAACATTTTCCTTGACTCCAAAGAAACTTGCTTCGTAAGCAGTTTTCAAAGCCAATTCAACTCCCTTTGGATCTACATCTGTCGTGGACGTGATCCCCATTGTATGGTCTTCATTCCAGACACGAACAGTCACACTAGAGCGGTTCGAGGCTTTTACTTGTTTAGGCGCTCCTTGATCCACCTGAACACTGGTTTCATCTACGCTTGAGCCATAGATGTCGAATTTCTGGATGCCCAGTTGATGGGCACTTGCTTGGGCATAATTTGCCAGCTCATTGATATTCGGCATAGTCAATAATTCTCTAGCGACCACCTACAGTAATAGAATCGACTTTGATATGAGGCTGTCCTACTGTTACGTAGATACTGCCACTTATGGAGCCGCAGAAGCCAGCAGCAAGTGCCAAGTCTTTAGAACACATGGAAATCTTGTTCATGATTTCCTTGGCTTCGCCGATCAGGGTAGCTCCCTTGAGCGGTTTTGTAATTTTTCCGTTCTCAATCAGGTAGGCTTCTTCTACGGAGAAGTTAAACTGACCTGTAGGGCCAACGCTGCCGCCACCCATTTTTTTACAGTAGATGCCTTTGTCTACAGAGGCGAACAAATCTTCGTTGGAGTAGTCTCCAGTCGCGATATAGGTATTTCGCATCCGGCTAGCAGCCCCAAAGGTATAGTTCTGGCGACGCCCACTTCCAGTTCTGGGATGTCCGGTTCGCAGGGAACCAGCTCTATCTGCTAAGAAGTTCTTAAGTACCCCTTTTTCAATTAACAAGGTTCTTTGGGCAGGCATGCCTTCGTCATCCATGTCAATTGTCCCGAAAGCATTTTGAGAGCGTCCTTCATCCCAGGCTGTCAGACTTTCATGGGCAATCTTTTCGCCTTTTTTGTCGGAGAAGGGCGACGTGTTTCTTTCAATCTGCGTAGTTTCTAGCAGGTGTCCGCAGGCTTCATGGAAGATCACCCCACCAAACTGATTCGCCATGATGATGGGATAAGTCCCCGACTCCACGTAATCAGCGTAGAGCATTTGTCCTGCTGCGATCGCCACTTCCTCTGCGTCGGACTCATAATGCCATGTTCTTAGGAATGCTGGATCGCTAGTGTCGCCAGCGCGTTTGCCGATGGATGAGCGATGGGCGCCATCGGCGCACAGGAGGTTGTATCCCACAGACTGGGTAAGGCGAATGTCACGGGCAAAGGTGCCATCACTGGCTGCCACCAAGACTTCCTGCCAGTCCCTGAAATAAATGGCTCGCCTGGATTGCACGTGATTTGCTTTAAGCTTCAGCTTGGCGTTGGCATCAAGCAGGATTTCTCCCATTTCCCGCATGGAGCTACATTCAGCGAGCCAAGCATCTTTTCCGGTTTTTGTAGCGTAGTCTCTAAGTAGCTCTAGGTTGATTTCTGGGATATAAGCGTTTGGAGCCGGGAGTTGCAGTCCCAGGATTGAGAGCCCTTTTTCGAGGGCTGATTTCAGCCCTGAAAATGAAAGATCATTGGTGCTGACGTAGCAGTCGCCTTTGCCGCGAAAAACTCTCACACCAGCGCCCGTTGAAAGACACGGCGCAATACTGGTGATGGTGTCGTCTTCTGCCAGACAGTTGATGTAGTTCACCCGTTCCAAGAAGAATTCGATGAAGTCAGCGCCCGCTGCGCGTCCTAATCCCAGGAGGGTAGCAAGGGGGGCTTCCCAGGTTTCATCAAATCGATTTGGTGTAGATGTGTATTGCAGGGTGGGCAGTTCTTTAGAGAGAAGTAGGGTACTTGGATGCATGGAGAGCATTATCTGAGAAGTGTCCTTCCGAGGGTTGACTGACAAATCCTGGGTTTATTTAGTCTAGCAAATTACTGAAAGCCGCGCTGCACAGAGACTTTGCCCAAAGAAAGCTTGAGTTTCCATGAAAAGCATAGTGTAAAAATTGGTGAGTTGTTCAATTAACAACACCTTCAATGCTTGAAGAGAAGCCCCGATGAAAATACTTAATGGTCCGCAAACTCCACAAATGCTGCGAATGATTAATTTCATATTTCGCCCCTTGGAATATCTGGAAACTAATGCCCAACTCTATGGGGAAACCTTCAAAGTAGGAGGAAGAAAATCTCCAGGGGCTGTATACCTTGTGTCTTGTTAATGTGCTGAGTCAAATCAGACCCTCAGCGTCGGGGTCAACGCCTATTTGACGCAGCCGCTCTGCCAGTCGTGCAGCTCGCTGCTGCTCCTGCACTAACAAAGCTTCTGTTTGATTAGCCCGTTGCCGTTCCTGTTCAGCCTCCGTCAGAACCAACTTGCCCGCAGCGTCGTACCAACGAAGCCATTGTCGCTCTTTGCCGCGAAACTCCCCCTGCCACAGGGCTAAGTTCAATTCCAAAGTAGGAATCCACACCTTTGGCTCTGATAGCGCTAGTTTTCGGTAGCGGCCTCCTTCCAACTGAAAGGCTTGTAGCTCATCATTGTTATAACGGTCAAACAGAATGTAGTAGGGGATGCCCAAGACCTGCTCGTAGACTTCCCACTTGGTAGGAGGCTTTTCGTTGACAGACGATTCCTCCCCGGGTTTTTCACTAGCTGCCTTCCGGTGGCTTTGTCCCAAGTCCTCATTTCGAGTGCTAGGCGAGAGCAGTTCTACGACCACCGCTGGTCTGACTCCTTCCTGCCAGAATACATAACTCAGACGGAGATCCTGCCCCGCGTAGAGCCGAGACACACCGACCACTGCAAACCAATCGGGACGCTTATACCAGCCAGTGTGTTGCGGGTCGTAGTAGAGGTTTAGGTCACTACCAACAAAGACTTGCTCCGTCGCATAATTAGGAGGACAAAAGGTGTAGCTTAACAGGTCAGCCTGCCATAGGTGAAACTCATCAGGCAAACCGGTTTCCGCCGGATCTTCACTAGGCAGATCGTACATGGTAGGGAGCGTTTCCCTGGGTGAGCGAGGTGGATCTATCTGCTCAATATGGTATTTAACTGGCAGCATCGAGTTTTCCTATCCCTTGCACTCATGGAGGCTACAACCATTGTATGCTGACTGTGGGGTTGAGTTAGTTTGTTGAACTGTGCAGTGGCTGGGTTGGCATCCACGGCAACGACTTCCACATCTAGGGGTGGGGACTGAGGGGTGGCTCAAAACCGTGAGCTATTTATGATGATTTTTGCTTATGATATCGTAGCATTCACCGCTTCCAGCTATAATTCAGTAGCCTTGACGCGGAAACTGGGAGGTTGGGGCGGTTTAATTGGGTAACTATGCCGTCAAAGACGTTTATTGTCCGTACGCATGCCAGGACCATACACAGTTGGCCGTTTACATTTGTTTGCATAAAATGCAGACAGAAGACTACTCGTAATGTCTATACCACGCGACCAAAATACTGCTTGGGGTGCGCTCCTAGAAAGAAACTAAAGAGGGTTGGGAACTGTTAACCTGGGTCTGGTGCCTGCTCTCTAGTGTTTTAAAAATAAATAATCTAATGCAACAACATCAACATAGGTTAATGGTGAAAATTATCATTGGCTCAGCCTGGGTAGATGGTCGTGTGGAGCCTGCTGAAGTTCAGTATCTGCAGACCTTGCTTGAGCGCTGTCAACTGACTCATGCCCCAGATCTGTTGGCACTACTGGAAGAACCCGTGTCTTTACGCCAAACCGAACGTTGGATGGCTCATTATCTGGCAGACACCACTGAAACGGAGCGTCAAAGGTTACTGGCTGCCATCGGTAAGCTGGTAATCGCCGATGACACTGTAATGCCGCAAGAGCATATCTTGTTGGATGACTACTATAGTTCCGTTTTCCATAGCCAAATATAGACAGGCTACTTGACACGGCTTTAAGCAACACCAGTTTGGGCGTGTCCACGCCTGAAAGTTGGTGTTATCCGCCTTGGGTGTACTACCAAACACCCCCTATCCCTCTGTATAATTGACTTGAGACTGTCAAAAACCGTTGGGATTACTTTTTTGCCGATGTTGAACGCCCCGTTCACGTCGGCATGAATTTTAGAACCATCCTGTGCCACGTACCAACTACGCTTCACCCTCCTGCCTGAGAAGTTGTTTTTTGTCTTACTGTCAGGCGTATAAATTGGGATATTGTCCCAATCCAAAAATGAAGCTTTACTGGTGTAAGATTCTTCACCCACTATGACTTTAATTCCGACTGCCTCTAGTTTGTACGTCAGAATCTCAATAAATCTAGCGTGTGGCACTTGGACAAACTTTTGGTTTGTTTTCTTAGCAAGGTTGATGTTTGTCTTCCACTGCTCGTTTTTACCAATTGCAACAGAAGTTACACCTAATGCCAATAACTCATTCACAACGAGTCTTGAACACTGATGCAAGTAAGAGCATACAAAGTGATTCCGGTTTCTGACAACATTTTGAATTCGTCTAGACGTGCCGATACCACTAGGCAATAAACTTCTAAGTTTAGCAACTTGTTTGTTATAGAACTGATTGGCAGACTTAAGCGGTTTACCGTTTACTACAATTGGCTGAATACTTGGTTGATTAAAAACGATTGTTGCTAAATTGTCTAAGCCAATATCGATAGCTGCTGCTATACCCGGATTAACGCTACTCGATAAGCCTGAGATATCTTGTGCGTCATAAACAACCTCAATTACAAAACACCCTGTCTTCGGAACAATTCTCACCTCGCACAAGTCTTCAAACTTCAACCCAGGCTTAACTGGTAGCGAGAGCGGAGACATTGACGGCACCAGAAAACCTTTTTTGAACTCGCGCCTACCGACAGCCTGTGTATTGAATTTAACGAGGTTTCGCTTATGCGCGTAGCCTGGCGGCGATGGCCTTCCAGTAAACTTAGAACTATTTTCTTTGTAAGTCTTTAGGGCTTCAAAGAAAGACTTCCAAGCATCCGCAGACTGTTGCAGCACAAGTTGAGCCACTTTACTAGGCAATGCCTTGTAGTTCTCCGTCGCCTGAAACATCTTATCTAGCTTTGGTTGAGACTGCGTCCCATGTCCATAAAAGAACCCCTGCCTCTGTACGTATTGTACGGAGTTGTAAAGTTTGCGTGAATGGTTTGTGATTGAGTCGCAGTACCTAAACCATGAATGGTTTACCTTAATAACATGCTGTTCAACTCGTTTCAGCTGAATCACCTCCCGATCTTTAGCTGATTAATTATTTTTTCTGGTTGACGCTTAGCACGTCTTTGTCCATGTAGTCTTGCTGTAAAGCTAGTAATAATTGCAACTAAATCTTGCAGCAGTTCAATTTCCTTTTCCGAGATGGAAAATTACGATTTTCCATCTCGGAAAAGGAAATTTTCCTCTCTGCCAATATCAGCGAGATTAACTATTTCTAATCTGGCTCCACATCGATTGCAATAGTACGTCCAATTAATTCACTCCAAATCGTGCTAAACGCTCTTTGTGTTCTACTAGGAGAATGTAGTAGCCGCCATCTCGCAGCAATTGTTCTAACTTCTTCCGGTTATCGTTCAACCCACTTCCAACCTCTTTCACAACTTTAACGACTTGGTAGCCTAAGCGCAATGCTGTACTGAACTAACCTTTCTGCTTGTCGGTCTAGGTTGTCTCGATTTTCAGACGATGAGACGCGGCTATAAACCGCCACTCGTTGCCGATTTGGTTCCGACTTTGGCTTCATAGGCAGGTAGTCCACAATCACTGTGCCTGTTTCTGTTTGCCTTGCGGGGTGAGGTAGCTTTCCTTCCTTCCACCACCCAACGGGAAAGCAGTCGCCGTTGACTGAGGAGCCAGAGAAAGAAGGAGGGAAACCCTCCTCCGGGGACTGGCGTCGGAAACCCTCCGGCAGCGCTGGATCACCGCCATGCTGTCTTGTAGCTGATGCCCAAATGTTTTGCGCGCGCCAGGTAACTTCCTGTCTACATATTAGTAGATATGACTATAAATGGGTATTAGCTGAGTGAAGCTTTACAATACACTAATGGCAGAGATTCCTGCTCATCCAGAGTCAACGCCTACAGTGGTCGAAACCTTGGGAAAGTTTGTCCGCAAGGTGGCGCGAACGGTGCGTAACTTATCTGCTGGACATTAGTTCAGCTCTGTCGGGATTTGTCTAGTTTTTAAGGAGCGGACTACCGTGGTGATTGACTAAATACCACTTCTGAGCCAAAAGCTCAAAGATATTCGTAGCCATCGACTGTGCTTGGGCTCTCCTGCCGCCGCTTATTTGGAGTACATTCTCTACTAGGACAACGTAGGCGATATTGTTGCGGACCTCTGTCGCGATGATGTCCGTCTCGATCTCAATGTATTTGGTATTCCTAAATATCCCCTCCCAGGAGGAGCGAATCTCCTTCCATCCCCGCAGCACATTGCGCCCAGGGTGAATACAAAGACTGCCAGTCCCCTGCGACCAAACGGCACTCATCGCCTCTATGTCCTTTTTCTCAAAGGCGCGATAAAAGGCTTCGTTGGCGGCTAATACTCCATTATGATCTTCGGTCATTTCCTCACTCTGTGATTCTCAATCCAGCTTGGTTTCAGTTTCAATCCCCTAGCTCCGACTATTAGCGATATTCATCTCCACAGTCGCCGATGCGCTGATACAGATCCTGTGCTCCAACTACAGCATTAATACAGTCATTATCCTCTGTATCTAGCCTGAAACTAAATACCTTTGCATAGCTTTGACCAGCGTAAATGTATCAGGATATCAAATCGATTCAACTGAAGAAGCGCCGAAGCGATAACCTTTCCCGTAGACGGTGTGAACCAGAGGCGTTTCACCAACTGCCTCAATCTTACGGCGTAACAGCCGAATCAAAGCGGCTAGTACATTGCTACTAGGTTGGTCGCTATCTCCCCATAAGTGTTGATGAATTTGGGTGTGGGTTAGTAATTGACCGGCGTGGCGCATGAAATATTCCAGTAGCTGGCTTTCTTTTTCCGACAGCTCAATCATGCGTCCTTGACGATAGGCTAGCTGGTTTTCGCAATCCAGTTCCAGATCCGCTACCTGAAGCCGTTGGGCGGTAGGGGAGTCCAAGGCGGCTGAGCGGCGCAAAAGAGCGCGGACTCGTGCTAGTAGCTCTCGCAGTTCAAAGGGCTTCACCAGATAGTCGTCGGCACCGGCATCTAAGCCTTGTACTCGGTCATCCACGGTGTCTTTGGCGGTGAGGAAGAGGACTGGTGTAGTTTGCCCGGTGCGTCTCAACTGCTGACAAATCTCCAACCCCGTTTTTTGCGGCAACATCCAATCCAGAATCAGCAGATCATATTCACCTTGTGCCGCTAGCTGGCTCCCAGTTGCCCCATCGTAAGCCACATCAACGCCATAACCCTCACGGGTTAGTACACGGCTCAGTGGGTCAGTCAGTTCAACTTCATCATCAACTAACAGAATCCGCATGCTGCCTATTTTAACCGCCTAGATCTGCACGGGATAAAATGACGAAACTTAACTGGTAGATTGATCAAGTCATTCCTGATACTTTTAACCGTGACATCTGAGACATCTCAGAAATCTAGTACAACATGCCCAACATTGTTGATGCTGAACAAGGTGGTATCCCACACAGCTTTGAGGAAAATCCCCAAAGCGCCATTGAAAT
>JAABUZ0100005269.1_pt1 | contig 17108 bp, 16 predicted proteins | sample 5562091 | NCBI WGS metagenome assembly JAABUZ01 (sample SAMN12813069, study PRJNA571459) | rock metagenome | isolation source: Antarctica rocks | place: Antarctica: Victoria Land, Linnaeus Terrace sud | collected 2015-12-21
CCAGGTCCGGCAGCAGCGCACCGAGGGCTGCACACCCGACGAGCAGGCCGGGGCTGCTGCCGTCTTGAACGGAGAGTGGCCCGACGGCTCCGGGGATGACCCGCATCAGCCAGACGGTGCTGACGCCAAGCGCAATATGAGTAGGGCCGGTCATACCACCGTGTTCGTGAATGTTTTTGTTGTGAATGTTTTCATCGGCGACGGTCCGTTAGCTCTGTTTGTTTCCTTTTGATCCGGGCTTCCTTCTTGTTCCAGGCTTACTTCCACACCCTGGCTCTGCGTTAAGCACGATGGACAGATTCAGCACCTGCCTCTTTTGCGGCTTAGACAATGGGCACTGCCGGTTTTCAGGCAACCGGTCTTCAGCCAAGTAGTTGGTGACGGCATGGCTTGAAAGAGGCCAGCCTCGATCTCGCTTTGCCGCCCTCCCAGCCCCTGCCTCCTGAGCATTACCAGGCTCCACCTCGCGGATGGAGCGGAAGAACTCCGGGTCAGTAGCCCACTTCCCGCTTGGCTTCTGGCGCACTCCCAGCCTCTGCTGGATGAGTAGGCTCACAAGCTCCTTGCCGTCTAACAGCACAACTGGAGCCAGCGAAGACGCCTGAGCCGCTTCCTGAGCAACGGGCGAAAATCGCGACGTGGTAATAAGGAGGCCCAGCCCTGCTCCTGCCCGCAGAATGCATCCCCGCAGCTCATCCACAGTCCGCTGCTGCACCGCCAGATCATCAAATTGCTTCACCTGGATTATGCAGCAGGTCCGTTCTTTGCCCGGCATTAGCGCTTGATGCCCCGGCGCTGTTGCTTCTAAATCCCAGCCGCCGCCCCGGTTCCGGCCAACAAACCCTTTGCGTCCAAGCAGGCAAACCTCGCCATACCCCTGACGTTCAAGAAGCTGGGCGATGACCAGCAAAAACGCAACGTATGGAAGGGCGATCAGTTCTTCCCGAACCTGAGCGGAAAGGCGCTTTGTGACAGGTAAAACAGTGAAATCGTTGTCTGAGTTCATCTTGAGGCGACTGTTATATAGATTCGTAGAAGGTTGTGGCCTTTAAAGCAAGAAGCGGCTGTTCTCTGTTGCAGTTCTCGCATTAATCCCCGTGCGAACGGTTTTCATCTTCCATTACTGGTGAGAGGGACCAGTCGCCGGGGCTGGCGTTGAGCCATTCCACGCGCCGCCGTCCATGAACGTCAAACGCACTTTCCGGCAAACATCCGCCGCAAGAGCAAAGCCGGCAGCCGGAACGCTCCGGGTAGCAGCCGTCCGGGGAGAACACGTCGCGCGGGGCAAGCGGCTTCTTCAGCCCGGCAGCCAGGGCATCGGTGACCGCCTGCACCAAGGCGTGTGAGGAACTGGTCTGGCCGTTGATGAGCCGGCTGATCGTGGACCGGGACACTGCGACATCGGCGGCGAGTCGGGCGCGGCCCTGGAAGCTGTAGCGGCTGATGTGAACCATGACTGTCTGCACCCGGTTGTGAAGCCGAGGCCGGGCAGGCAGATCACTCTTAGGAACTGCTTGATTAGGAGGAGATTGTTCCTGTGAACCGAGCCGACCAGCCGCCTTAATGGAATTATTCGGCATAGATATGGTGTTGAGAGCCTCCGTGTTGGTCATAGCCTGCTTATGCTTAGGCGGGTTAGTGAGGTCATCCTGCCAAACATAAACCGAACATGCAACCGCCGTTGCGCGGCGGCAGCCGATCCAGTCCGTATTGCCCTGACATCATTCAGCGGGCATCCGCAGGCAGGCCTGACATCATACGGCCATGCCGCTCCCCATCCCCAGCGCCGCCGCAGTCGCTTCATTCCACGACTTGTACCAGGAGAAATTTGGTGTAGATTTGAGTCCCGAGGACTCCCTGGAAGCTGCAACCCATACCCTCCAGATCTTTTTCCTGAAGCATTACCCCATCCGACCGCCCAGGAAGAAGCCTGAAGGGAAGCGGCCCGGCGAATGACGCCCGACACGAAACATCGCACAGCCTCCAGCTGACGGAACCCACCAACCAATAACGCTCCCGGAAGATGCGCTACGTGATCTACGCCCGTAAGTCCACCGAGAGCGAAGACCGCCAGGTCCAGAGCATCGATGATCAGCTCGACGTGTTACGGCGCCTGGCCGTGCAGCGCGGCCTGAATGTCGTGGAGGAACTGGTTGAAAGCAAGTCCGCGAAGGAACCCGGATGCCGGCCGGTCTTTATGCGTTTGCTCGCTGAGCTACAGGCTGGGCGGGTGCAAGGCATCCTGTGCTGGAACATCAACCGGCTCTCCCGCAATCCCGTCGACAGCGGGACCCTCTCCTGGATGCTGCAACGGGGTGCCATATGCTCGATTCTGACGCCCGAGCGCGAGTACCGCCCGGAGGACAACGTCGTCCTGTGGGCAGTCGAGAGTGGCGTTGCCAACCAGTTCATCCTGGATCTGCGTAAGGCGGTCGCCCGCGGCACCCGCTCCAAGGTTGAGAAGGGATGGTATCCTCACCGTGCCCCCGAGGGCTACCGCAACAACGTGACAGAAAAGACGGTCGTCGTGGACGGAGAGAGGTTCGCACTGCTGCGTGAGGCCTGGGACATGATGCTGACCGGCGCCCATACCGTCCCGCAGATTCAGGCGTTCCTGACGCGGCGCGGCTTCCGCACGAAGAAGACTCGGCGATCCGGCGGGAAGGGGATGTCTAGGTCCGCCCTATACCGCATCTTCGGCAACCCCTTCTACATGGGGGAGTTTGTCCATGAGGGCCGGGCAGTCCACGGCGCGCACCCGGCGATGGTCACGCGTGACGAGTTCCGGCGTGTCCAGGCGCTGCTGGGGCGCGAGAACCACATCCAGCCAAAGAAGATGCGGTGGGCGTTTACTGGGCTGATCCGCTGCGGCCTGTGCGGCAGCCTGGTCACAGCCGAGCGGAAGGTCAAACAGTACAAGATGTCGGGATTGAGGCGGGAGTACGTCTACTATCACTGCTGCGGGCGTGACTGCCGGCCCAAGACCTCCGTCTCTGAAGAGGTGTTGGAGGCGCAGATCGCGGACCTGCTAAAGCGGTGCGAACTGAGCGATGCTTTCTGGGACTGGTGCATCACGACCTGGGAGGAGACTGACGTACAGGCGGAGGGGACGGAACGGGCGTCACAGGCACAGACAATCCGCGCCCTCTCACAAGCGAAGGCACGTCGGGAGCGGCTGTTTGAGATGCGTTCGGACGGGGAGATTAGCCGGGAGGAGTTCATTACTCGCTCGGCACGGGCAGACGAGGAGATCGCGGATCTGAAGATCGCTTGGGAGGAAGCTGAGGGTAAAGCGGAGCGTGATAAACAGACTGTGCAGGACCTGGCTACCTTCTCTACCACTGCCTACATCCGCTTCAATGGGGGTGGCGTGGAGGCCAAGCGTGAGGTCGCCTGCGCGATGGGAGCAAAGATGTCTCTCACTCTGGGAAACCTCGGAATCGAGCCCCACCCACTGTTGGACGCAATTCGGCGTATCGAACCGGTTGAAATAGGCTCTGACAAACAAAAAAAGGGCACTCCTGCCCTGCCCAATCCTGCCTGGTGGGCCATGCGGGACAACATCCGAACCGCATTGGTCAATTGCGATACGTTCTCGCCCGCTTTCAAGCTTTCGCGTTGATCATAACCCATGGCTAATACTGACATGAACATATTGCACACTCCTCAGAGTGTTAACATCTGCTGTGGTGTGCGGAAATTGAGTCCATGGTGGGGACGAGCGATGACTCAGGTGAGACTGCGGTATCGGGGAAGTGAACGCCCCCTGAACCTTCCGAACTACGGGCAAGGAACATCGTCGCGGATCCGAAGGGCGGTCGTGGAGAGCTTCATCGCCGCGCCGGATGGAGGGGGGCTGGAAGAAACGTACGAGGTGATTCAGACCGCTATATCCGATCCGGCGGAGACGCTGGGCGCTGGGACCATCCGCGAGGCGTACCGGTCCCTGAATGGTCTGGACCGCATCGCACTGTTCATGGCAAATTGCAACCCGGATTTTAGTAACGCGCCATCGCTTCCTTGGTACGTCAAGAGGCTGTTGCGTGACGACGGCTAAATACCTGGGCTGCCCTATTCAATGAGGGCAGACCTTTTACCGGTATGAAAGATCCTCAAACACGCAGCGCGCACAAGGCCCGGCCGGGGTTAGAAGTCGTACGCTGTGTGGGCCGCGATCACGCACATACTTGAAAGGCAGTTGTGATCTCGGAGCGATCGACGTCCGTTAACCGTCAGCACGAAGCGGCAACTATCGCCCCAGGCGGCAGGCAACAGTAAAGTGCGGTACTAGCCGCTCGGCAGTCAAAGACAGCGACCCAAGCAGGTCAGCAATGTCCTGCGGCAGGCCATAGCGCCCATCCGCCGCCGCCCCAATGGTGAATTCTCTTAACGCTTCGACGAGGAGCGGTAGCTTTTGCGCCGTCATCACGCGGGTGTCTGGATGGGGGGTTCCCGCCCGTTCAAACACGTTACGCGGATGTATCATGACCGGAACGGCCGCACAGCTTGCGTCATACTGGCTATGGAACCAGTTCATGGACCCGGCAAGTTGGTTGCAATCATGCTTGTTCACCCTTTCTGAAGTCGCACCGTTTTTACACTCGATCACCAGGAAGGACAGTCCGCCGAGCCGCCACAGCACGTCGGGACCTATGCCCACCTCCTTCTCAGGTTGCTGGCCTTTAAACCCCATAAGGGTAGCTATCGCCGCCATGAATCGCTCGAACTGCTCGGACGTTTCCGGCTGAAATACAAGCGCTTCCAGAAGAGCGTTCATGCTGAACACGAACAGGTGTGGGCGTCATCTATCACGATGCTGCCGATAGGTATTTTGACCCCCTCGTCGCCTACCCCGAAGACCGACTTGCCGTTGATGACGCGATGCACGTGGGTGACGAGGATCGCCTTGCCATTTTGGAACCTGCTGGCGCGCGGGTCTTCCGTGACTTCCAGGCCGAGATCGGTCGCCTCTGAGCGAACTTGCTCCGCCAAATGGGGCGTCGGCGATACATAAACGGCGGGTGCCCTCGGCCTTAGCGGAGCGGGTCTCGACCAGTTCATGAGCCACCTCGAAGCCGCGCTGCCCGGCGAGGCGGTGCAGGACGTCAAGCTGGGCGTCGATGCTCTGGACCTGTCGGTCCGCGCTCTCGCTGCTCTTGCGAGCGTACAGGACGTAGCGCAGCATCACGGGAACAGGTTCAGGGGAGTTGAATGAGCCAAGGGGGCTGGATAAACAGAGGGATGGTGCATGAGTCGAATCTACGCGAGGAAGCGCGCGGCGAGTCAATGGGCGCGACCCAGCCTGACCTGAGAAGTATCATCCAGGCGGTGCCATCCGACCTCACAGGAGCGTCATTGTCTTGATGCATCGTCTGCCTCCGCAGCGGCATCATGCTTTTCCTCGCGCCGGGATGTCCCGAAATGCTTCTCTCGCAGATAGACGAACTGCATGAGGGCGGTCAAGGCCGCAAGGGCCTCCTCGCCAGACAGCGCCACGCCCCAGCGGCGCTCGTAAAGACTCTGGAACGTGGTAACATATTTCGGTGCGGGAATGGGAAGTACAGGCGGACGCCATCTGCATTGAGCCTGCCGCACGGGCCTTCGTAAAAATTGTGAGGTCTGAAAGAGGGAAGATTGGTGACGCCATACCAGACAATTTACGGCGTCGGGCGGGCAACGCCGGCGGGGGTGTGCGAAAGCTATCCGCGCATTTCAGAGGCTGAACAGTTGGGATGACTGGCGCACAGCTCTGGCTGTTCCGTTCTCGTTAGCATCTTATGGGTGCTGCACACGGGTGCGGACGAGGCCGCGCTGCCCAGACAGGCGGTTTTCAACAGCTCCCTAAATAGTCCATGGCGCAAGCTGTAATTGCCCCAAAAGAAGCGACTGGCCAGCAGGACCAAGCCGATCATTCTCCTGGTATGCGCTTTTACAGAATGCTTCCCAGTCATCAAGGGAACTTCTTCGTCCGCGTTGCTATGACTTCAAGCTGTTTCAGCCGCCTCGCAGCCGGGGCCGTCAGCTTGCCGCGACGATCCCCGATGAAATCAACCGCGACACGGTTGCCAAGAACCTCCACGAACACGTAGGCGGCCAACCGCGCCGTCTCAGGGTCATCCGTCTGCGCCACTCTAGCCAGCAAGGGATCGAGGGAGGGTGAGCCGATATCAACCAGCGCCCCCACACAGGGGTACAAGTTCATTGTAGTCTGTAAATGTTTCTCGAAAACCCTCAGGGTCAAATGGTCGATCAGGAAAGGAATGGAACGGACACTTCGGAACTCACCCAGCAATACCACGGCGTCCTTTGCGGCCTGATCGTCTGGATTGCCCATTTGATCGATCATTTTATCAACTGGGGAGTTCTGGTCCTTGGCTCGTCTTTGGGCAGATCGCTTGAGAAACATCTCCGCGATGGCTTGGACCTTATCCTTTTCGTCTTCTCGGCCTTGCAGCAAGAAGACCAAGGCGTTGTCACGCTGCGCCGCGTCCGGTGACTGAAGCAACAGGAGGGGGTCGCTGCCAGGCGGGATGAGCGGTCTAGGAGGATTAGGCGGAGCATCTTCCCGTCTGAGGGGCGGAGCGGTCTGCGCCTTTACGAGGCTGGTACGCACCACTGCGAGGGCAAGTACGCAGGCAACCACGGCAAAAAAAATGGTAAATTCGTTTTTTCTTTGCATAAAGTGTTTATACACTACTTTAAGTCATAGCTCACAGGGGTGATTCCATGATCTAGTACCAGATCACTATTGATAAAATCAACGTCAGGTGGGGTGATAACTTTATAATCTGCATTATAATAACCGGAGGAGGCGTTCCGCATAGAAAACACGTTGATATAGCTCATGATAGGAGAGCATCTGACCGCTCCTGCTTGCTGTGTGATCAGTCTCACTACAGCCCAGGCTCGAAAATTGTTCCGTGTGCGCATGATCGTATTTTGATACAAGGTAAGAGTAGGTAATCCTGCGTCGTCCGTGTCATCAATCTTCCCCAGATTTGAAAGGGGATAATCATTTCGGAAGACTGAGGGACTTGTGTCGTTTCCAGCACCGTAGGCAGTGGCCGTCCAGTTTGCTTGAGATTGCACCGAATGACGCCCCATCTGCTCCACCCAGTCGACGTAATAGTAATCGCGGGTTAGATGTAAACGAACATCATTTATGGGATCGTTTGGATTTGCACTATTTTGATAGTATCCAGGCGTGTCCGAATAACTGAACGTCGAAGGATGCACCTTAGCAGCTACCACTTCCATCCAGCCCACACGTCCTTGAGGCGCATCATACGCAGGTAGGGTAGCTTTTTGTGCAAAGTTAGGAGTATCTACCCACAGGACGGTCACGTTTGCAGTGTCGGTATGGTTGCCAGCAGTGGCTGCAAGTATGACATCACCCATTGATCTACTAAAACCTGTAATGCCCGTTGCCACAGAACCGGAGCTGAACCCGCTCACATAAAGCGTCTTAGGACTTTCCGGCTTAATGTAGAAGACGTTGTCGATGTTGTTATAGGTCAGGTTAAGTTTCGTATCCGGGTCGTAAACCTGAACGACGCCAGTGCCTGCCCGCGTCCAGTTGAACGTGACCTTGAGACTTTGTCCTACTTTGCCGTGAGTAACCCCTAAAAATATTTTTTGAGCAGGCGCACCATTGCCATCAGCGTTCAGCACAACTAAACCGCCGGGGATAAGCTTAGTAGTGTCGTTCAACTGTGGGATAGTGATTGTCGCCGAAGCTAATCTTACCGTAATCTTGCCATTAGTGCTTCCTGCGGGAGGCGTACCGGCAGACAACTGGCGCGGCCTCACAGGCATAGCTGCCGCTGACCTGGTGCTGGGAGCGGCAGCGGCAGCACTACCCGTGTAGCCGTCATTGGTTTCAAAACCATATCCACTATAGGGGCCAAAGTTCTGACCCGTGGTCGGGTTACGGAAACTTACCGTCGCTACGATACAGGCTTCATACAACCCTTCGGTGTTGAATGTCCCCGTAAACGTCCCCGTAGGATCTGTTGCTGAACCGTTCAAGGCAACGGAGGCCGTGCTGCTGTCGCCGGGATCATTCCACGTGCCGTCGGCACCCGTCAGCGAGTAGTCGATGTAGCTCGTCTGGTACGACCAGGTTGCCACCAAATCGGACGCAGAGTAGCCGCCCGGCAGGGGGGCAACAGTGGCCGTGGCCGTGGCCGTGGCGGGAATACCGACGTAAACATCTTGAAGGTTGCCGAAGGTCGGAGTCACGACAGGAGTGGTATTGTCAACATCGACTGAAAAGGTCGTTGTTCGTATGATGCTATCGGCAACGCCGGAGACAGTTAGCTTGTATGTTCCCTGAACGACTGTGGAAGCCACATTTATAGTTAAGGTACTCGGGCTTCCCGAACTAGCGGAAGCCGGAACGAAAGTAACGGTCATTCCATTAGGCAGGCCAGCCACGCTTAATGCTGCACTACCGGTAAAGCCGTAAAAGGGTGTCAACGAGATCGTCGCGTTTTTAGAACTGCCGGGCGGAATCGTTATGAGGTCGGAACCAGGCGTGATGACAAAATCAGTGACGTTAAGGGTCATGGGAATGGTCAGAGTTGACCCATTATTGGTCCCGCCCAGGATAATCGTGTAGATACCGGGGGTTGCACTTGAACTGACGGTAAGCGTTAGTGTGCTCGTCCCTGTCGCCGCGACCGAGGGGGGGGCAAACATTGCAGTGACGCCTGGCGGCAAGCCGCCAGTTTGGCCCGAGGCGCTGAGGCTGACGATGCCGGTGAAGCCGTTGATGCCGGTGACCGTGACTGTGGCATTACCGGAGAGACCTTGGCGCATGGTCAACACATTGGGGCTAACAGACAGCGAAAAATCCACCACAGTTAAAGTAAATTGTGTGCTATGGGTCAGGCTGCCACACGTCCCCGTAATCGTGATGTTGTATATCCCCGGCGGAGTGTCCACTGGGGTGCTGAAAGTCATTGTAGTGCTTCCAGGCCCGGTCACGGTGGGAGGTGTAAACGAAACACTAGCGCCAGGAGGGAAACCCGAAGCCGAAAGACTGACGCTACTGTTGAAGCCATATACGCCAGCGACTGCAACGGTTGTTGATTGTGAAAAGCCGGCAGGAACCGTCATAGGATTAGGACTGGCCGAAAGGCTGAAGTCAGAGATATTAACCGTAAAAGTTGCCGAGTGGCTGAGCGCACCGGAGGTACCGGTAATCGTCAGCGGATAACTGCCGGACGAAGTGCTGGTCGGAACGGATATAGTCAGGCTGCTAGTCTGTGCATTCCCTAGAGTCACGACCGTAGGACTGACGCTTGATCCTATGCCGCCGGAGCCGGACGTACTGAGGGTGACATCCCCAGTAAAACCGTTGATAGGAGTAACCGTGACAGTAGCTGAGCTGTTGCCTCCCGTGCCTACCACTAACGTCATGGATGAAGGGCTAACGGAGACAGTAAAATCCCCTTGGGTTGACGCCTCCGTTTGAGACACGGGATCAGGCCCGCCGTTCAGCGTCGCCCCGCCTGAAAGCAGCTCGGGTGCATTTGAAACACCCGTTTTATCGGAAGAACTGGCCCTTCCCAAATTAGGGTCTCGGCTTGCTGAGGCTTGTAAACCCGGCGCAGTGTGTACGCCCGATTTACCGGACAAGTTGCTCTTGCCAGCTAGAAAGGTTGTGTTACCTGTAGATGCTCCATGCGCCTGCGCGTTATTGCCGGCAGAAGATAGCAGCAACACGAGGAGAGCCAAAAGCAAGCAATTCCTCGTGAGAAAGAACAGAGAAAAGCCGAAATTTCCATGGCGGTTGGTTGTCATAATATGATTGCTCGATCCGTGGGTTAACCTAAAAACGAAGAACTGTAACACAAAACCGCCGTCTGTAACAAAGGCCAGATGGGGCTGTATGCAACAGCATTGCCAAAGGAATCTTATGTAATAAAAGTGGCTTTAAACCACATGGCTCATTTCTTCTCCTGGCTGGTCAATAACAACGGCTCCTCGCAACGAACAGATAATTGATAGGACAGTATAACACGCTTTTGTAACGGATCAGGCGATGTTCATGTGTGCAAGGCCCATTTATTTTTATTAAGTGCATGAACCGAAAGCTGCAGCGGCTTTACTTTAAAGCGGACCGCTTTGGGCGGCGCGGATAGTTTAACCTATTGACGTTCGACTACCCAGATACCAATACCTTCAGTTTCGGCGTCATGGGCGCAACCGTAAAAGCGACTTTTTCGGTAGGAAAATCGACAATTGATCAGGAGAACTTATCTCCTGGCTTGCCCTACCTTCCGTCCGTTCTTCGCTGCCAGGTAGTCTGTCACGACCTGGTATCCTGCTCCCGTGTCAGTAACTCCATCCCAACGTAGCGCTTTTTCTACATCACGTGCCGGTGTTAAGCCTATTTGTCTCTGGCACTGCTCCCACTGAGTGTATAGGCCTAGCTGGTAGTAGCAAGTTCCCAGTCGTGCGTATAGTCGGGGCGGAGCAACAAACGCGGACTCCTTAGCGGCGGCGGCGTACCAACGGCATAACGCCAGATAATAACTTCGAGTGTTATTGATCCACCAAGTGGAACTCGTTGTCCGCATCGTTTCTAACCGGTCGAACAGTTGGTTCGCTGCCTCAGCCTCAGAAAGACAAAATGGGATGTGACGCCCGCTGGCAACAGCCGGCGACCAAGCCAGAATCGACTGCAGCCGTTTCTTTTCCAGGTCCGCTTGCCGCATGTTCCACTCAGCTACCGTTTCGAAATATGGAGCCGGGGTCTCATCCACTAAATCGAGCATCACTCCGTCAAGTTCCGTGTTCCAAGAGTTGTTACGATCCAACTGGATGGTAAGAGCTACTGGTCCGCGGACTAGGAAGCGCTTATAGACACCGCCGTGGTACTGGTGGACCCGCCCGTGTACCAGTTCAGGCTCGCTCTCAAACGAACTGATGTCATCAATCGCGGAAACCTTCGGACGGGCGCGAACAGAGATCCGAAAGTCGCGATCCCGGCACGCGCCTTCTTGGCGATTGAATTCATATATTGACAGATAGAACAATCCCATCGGAACATTGAGGTTGGTGTAGATGTGAGGCCCCCCTAGGATCATCGGGTACGCCTCACCGTGGTCGTCCTGAGATGCATCCCGCCGATTGACATCCCGAGTCGTCAAGCCTTTTTTGATACGGCTATCCAGATAAGTAGGAGGAAGCTCAAGGTTTCGCGGATCCGTGGTGTAAGGTGTCTGGACCCAATACCGTAGCGAGTCACCGATACCGCGGTTCGCCCCAACTTGGGCGTTATAGCTGATGGTCTCCCAGCCAGCCCCCCAGAAGTAATCGTAAGGTGAACAGAACGCGGGCAAGGAAGCCCAATAGCGCCCATAGCGCCCCAACCAGTCGCCCTCCGTTAGCCAGTCGTCATTGAGGGCGATAACATTGGGCTCCAGTTCGCGTGGATCAGGGCCGATTGAAGTTGCTACGCTTAGTAGGTCGTTCAACTCCTTCAGCGATGGAGGTTTAGCAGAAGATGGCAGCGAGGGAACGGCGTCAGGTGACAGATTAACGTAGTGAGAAGCGTCTCTAGTCGCCGACACAGCCTTAAGACCGCGAAAAGGCCCGCCTGACGCTGACTTCGTGAGCAACCCGTCTCCGTAGCAGCTCACAAGCGTGGAACCATCTTCCTGCGGTAACAGAGCTGTGACGAAGTCGGTCAGCTCGCGGTCCTGAGCCTTTGGAAAAAGCCTTCTGCCGTCTGCCGGATCGATGACTTCCAAACCTGACTGCCGATGCCCGACCAGCAGGTTTCCGGCCCCGTCTTCAGCCAAGGCGCTCACATAATCTTCCGTCAACTCATAAGGATTATGATGGTCAAACGAAGGAAGGGGCTGCGCCCCCCGAAAGGCCATCGCTATCCGTCCACTCGCATCAGCCTGAACGGTGAACTCCTTCAGGATCGCTTTATTCTTGAGACCAGCCGTGGCATAAATATCGAGGTGATCAAGCTGACGGATGCCATTAATGGTGACGTTGAAAACCCGCTGACCAGGGTGATCCCAGGCGGTTTCGGCCAAGTGGAGGCGCACTCTGTAGAACGCGTGGGGATGCAGAGAAGGAACAATGTAAGTGAAACTGCCCCAGCGCGCGTCCTGGTATACAGCCTGTGGGGCGGGACTTGGAACAGCGCTGGTGTCAACGGGGGTTGCGGTGTGAAAGACATTGCCTCCCTGGAAGAAACGGTCCCGCCATTCCCCTGTGCCTCCGCCACCGGCGGCAATACGAACGGGCTTCTCGGTTGCAGTCCCCTTGCCGCCAGGGTCAGACAAATTCGGCAAAGGCTCGACCTCAATCGCACGAACATCGGCATTGTCCTCCAAGCCTTCGTCAAGCCACTTCTTAGGAGATAAGCCCTCAGTCTTATCGGACCAATCCACACCACGAATGAAGCGCCATGTCTTGCCATCATCCTGACTCCGAGCCAGTCCCACATCCGTACCGCAATAAACGCTCCCCGATCTTGTAACCAACAAGCAGTTGATCAGGTTGGTAGGGAGACCTGAGCCGCCCGCTCCTCGCGGCAGATGCCTCGGCCCTTGCACGGTGTGCCAGTGTTGATAAGCGTCATGTGCGAAAGCGTAGGCGATCCCATCAGCCTCGGTGGCGACGAAGAGGCCGCCCTGCGGGTTGAAGGCTAGGGCAGTCGTTGCGTTTGCGGGTAAGCCCTCGGAGCGGGTGTAGTAGCTCCAGATGTTCTTCAGGAGCGAGTAACGGAACAGGCCGGCTTCTGTCGCCCCCCAAACATCGCCATCCGTCGGACTGGTGGCGAGGGCAAAGACACGCGATCCGAGCGAACCTTCCAGGGGGCCGTAGGATTTCCATCCTTTGCCGTTGAAGATAGAAACGCCGTGTCTAAGTGTCCCTGCCCAGATGCGGCCCTTTCGGTCACAGATGAGTGCATAGATGCTATCGTCGCCAAGACCATCCTTCGCAGTGAACTGTGTCCACGGCTTGCTGCTGGTAGAGTTCGGGTCGAACCGCCACACCCCCTGCCCTTCAGTCCCCGCCCATATCCGGCCTTGCAGATCACGGCACAAGCTCAACACAAAGCCGCCTTGCGTGGTAACATCCCAGGGCAACGCAGGCATCTCTGTCTTGTCGTAGACGCCTACCACATGGTAGAAGACGTTTATTAGCGGCACGAAAGTCGACTCGGCCGTCACCCATGTCGAAGCCATTGCATCTTCGCGGCGAACGCTGAGGGCAAACCTGTTGTCGTCGCCGCGCAGCTGCAAATAGAAACTGCTGAGGTTGACCCCATCTTGACTGACGAAGGTCTGGGAGCCGCCGAGCCTCCTAAGCCGCACCCATGCGGAAACTGTATAACTTTTACTTGCATCGACCACGCCCTTGTGGAGATCAACGTAGGCACCATTCCTGCTGAGGTTTAGCACCCCCTCGGAACTACCCGACAGCCACTGGGCACCACCGACGAATGCTCCCTGATTACGCAGGTCCGTGGCTGTCAGACGCCTACCGGTGCGGTCAATCTGCCACCCTGGATCTGGACCGGCCGTATATAGATGCTCAATCTCACGTTCGTTAAGTGCCCTACTATAAATGCGCGCGTCAAGGATATTCCCGTTAACAAAGTCAGTGGGTTTTCCTGCGAACATCCCTCGACCGATTTCAGCATGGCCCGCCGCCCTCCAGCCGCCGCCGAAGTCGGTTGCCCCTTGAAGTGAACCATCCACATACAACTTGATCTGACTTTGACTGTGCGCCGAGGGTAGCGCTCTCTCGGTATTCTCAGCAGAAGCCTTCGGAAACGGGGGCGTGGATGGGCGGGAGTGAACGGATGAAAGCAGCAACAGAGGGAGGAAGTACAGGCAAGCGGCCGTTAGGTACATGACCGTCCTGAGATGAGCAACCAGTCGGATCGAGGTAGGAAGCATGCGGGGGTCATACATGAGGGGCTACTCCTGCATCGCTGATGTTCACCAGCGACGACATCCTACCGAGGGTCGCAGACTAAACGATGACCGCTGACACTGGTGAGTTAAGGGCAGGTAGCTCCGCCCGCTCCCCCCGTCTGGAAATTGTTCAAGGTGATCTGCTCTGTCCGGTAATATTTCACGTGCCCGTCCAGAAATGCCACGTCTGACCCACCCGTGTGCCGCACCGAGAACTTATTCGTCCCATACAGGAAGAAGCCATCATCACTTGAGTTCGTCTCTGGAGTGTAGGCCGCCTCCTCCGCCAGAAGCATCCAACTAGAGGCGCTGTCGAAAGAGGCCAGCGTCTTGCCAGGATACACATTATTTATCGGCGTTGGACCGCCCACACACGAGTTGATCGAGTATGAGTTGCCTGAGCGCTGCCCTTCGCTGTCGTCCGGGCAGACGTACACCCCCCGGCTCTTGACGTACGGGTAGAGGCTCCCTTTTGTAACATCAAAAGCGTTCGGAGCCACATTAGCCTGAAAAGCACTGAAGTACATCCACCCACCGCTCTGAGCACCCCCGGCGGCACAACAGGTTGACCCCGGCATGGCCTCGTCACTATCTTGGGTGTACATGGTGAAGGCCAAGGCGAGTTGCTTCATGTTGGATTGGCAACTAGCGCGGCGGGCGTTCTCCCGGACTTTCTGAAAGACTGGGAACAGAATGGCCGCAAGGATTGAGATGATGGCGATGACGACGAGCAACTCGATCAGGGTGAAGCCTCGCGGCAGGCCTCCCCTTATTTGAGTGATCCCTTGTTGCGGTTGTATCGGATGCAATCGCGGATCGCTTCCTGACGGCTGCACAGGCATTGAAAGGGACGCGGCTTGGATGCCGAGATGACAATACTTCATTTAATGATCCTCACAAGGTATACAGGGTCTACTTCATGACCTAGTGCTCTCATCTACGGACTTACCCTGCGGCGGAAGGGCTGAATTCCCTTAGCAGACTGATCTAGGCCGGGAGGCATCACGTTCAGCACCGCCGCTGGCCCAGAAGTGACCGTGTCTAGCCGTTCAAAATGATCTAGAGCAGGTGGCCCACTGGTGGAACCAAGGGCTAAGGCACTTTCGGTAGCTCCTGACGGCAGTACTGCACTCTCGTAAACCCCGACAATATGGTACAGGACATCGACCCTCGGGACGAACGGTGCCTCCGCCTTCACGAGCGATGCGTCCGCCGCATCTGCCGTTCTAACTGCCAAAGCTAATGCGTCGTCGTCGCCACGCTTCTGTAAATAGAAACCGCTGATTCGCGCACCATCCTGACTGACGAACGTCTGGTACCCTGTCAGACTAGAAAGCTTTATCCAGGCCGAGACGGTGTAGCTCCGGCTGGTATCGAGTACGCCTTCATGGAGTTCCACATAGCCGCTGACTCCATCGAAATCCAGTGTGGTCTGACCGGGTATGATGCTCACCCCACCCATAAGTGTTCCCTGGTTGCCGGGGGAGGTCAGGCTGCTCGTGCTCTGGTCAAACTGCCAGTGCGGATTGGAACCCTTCATGAATAGCGCGTGAATTTCCTCGCCGCTGAGTGCCCGCTGGTAGGCTCGGGCGTCGGCAATGGTGCCGTGAACAAAATCAACCGATTTTCCATCAAGAAGGCCACGACCGATCTGGGAGTGCCCCGTGGCCTTCCACGCGCTGTGGAAGACGGTCGTGGCCTGTAAGTCGCCGTCGACATACAACTTGATCTGGCTGACCGTCGGGGCGGGGGCTGGCGGCGTCGCCCCTCCCGCCCCTCCACCTATATCACCCGCATGGAACCAAGTGATCCGAGGTTCGACCTGAATGCGGCCCGTGGGCGCATCCTTGAAGAGTTGGAGTTGGAACTTGAGATGGACGGACTGCTGAGGGGCTACCGTCGTCGGATTCTCAGAGTCAGGCTCAAAATATACTTGCTGAGTGACTTCTCGGCGATCATGTTTGGCTTCTAGAGCAAAAAAAGCCAAACTGGAGGTGTTGATAATGACAGGTGTGGCAGACGAGTTATGCAAATCCAAAACGATCGGAAAGCTGAGAACCGGAAGCGTGACGCTAGAATCAAAGAGATGAATGCCAACACACTGGATGTCACCCCTGACCTCTTTTGCGAGTACAGGAACCCCTGAAGCTGCGGTTCCAGAGGCACGAGTGTTTGCGTGGAGATCACTTCCCAGCTTGCTAGATGAAGGACCGACTTGTCTATGTGCCGGGCGGCGCAGTCTACCCTGAGCCTGAGAGGCAATTGAGGGGCTAACGAGCGCGATGATCAGGAGCAAGCACGGTAGCGGACATCTGCATTGGCTATTGGCTGTGTGTGACTTGGCGGCGGAGATCATAACTACTCCCCCAATCTTTATCGACTCTTAGAGCCTATTTATTGCGAGTACGCCGCACGTTAACATGGTGCCGGGGTGAAAGTTCGTGCGTCAGTATAGCTTGAATGATGTACGCTTGTCAATCAAACCATAAACCCAGGAGTCCCTGAACTAAGTACCCGTCCAGAATTAGGTTTGACTTAGGCCCATGCTCTGTCGGAAGGGCGAGAAGTTGATCCTCAGCGACTTCCCGACCGCTTTGAGCGCCAGCCAGACCTGATAATGCAGCGTCGGAGCGTCCGCATAGTCTTCGGGCCGCAACCACTCGTACTTGAGCTTATGCCACAGGATTTCTGCAATGTTCAGGTGCGGCGAGTACGTCGGCAGGTAGAACACGAACAGGCCACGCTCCTGCCAGGTGTCCCGTCGCTGACGAACCGCTCTGCCGTGGTGGATCGGCGCGTTGTCCAACACGACCACCGTTGGCCTCGCCAGGCACAGCGAGAGGCGGTCGAGATGCTCGGCCACGAAGTCGCCCGTGATCGCTCCCGTCGTGGTCTGCGCCAGGCAGCGGCAGTCGCGCGCGAGCAGGGCAAAGCAGTTGAGGCCGCCGCCTTTGGCCGCAGGCAAAGAGTGCCTGAAGAGCTCCGAGAGACATGCGGCCGATCTTGTGGATCTGTTCGGCACCGTTAGAGTAGAAAAAAAGCACGGGGCGTTCATACCCGACCTCCTGTTATCCAACACCGAAACGGGCTTGGTAAGTTTTGTCGAGGTGTTTGTATCGTCGGCCTGTACGGAAGAGAAGAGGGCACTCGGCA